>Ga0307373_10001628_pt1 | contig 41936 bp, 44 predicted proteins | sample OX2MG_FD_202534 | JGI IMG/M metagenome (GOLD analysis project Ga0307373, IMG submission 202534) | Soil microbial communities from Risofladan, Vaasa, Finland - OX-2 | ecosystem: Environmental > Terrestrial > Soil > Coastal area > Acid sulfate soil | place: Finland: Risofladan, Vaasa | collected...
CAGGCTTGTCGGCGAGCAAAGGATACACCGCCGCCCACGACACTATCGCCACCGACCGTAGCCACGGATATCGCCGCCAGTGTGGTGGCGGTGGACGCAGACCGGCGGGAGAGCGTCCTGCTGTTCGCGCAGGCGCTTGCACAGACGACGGCGCCGGACCTGTTGGCGCGCGGCCGGCGGGTGGCGCTTAACTTCGCCGAAGCGGTGGCACAGCGCCGGCGGGACATGGCGCTGCGTGATCGCGATGGGCCGCAATGAACCGGGTTCGCAGCTGATATGCCCGGTTGACTTGAAAAAGCCAATCGATTGGGTTATCTGACGGTGTGAAGCTCTTTCAGGTGCCGCGAACCGGGCTGTACGTCGAGCTGCGGACGCGTGACGAGCATTGCCCGCCGCACGTTCACGTCGAGAACGAGGAGGTACCTTGGGAAGCCCGGCTGGCGTTCTCCTTCATCGACAACGCCGTCAGGCTGATGGATGTGGACCCGATCGAGGATGCACCGAGCACGCGGACGATCGACCGGATCAAGGCGGCCATCGTGGCCAACCTGCCGAAATGCAGGACGGAATGGTGGGCGCGGGTTGGCACCTGCTGCATCGATAACCGGTGGACCCTGGTTTCCGGGGACGGGACGGTGACCGTGCTGGCCAGGCGGGAGATGGGTGCCGTTCAGATTGGACGGGCGATTTACGAACCGCCAGCAGGGCAGGTGACGCTGATTCTGAAGGACGGGACGAGCCTCGCCGTGAAGGCCGGGGCGGGAGTGGAGCAATGGGCGCCATGAAGATTCCGCCGACCACCGAGGATGAACTCCGGAACGCTGTCGCCGCGGGCCGTCGCCGGCGGGCAGTGGAGCGGCGGGCCGCCAGCGTGCGGTATGACGCGGACCGCGATGCGATCGAGATCGAGTTGACGGATGGCGCGGCCGTGCGGCTGCCGCGAGCAATGATAGAGGAATTCCGCGATGTCCCGCCGGCCGACATGGCGGCGGTGCGGGTGTCGCCGGCAGGCTATGGGATCAAGCTGGACCAGCACGACATCAACATCAGCGTGCATGGGCTGATCGGATCGCTGGCGACGGCGGGCGACATGGCGGCATCGCTGGGCAAGCTCGGGGGTGCGGCGCGGTCGGATGCGAAGCGCATCAGCGCACGGGCAAACGGTGCCAAGGGCGGCCGGCCAAGGAAGATTCAGGCCGCCTGACCGGGCGCCTCGCTGTAGCGAACCGCAATTATCGGCGACCCGGATCGCAATAAATAACGGGCCGTGCCGACAATCATTGCACCGGACCTGAGGGGCCGCCCAGAACGCGCGATGCTGTTGGGCAGGAAAGCCGGTTCGGCCGCAGACACCAACGAGAGTTTCTCAGTTCGGTTGAGCGCCGTTTCTCCGTCCCGGCCTGACGTTCCCCGGGGGGCCGCGCGCAACGCCGGTCAAGGATGGCCGCAGGCCACCGCCGGAGGCGGCGCGCAGCGTCCTTGACGGGCGAGAGCACGGCCCCACCCTCAGGAAGGCTGGGGCGCCCTACCGCAAGCCACCACTGCCGCCGCGCACCGAAGACGCGTTGGCGTCGAACAGCCCGCGGAATTCGGAATCGGCGAAGTAGCGCAGCTTGCGCGCGCGGACTGGCGGCGCGCCGGCCTGAAACAGGATTTCTTGATCGGACGGCAGGCGGCGGACTTCGTCGGGGGTGAGCAGCGCCCGGCGCACCAGGTGGCCGGCGGTCCCGGTGTTGGAGCTGCCGGCGGCCAGATGCCGCCATTGCCGGGTCCGCCCGCGCGAGCCGGTTTCGTAGGCTTCGGTCGCCTCGCCGAGACCGCGGCTGACCCAGTCCGCGGTTTCCGAGTCATTGACGTTGAACACCTGGACGAGGCCGGCATTGGACAGGAAGGTGCCGGCATGGGGGCCGTAGGTGGCGCGGAGCTGGTGGAGATCCTGGAGGATCGGCCAGAGCTGCACGCCGTAGCCGGCCATCAGCCCCATGGCGCGTTCGACCGGTTCGAGCCGGCCGAGGGCGGCGAACTCATCGAGCAGGAACAGCACCGGCGCCGGCGGCTGAAGCGCGGCGCGCGCCAGGTCGGTCATGGCCTGCGCCACCATGAGGCGGAGCCAGCGGCTGTAGGTGCCGAGCCGGTCCGGCGGCAGCACCAGGAACACGGTTTCCGTGCGGGCCTTGAGATCGGCGAAGGCGAAATCGCAGCGGCCCATCACCGCAGCCATGCGTGGGCTGTCGAGGAAATGCGTGTGCCGCTGGGCGGAGGAGAGCACGCCGGAGGCCTCCCGGTCGCTCTTTGTGAGGTGCCGGTTGGCGGCGCGCGCGACCAGCCCGCCGGCGGCGCGGCTGTCCTGCATGGCGGCGAGCAGCTGGTCGAAGCGATCGACCGGCAGGGTGAGCAGTTCTCGGACTGTGGTGAGTGAACGCCGCGCAGGGTCTTCCGCCGCAGCGGCGAACAGGATCAGGCCGGTGAGCAGGGCCTTGGCTTCTTCGTTCCAGTGCGCGTCGGCCACTTGGTGCGGCGGATCGGTGACCAGGGCCTCGGCGAGCAGGGCGGCATCCTCGGCCGCATCGATGCCGGAGGGGTCGATCCGATCCAGCGGATTGAAGGCCGCGGCCGGCAAGCCAGTGATGGCGAAGGGATCGAGCACATGCACCGGGCCGAAGCGCGATCGGGCGTGCCAGGTGACGGCGGCGTTTTCGCCTTTGGGGTCGATGACCAGGACGGAGCGATCGGCGGTGAGCAGGTTGGGAATGATGGCACCGACTCCCTTGCCGGAGCGGGTGGGGGCGATGGTGATCAGGTGCGCCGGCCCGTCATAGCGCAGCAGCTGCCCGCCAGGCCGGTCCTCCCGACCGACAACCAGGCCGGCGCCGGCGGTCATCCGGCGTACGGCCTTGCGGTCCATCCAGCGGGCGGAGCCGAAGGGCGCGGCATGGTTCGCGCGACGCAGCCGCAAGGGCGCGTCGCGCAGCGCGATCCGCAGCACCAGGAAGACGCCGATCGCGCCGAGGATGCTCGCCAACTCGGCCGACCCGACAGGCCAGTCATCAACCCGCAGGCCGGCATAGGCCAGCCAGCTCGCCGCGTAAGCGACCACCAGCGTGACGAGCAAACGCGGCGCGGCACGGTTCATCGGATCAACCCATCCGTCGCGCCGGCCTCCCGGCAGAGATCATGCTGCGGCGGACGGGCGCGCCGGCGCAGAGTCGGGCAGGGCAGGGGGCGTGACCCGGCGGGCCGATCCGCCGCGCTCCCTGGCGAGCACCTCGGCGTCGGCGAGACGGGCGAGCCCCTCCCAGTGCTGCAGCACCTTGTTGAAGCGGAACCCGGCGGCGCGCAGCGGTGCGGTGGCGTCCTTGTCCAGCGCGGTGGGGAAGCAGAGCACGATGGGTTCCTTGCCTTCGTCGCGAAGGCGGGCCTCGCGGGCGAAGGTACGCCCGCCGAGCGCCTCCCATTTGCCGATCTGGGCCTTATCGGCGGCGCCGTCGCGCAGGGAGAGCAGCGCGCCATAAAGGGTGCTTGAATCGAGATCGAGCAGCCCGGCCTTGTCTACCAGGCTGCCCACCTCGATCAGCCGTCGCGTGCGGGCCTTGCGTTCCGCGGTCTTGAGCTTGGCTTCCTGCTCGGCGAGCCGGGCTTTCTGTTGTTCATGCGCGCGCAGACGCTCCGCCAGCGAACGGGCCATGTCATCTCCTCGGTGTCGGCGTGAGAACGGTCAGGCCAACACGGCCTGCACAGTGAGTGCCTGCCGCACGGTCGGAGGCGCTGCGGGGCGGCTCAGACTATCCTGGCGTTGGACGATCCAGGCGATGGCGGCGGTTTCAGAGGTGAAGGGACCGGCGAGCGGGCGCAGGCCGTCATCGTCGATGATGTAGAGTCCTGCGGCAGTGACGCCGTACTCGGGTGGTGCAAGGTCCAGCAGCTCCATCGGTCTCCCCAGGGCGTTCTGCTTGCGTGCGATGGTACGCGTGGAGGCATGAAGGAGCCAACGCACGAAGCGGCGATTACACAACCGGCTCGACAGCGGAAAAGCGTGACAGCGGCGTGCACGGATCAAAAAGCATGCGCCGATTGACGCCCACGAAACACCAAAGCACTACCCCCGCGCAGCGGGTTCTGCACCAGCGGAACGGAGTGAAGCGGAAGCGTGCAGACGCAATATGCATTCAAGGGAATGCGATTTGCGGTGCGGCCCGGCCGGCGTGCACACCTACCCCATGGCCATCCAGTTCGCCCGGGCGCGCTACATCTCCCGCAGTTCGGGCGGCAGCGCGGTGCGCTCGGCAGCTTACAACGCACGCGCAGCGATCACCGCGGAGCGCACGGGCGAGCTGTTCTTCTTCCGCCACCGCGACGCACCCGAGCACCACGAGGCCCTGCTGCCGGAGGGCGCAGCCGAGGGTTTTCGGGAGTCGGGTGTGTTGTGGAACGCGGCGGAGGCGGCCGAGCGGCGCAAGGACGCGCAGGTGGCCCGCGAGATCGTGCTGGCACTGCCGGCGGACAAAGCGCTCAGCACCGAGGATCGGATCGACCTGGCGCGCAGCTTCGCCGAGCAGCATTTCGTGGCGAAGGGCCTGGCGGTGCAGCTCGACGTGCACGCGCCGCACGACCCCGCGCCGGGGCAGCAGGGCGAGCCGGAGTCAGAGCGGGCGAACTGGCACGCGCACCTGCTGATCACCACGCGGCGGATCGAAGGGGAGAGATTCAGCGTGAAGAAAGCGCGCGACCTGGACCCGGAGGTGCGGCGCGCCGGCGGACGCGCCGTGGTGGGGGAGGCCGAGGCCTGGGGGGCGCTGTGGCGCGACCACCAGAACCGCTTTTTCCGCGAGCACGGGCTGGATCTCCAGGTGGATCCGACCGCGACGCATGCGGCCGAGCATATCGGCCCGGTGCGCATGCGCCGGGCAGGGTCAGAAATTCTCCAGCGCGCCGAAGCCGTCCGGCAGGCGAATGCGGACGCAGCGCACGATCCCGACCAGGTGCTGGCGACTCTGACGCGCAACAACGCCACCTTCACCGAGCGCGATCTCGACCGCCACCTGGCCAAGCATGTTTTTGCCCCGGCGGAGCGGGACGCGGTGAAGACGGCCGTGTTGGAACACCAGGGCCTGGTGCCGCTGCATGACCGCGAGACCGGGGAATCGGCGGAGCGCTTCACCACCCGGACGGTGCGCCGGCAGGAACGCGATGCGCTGGCCGAGGCGGCCCGCCTGGCCCGGGCGCACAGGGACCCGGTGCCGCCCTGGACGGCCGGCACCGCGCTTGTTGGGCGTGCCCTGCGGCCGGATCAGCTGGCGGCTTTCGAGCACGCGATCGGCCCCGGCCGGCTGAAGCTGATCGAGGGCCGCGCCGGCACCGGCAAGAGCTACACCTTGCGGGCCATCCGTGACGCGCATGCCGCCGACCGGCGGCGGGTGATCGGCCTGGCGCCGACCAATGCCGTGGCGCAGGACCTCAAGGCGGACGGGTTTTCCGAAGCGGGCACGGTGCACGCGGCGCTGTTCGCGCTGAAGAACGGGCGCACAAGCTGGGACCGGCACACCGTGGTCATCGTGGACGAGGCGGCGATGCTGGATGCCCGGGTCACCGGCGAACTGCTGACCGAAGCCCGGAAGTCGGGGGCAAAACTGATCCTGGCCGGCGACGACCGCCAGCTCGCCAGCATCGAGCGCGGCGGGCTGTTCACCGAGCTGCGGCAGCGCCACGGCGCCGCGGAAATCTCCGAAGTCACCCGCCAGCGCTCGGACTGGCAGCGCCAAGCCGCGCACGACCTGGCCGAGGGCCGCTTTGCCGCGGCCGTGGCGGCCTTCGACCAAGCCGGGGCGATCACCTGGACCCAAGACCAGGACGGCGCCCGCACGGCCCTGGTGGAGGCCTGGAAGCGCGACACGGCGGCCGATCCGCAGGCAACGCGCTTCGTGTTCGCCTACACCAACCGCGACGTGGACGCGCTGAACACCGAACTGCGCCAGGTGCGGCGTGACCGCGGCGAGCTGGCCGGGCCGGATACCCGGTTCGACACGAAGCACGGGCCGGCGGATTTTTCCCCGGGCGACCGGGTGCAGTTCACCGACACCGACAAGCGGCTGCACATCCACAACGGCAATGCCGGCACCATCACCAGCATCGATCCCGCCACCGGGCAGCTCACCGCCAGGCTCGACGGCGGGCGCGCGGTGTCGTGGTCGGGGGAGGACTTCCAGGGGTTCCGGCACGGCTATGCCGGGACGATCTATAAGGGGCAGGGGAAGACCCTGGGCCACACCTACCTCTACCACACAGCGCACTGGCGATCGGCCGCGAGCTACGTGGCGCTCACCCGGCAGCGGGACTCCGCCCAGGTGTTCGCCGCCCGGGAAACCGTGCGCGATGCCGGCCAGCTCGCCTGGCAGATGGCGCGCTCCGAGGTGAAATCCGCCTCCGTCGCCTGGGCCACGCGCGAGGAGGTGCAGCAGGCGCAGAGGGCGCGGGACCGCCAGGCCGAGCGGCCCGCGGTGCAGTCTCCGGCGCCGGCACAGGACAAGGCGGCGGACTTCTGGCGCGACCTGGCGGAGGAGGTTTCTGCGCGGGACGCTGCCGATGCCCAGCAGGCCAAGGCGCCCAGTATCCAGGCGGTGCGGCAGAGGGCGGCAGCAGCGGCGGAGCCATCGGAAGGCTGGCTGATCCCGCCCTACTTCGGCCCGGACGGACGCGACAGTCTCGGCCGCGGGCTGGACCCGGCCAACGTTGCTGCCGCCGTGGCGAAGGACCGGACGGTGCAACAGGAGCGGGCGGCCCTGGTGCAGTACCTGCGCGGGGCCTATCGCGATCCGGAGGCTGCCAAGGCGCAGTTCGACGAGTTGGTGAAAAGCCAGGGCTGTACTAGTGCCGCGGCCCGCATCGCCCCGGACCCGGCGCAGCTCGGGCCGCTGCGTGGCAGGACCGGACTCTTCGCCGGCGCGCGGGCGAAGGCCGACCGAGCGGCAGCCGAACGCGCCGCCCGGGCCATCGCCCCCAGCCTGGACCGCATCGCCGCGGCGGAGAGCCGGGCGGCACAGACCTATCGCGGCGACGTCGATGCGCAGCGCCAGGCCGATGCCGCGGGCGTCCCGAAGCTCAGCGCGCGGGCGGAATCGGCCGTCACCGCACTCGCCGCGGCGCCGGACGACAAGGCGCGGGCGGCGGCGTGGCGGGGGATTTCCGAGGACCAGGTTGTCATCGGGGAGGTGGAGCGTTTCCGGGAGGCGGTGCGCCAGCGCTTCGGCGGCGAGGCCGTGCGCGCCATGCTGCGCAGCCGCGGCGGGCCGATCGAGGCCGCGTCCGTCCGACCCGAGCATCGTGCTGCCCTCCGGGCGGTCAGTAGGACCGTTCACGTCCTGAACGAGGGGGAACTCGCCCGCATGAAGGAGGCGCGGGCGGAGCGTCTCGCGCAACGTCAGGCGCTCGGGCTCCGGCGAGGCTTGGGGCGATAGGCGGCGTTCGCCAACCAGAGCCACGTCTGCTAGTCGCTCCGCAGTCTGGCCGCTTGCTCTCGATAGCTGTAGCCGCTTGCAATTATCGGCGCTCTGCGCCGCGCTAATCAGATAGCGATTGAAGCCCACCGCCGGTTTCTGAAACCGGCGGTCCCGCGACGCTCCCGGACGGGGGCCGGGCTACCAACCAGCGGTCCAGGGCATCTCGGAGAACTTGTACCTCGGACCGATCGAGCATGATGTGGGTATATTGATCCCACACCTCTGCTTCGATTTGCACTATGTCGGAAAGCCCAGTGACCTTGAGCCTCCGCTCATTAATCAGCAGGTTTAGCAGTTCCTCAACCATGCATGGGCCGCCCCCCTGTGGCCATCGGTCAGTTGATGTCGCTCAGCAGCTCATCCAACGCAACCGGGTAAGCCTCGGACGCCGGCAGCGGCGGCCGATCGTCCCGCAGCACGTGACCTTCTAGACGACCGGCGGCATAGCGTTCGGCTGATTTCGTGCTGAGCTGGTCGCTCTCGGCTCAAGCTCCCAGCAGTTTCCGCAGCACCAGGCGGATTCCAGTCAGCCGCATCAGCTTCGGACCGAAAAGCGCCAAGGCCGTTCGCACGACCTGCCACTTATACCAACATCTGGCGGCTCTCTCGCCGTGTTTCGTTGAGAGGCGATGGAACCCGGCTTCCATATCACCCAAAAGGGCTTCCAGGCGGTCAGGACTTACCATCCAAGCGAGAACCAATTCGGCTCCTGCGGGCACTCCCGTTTCAGATTTTCTGAATTTTGCGTCCAAATGCCTGAGGTGAGTCAAACGAGAACGCAGCGTCAGAAAGCTTATCGTCGCCGCCTCTGAACGGGAGAGGCCCAGCTTTATTAGGTGCCTGTCACTTAGCCTTTCAAAATCTCCCAATTTTGCAGCGTCGATTGCTTCCCGGATCGCAAAATCAGCTTCTGCCATTGTCGCAGCGCTAAATTTCTCCAGGAGGTCAGCTATCTCCTTCTGGAGGAAGTCAATTTCGATTTCGTTGCCCTCGCTTTGCACTGCGCTCATGGTCACGCTACCCCCGGAGTCGGGAGACCGAAGCTGCTAGGCGCCGCGTACATAGCCTCGGTCCGGCGAATGGCTTCAATGCCTGGAGCCTTGATGCGGTAGTAGCGCTTTCGCCGACCGCCTCTTTCTGCTGTCGGTTCGCCCCACGACGACCCAACGTAGCCTTTGCGTTCCATCCGATCGAGCGCGGTGTAGATCGCGCCGACGCTGTAATCGCGCCCGGTAGCTACCTCGAGGCGCTCATGGATGCTGGCGCCGTGGGCGTCGCGCGGATGGCTGATCAGCACCGAAAGGATGCTGAACTCGAAATTGCCGAGAGCACGTTCTGCCATTGCGTCGGTCCATATCTCCTACAGTGTAGGGGATATGGGTGCTCCCAGGGCCGGGCACAAGTCTGGCCTGCCATTCCGTCCGCAGAGGTTGACGGACCGAATCCTGCCAAGTCCTGCTGTGTGCATAAGTCAAGAATTTCGCTCCAGTCAGCACCCGTTGTTTTTGTTGCTGTTTTCCAGAGCAGATCTCCGGTGCATAACCCTATCCCAGAATGGCACCGCCGCGACGCCCAGGTCTGACGCTCGTCGTGCAGAAAGCCCCACCAGGTGATCCGATGGCGGCTTTGATCTGGAGTGCGGTGCCGGCGGAACTCTGCACTCGGGAAATGCTGGCCTTCCGGCGTTCAGCGGAGCCAATGCGTGTGAACGACAACGCCTACTTCAGCCGAGAGGGATTGCCTCGCAGTGATAATCCTGAGCATCCGACAATCCGATACTGGCAAGCGGGTGGGGTTGTTTTGTTTGGCTACGCGTCAGCCGAGGCTGCGAGATACGCCAGGGACATGCTGTCCGCTGTTTACATCGGGCGCTCAGGCCGCGTCGCAGTGCGCGATCGGTCCTGATCGAATCGGTTGACCAGTGGGACATCAACCAGTATCAAATTGCCATCGTCGCGAGTCGTGTGACTACGGCGATCATCACGGTAGGGCGGCCGATCTACGTGGGCTGCTAACTGCCGTGCGGTAGCTATGCCTGCCTCAGGCGGGAAATCAACAACAGCAAGTTCGTAAACGTCCAAGCCTGCTAGGCTGCACGTCGTGCAGTCATTCAGCCGCCGGAATTCCCAGGCGGCTTTTTTCGTGACCGAAGGACGGACCTTCGATGTCCCACCAGCTCGTGAGCTGGTTGAGGGACAGCGCCGAGGTTCTGTCGCTGATTGCCGATAACCTCCACCAGCTTCGACGTATCGTTTGGGAACTCTCAGGCATCCTCATTGCCCTGGGAGCGCTTGTCTTTGCCTGGCGGCAGTTCGTCTGTCGTTGGCAGCACGGCAAGCATGCGTCGAGGGAAAAAGGTTAGCGCATCAGGCGGCAGTTCCTTGCTGCCTCTCGCCAGTTCCGGCTTCCCATTCCGCCCCTGCCGATTTGGCAGGCTATTGCTACGCGCGAAAACGCCTCCGGGCGCGGCAGCATTCAGAGAGCCAACTATATATGATAATGTCCTTTATCACATATAGAGATCGGGGTAGAATCCGACCCGAAGCAGGACAAGGAACACGGAGGCTGCATGCCTACAACCCAACAGACCTCGGCGGGAGGTGCCACGAGAACCTACCGCTTCGAAATCGGCCCGATCGATTGGGACGGCAAGACGATGAACGCGGTCGTCATTGGTGCCGTTCCACATGAGGGCGGGTTTTTGGCCGATGCGATCGTCGCGAATCGGATTCTTGCCGACCATCCCGAAATTTCGGCCGAGCCGGCCGTATGGGCGGTGTTCGTGAAAACTCCTCGCCATTTGCCGTCGCCAGAGTGGCGGTTGCTTGGCGCAGGGTCTGGCAGACAGCGCTTGCCAGATCAACAAACACCGCCCGCGGAAATTCCCATTCACGTTATCCAGCAGCTTGAGGAAATTTTTGGCCCGTGAACGTACTTGCGTCGATTACGGCACGAGCCGGCCAACGGCTAAAGCGGGAGGAGAATTCGGTTACGGTAAAGTATGTGTGCAGCGATCCCGCTGCGGAATTCTGGATTACCGGAGAACGACAGATGAGCGAGCATAGCTGTGGATTTTCTGTCCAGGTGCATTTCCGTAATTTTGGAAATCACCAGCCAGGTCAATTAATTGGTCAGGTGCGCCGCCTTGCTGATGAATTTGGCCGACCGGGAATTATCGGAAAACGCGGCCAGAAAAATGCCCGCGTGTTGAAAAAGGGCTATCTGCGAATTGTGTGGCCGACCCGTCAACTCGCCAAGGCGTTCCAGCGCCTGGTCGAGGAATTCTGGGGCCATCTGGTGTCCACGCGGCGTTTCAGGCTGGCATGACGATCGCGCAACTTCCTGTGCCGGGCGTAACGCCCGGCACTTCCCTTCCAAGAGTGGGCGGCAGCGTTGTGCCCGCGCTGATCGCCGCCGCCGGCGACCGCGCCTGCCGCCGCTTCCTGGAATTCTTCGCGGCCAACATCCGCAACCCGCACACACGGCGGGCCTACGGCCGCGCCGTGGCGGACTTTCTGGCATGGTGCGACGACAACGGCGTGCCGTCAGTCACGGCCGTGCAGCCGCTTCACGTCGCGGCATGGATCGAGATGCAGCAGCAGGATCACGCGGCCCCAACCGTCAAGCTGCACCTCGCCGCGATCCGCCACCTGTTCGACTGGCTGGTGACCGGCCAGGTGGTGCCGGTGAACCCGGCCAGCTCGGTGCGCGGACCTTCGCACACTGTGACGGTAGGCAAGACGCCGGTGCTGGCGCCGGAGGAGGCGCGCGCGCTGATTGACAGCATCGAGGTCACGACGATCACCGGCCTTCGCGACCGGGCGCTGATCGCGCTTATGGTTTTTTCGTTCGCGCGGATAGGTGCTGCGCTCGGGATGAAGGTGGAGGACGTGTTCACGCAGAACCGCCGGCTATGGGTGCGACTGCGCGAAAAAGGCGGTAAGCCACACGCCATGCCGTGCCACCACAAACTTGAGACTTACCTTGCTGCCTACATCGAGGGCGCGGGCCTCGACGCAGATCCCAAGGGGCCATTGTTCCGGACGCTTGGCCGCGGCAAGGGCCGGCCGCTTACCCGCACGCCCCTGCCCCAGGCGAACGCCTATGCGATGATCGGCCGGCGCGCCGCGGCGGCCGGCATCGCGACCAAGCTCGGCAATCACAGCTTCCGGGCGACCGGCATCACGGCGTATTTGAAGAATGGCGGCACGTTAGAAAAGGCGGCGCAAATGGCGAACCATGCCAGCACGCGTACGACGCAGCTCTATGATCGACGGCGCGAGGAACTCAGCCTCGATGAGGTGGAGAGGATTAGGGTATGATGGATCGACGCTACAACGTCGGTCAGGCGACGAATGCTTGGAGCTGGACACCATGAGCACCACCGACGTTGCAATCGAGGGCTTTGTTGTTTCAGACCCGTACGGGGGGAAATACGAAGATCACCATGCCGTCTATCCGGCGCAGTTTTTCGCCGAGATGGCACGCAACCCGGTCATCGTTTGGGCTGTTGCGCGCGGAGACCATGACGAGGACGAATTCCGCGCCCACGACGGATGCCGCTGGACGATTCGACGCTTTGCCGAAGCGTAGAGCCGGACGGATCAGGCTCTCGTGCCTGCAATCTAAGGCCGCTCTTGCCAATCCGATAGGAATAACGTCTCTTCGCCGCCTCGCATCGTCCGTAGAATGTGCAGGAAAATGGCTCGGCGAAAGGCATACACGGAGGTATCAAAGCGTAACCAAATACGTGCCGATCACGTTGACGGCATGGGAGACGTGGTATTCAAAGGATTCCAGTGCCTCAATGCCCAATGCGAAAACCACATTTTCGTTCGCGCCGATGAGATCACGGAGTTCTTTGAGATTACCTGCCCCAAGTGTGACTTGGTACATCAGTATGGGCAAGAGACGGTCTTTTTCTATTACGACCTGATATACAAAGATGATGGTCGTGTACATAAGAGTGGGAGATTTACCGTACTGCATGACCAATACATTAATGAGGCGCTCGAATACAAGTACTGCATCCTTTGTAATACGATGAAGCCTCTCGCTTTCTTTTCTCATCACGCGACGCGAAAGTCAAAACACCAAGGTGAGTGCCGACTCTGCAAAACGACATATAACAGCATTAAGAACCAGACTCGGACAACGGACCAGTTCCGAGAGGCATCGCAAAAGCGCCGTCTGTATGTCGATCTTACCACTGCAAGCGGGAAAATCGACAGCCACGCCATCTATGACCGATTTAAGCATCGTTGTTTCAAGTGCGGCAAAGATCTCAGCGCCGATCTTCAGGACGGCGGGACCGCGCGAGGTGGTAACCTGGACCATACACTTCCTGCGAGGTATTTGTGGCCCTTGAGCACTGAAAATGCCACGCTCCTATGCACGCTTCACAACGGCGAAAAGGCAGAGAGTTGGCCCGGTAGGTACTACACTCAGGACGAGCTTCGAAAGCTGGTTTTTTTAACTGGCATACCGTACGAAACGCTTACGGCCGAGCCTCACTTCAATCCAGAGGCGATTGCGCAACTCTGCAACGGTGAGTTTGTTGAGGCCCTGTTCGAGAAATATGCAGCGTACATCGATGAGTTAATTCTGATCAGGAATCGAGTAAAAGCGGCTGAAGGATTCGACTTCTTCGAGTCCTCACCGCGAATTTCTGAGGCGTGGAAGCGGCAAGCTGACAAAGATAAGCGCAGGTAGGCCGCTGGTGCTCTACTTGGGCCGTTCGAGCACGAGATACTGGTGTGCGGTTACGGTCCCTTTATCCCGCACACCATGAGATTCGCAGTGCGCTACGCTCTCGCTGAACTGATCAACCACACGAAAGTGGGTGCGAGCGATTGGAATGATGGAGGCAGCCATATCGCATTTCCGACTATCGCCAAGGTGCAGCACGAAGAGCCCACCGGGCTTGAGGCGTGTGGCGGCCGACGCAAACACAGGACCGTACACATCGAAGGATTGCTTTTGCCGTTCATCAACGAATGCAAGAGGGCGAGTTTTAAAATCCGCAGCTTCCCACCCGGCCAACCATAACCGCATCCAGTTTCCCATGTGAAACCGCGTGCTGTCAAAAAATGGTGGTGACGTGATGATCGCATCAAGGTCGCATACGTCATCGGGCCAGGCGCTTGTTGCATCCTGCTCATAGGCGGTGCCGGCGCGAAAGTCTTCTCCCCGGCTCTCGGCTAGGCTTCTTGCTACTTTGTCCCTCAGTCGCGGTAGTAGCGCTCGATAGGTGTTCGGTCCCGAAGGTGCAAATGGTGTGATCGGGTGTGATGTTCTGCTTAGAGCATACGGTCGATTACCGTGAAGAATATGTAGGAGGGCCGCGAACACCAACGCCGCGGAAGGCGTTTCCGGCTGGCGGCGTAAGAAATACTCTCTCGCACCAATGACCTCTCGGAAGGTCTCATGATGGAAATAGTCCTCGATAGCGCCATTGAATCGAAGAGCATTGGCACGTCGCCGAAGATGCTCGGTCAGCTCGAATCTTCCAAGCGCCTTCGCCAAGTCGGAGATCACCGCCTCACACGTGACTGCATCACACGCGCCCAATTTGGCTCGTGTTATTTGCAGGGCTGGCGGGCTAATATCGAAACCGAAGGCGGTTCGCCCGGTAAGGGCCGCTTCAAGAGGGATAGTGCCAACACCCGCGAACGGATCGAGCATTCTCCCTCGTGGCGGCACGAAGATATCGACCAGAAGATGCGCGATAGCCGGTTTGAGCTTCCCCTGATAAGAACAGAGGGAGTGCAGGGAATGGCCCCAATTTCGCTTTGCCATTTCTCCTTTCTGGTGCGGAAGTTCAGCCTTAAAACGCTCCCACTTGATCTGCCATGTATGTGCGCTTTTCCGTGCGACAGACACCGCGCGAGGCTTTGCGCTCGCGCGGCGAAAGATTTGTAGCGTCTGCCGCAGAGCCTGCCCGCCGCGCGACAGCCGTTCGCGGAGGATGACCCGGTCTTCTATTCGACAACCCAAGCCGGTCAGCATTTCAGCCAGCACGTCATCGGTTGGGACGTGCACATCACCGTAACAGGAATCGCCGATATCAACGGCCAGCAGCGCGCCGGGGGCCAGATTCGGGACGCAACGGCGAAATACCATGAACAGGTCGCTAAAGTAGGTCGCGACCATTAGCGGAATACGCGGATCATAGGCGGATCGCTCAATACGATCGACCACTCGCGTGACCGTGTTGCTCTCAAAAACACCGAGGCGCGCTTCGGCTTTTCCAATTGTCACATCATTGATGCCGGCAGTGACTGCCTGATAGCGGAATCGACTTAAGTCGGCAGGCGTCGTGAGGCAGCGGAGGAACCAAAGCTCAACCTTTGTGTTACGAAAATAATTCGTTCCGTTCAGGTATGGCGGACTCGTGATCAGAGCGTCCACGCCAGCAATGTCCGACGCGACAAGTTCCTTGGCGTCATTGCCCACGCAGCGCGCGCGACCCGTGCATGGCTCCAGGTCGGTAAGGTCACTGGCGATGAGTTCGAGGGACTCTCGTACGACGGAGAGGAAATTCGCATCAAGGCGGCGGGCTTCGGCCTCAGTTTTGAACCGGAGGTCCCCTCGCCGAATGAGTCGCGATGCCGGAATAAGGCTCCGCAAAATGGCTATGGTAGCGAAGGGCGCCGCCTTGGACGCGTCTGCTTCGAGGCGATCGAGCCAACTACGAGCGCGAAGGACCAGTTCAAATGTATCCGGATCGAAGAAGGTACTCTTGCCGAAGATCGCCAAGTGGCTTCGCTGGAGCGCCTTATCCGGAGGCGCGCGGCGGAGTTGTGCGGCGATTTTGGTTCCAAGATCCCGCAGTTGATCGACGACCCTTTTCCGGTCGCCATCGCCGAAGGTGAGGGCGCGCAGCTTAGCAGCGGTGACGGTTTGGCAGAGCGGATTAACTTCCGCGTAGTCCGCTTGCAGCCCCAGCTTGATCGCTGTGACGGGTGTGGTTCCGGTGCCCGCGAACGGGTCCAGGACCCGCTCTGCCTTCGTGCCGTATTGCTTGAGGATTGTCGTGACAAAGGCCGGCGAATAGCCCTCCAGGTAAGGATACCAATCATGCAGTGTGCCGCCGCGTCCGCCGACGAATGTAGCCTGCAATGCGTCGTGCACGCGATCTGACCGATCGTCGTTTGCGGCGAGACTTCCCACCGTTGCCCGGAGACGATCGCGACAATATGTCGATACCGGGGCATCGGCCGCCGCCGCTGCGCCGGCCAGATTCCCGTAGGTGTCACAGCCGATCAGGCGCCGCAGCGTGTAGCTACTGAGTGGCGCGACGGCCTCATACAGCCCAGCGTCATCGATGGAGAACGGAACCGTCAGCCCGCGCTTCTTGCTGTTTGATACGGCGGCGTAGTCTGCGAAATAGATCATCTTGAATTGCTGCATTTCCGCCATCCCGTCTCGCTCCGGTTGTAGGTATCATAGAGCGATTCTTGGTACCATAACCGATTCTCGGTACCATGCAAGCGGCTAAGCCTACCCCGCATCATGCGGCTTGTTCCGGATCGGCGGGCGAGATTAAAAAGGCCCGCCGAGTCGACCCGGCAGGCCCATTTCCTTGACGGTCATCGCCTTCCCAGGCTGCACCGTGAGGACAGCTTAGCTCCCGCTTCCCGAGTCGCAAGCTGAAAATTTCCTTGGGCAAATATCCGGGAGAGAGCGCGAGAGGGGGAACGCCTCTCGCTGCGCCGCTAAGCGGCGCTCGCCGCCCACCTGATGGCGTTTCTTGGTTCGGCTGAAGGGGGCCGTTTCTTCGTCCCGGCCTGACGCTCCCTGGGCGCCGCGCACAGCCTCAGTCAAGGATGGCCGCAGGCCACCGCGCGCTTGCGCGGCGCGCAGCGTCCTTGACGGAGGCGAGCACGACGCCACGCTCGACCAGGTCGGGCGACCGCGGAGGCAAGGCAATGCGCGACACAAACCTGATGCAACTGGCACTGGGGCTGACCCCACCCTGGACAGTGACCCGCAGCGACTTCGACGCAGCGGCAAAGCGGCTCGACATCCAGATCGACTTCGCGCCAGGCAGCCGCTTCCCCTGCCCGAACTGCGGCACCGCGGACTGCCCGGTGCACGACACCGAGCGGATGAGCTGGCGCCATCTCAACTTCTTCCAGCACCAAGCCTACCTGAACGCCCGCGTGCCGCGGGTGCGCTGCGACAAATGCGGCGTCCGCAAGGTCGCCGTCCCCTGGGCACGCCCGGGCGCCGGCATCGGTCCGCTTTGCGGCCCGATCCTGCTGTTCGAGGCGCTGGTCATGACCCTGGTCTCGGCCATGCCGGTCAACGCCGTCGCCAGGCTCATCGGGGAACACGACACCAGGCTGTGGCGGGTGGTCCACCACTATGTGGATCAGGCGCACGCCAGAACGGACCTCGCATCGGTCAACCGCGTGGCGGTGGATGAGACCGCGTCGCGGCGTGGCCACAACTACATCACGCTGTTTGCCGATATCGATCAGGCCCGGGTCGCCTTCGTCGCCGAGGGCAAGGATGCCGCGACTGTTGCCGCCTTCGCCGAGGACCTGGCCGAACACGGCGGCGATCCCGCGGCCGTCACCGAGGTCTGCATCGACATGAGCCCGGCCTTCATCAAGGGCACCAGCGAGGCGCTGCCCAACGCCGCCATCACCTTCGACAAATTCCACGCGGTGAAGATCGTCAACGATGCGGTCGATCAGGTGCGCCGAGCCGAACAGAAGACGCAGAACGTGCTGCGCGGCACACGCTATATCTGGCTGCGCAATCCGGACAGTCTGTCGGAACGCCAGCAGGCCATGCTCGAGGCACTGCCGACCCAGCATCTCAAGACCGCCCGGGCCTATCAGATCCGCCTGACCTTCCAGGACCTCTACAACCAGCCCACGGCTGAAGCCGGCGTGGCGTTCCTCAAGAAGTGGTACTTCTGGGCTACCCACAGCCGCCTGCAACCCATGATCGAGGCGGCCCGCACCATCAAGCGCCACTGGGATGGCATCCTGCGCTGGTTCGACAGCCGCATCGCCAACGGGCTGATGGAGGGTATCAACAGCCTGGTCCAGGCCGCCAAGGCAAAGGCTCGCGGATACCGGTCAAACCGCAACCTCATCGCCATGGTCGATCTCATCGCCGGAAAGCTCGACCTCGCACTGCCAGCCTGATGCCGTTTCTGCCCACACCAAACAGCGAAGAACCAAACGAATTAAGAGTTTGTGCGGCGCGAAGCCGCCGCAGAAGCTCCGTTGGACGAACGCGAGGCGTCGCGGAGCGGGCGGATGCTATGGAGATTTCAGCCGGAACGCCCGGTGGCTGGGCTGATTGTGGCGCCCTGGCCTGCGCGGCCTGCGGGGTACGACCACAGTATCGCGGCCAGGAGTGGCGTTCTCGAGACGATCGGCGGGGTCGTCTGGAGCAGGATTGGGGCGGTCGGTTGCGTTGGTGACAGGAGATCCCGGTGGCGTGCCGAGGTACGCAGCGGCAAGACCCGACGCTGGCGGCGGAGGCATACGTTGCTGCTCATGGCGCCATGGCCTGACGCGGTGTGTGTCGCGAGAGCGTGCGGATGAAGACCAACCGCCCCTGATGACAGTGCGGACAGATCCGTGGCTCGATCGGCGGCATTGGCTCTGCACCAACCTGCTCAGGTGACGGCAGGACAAGCTCCGGTGGTGGGCCGGGCTCGGGTGGCGCCTGGAGTTGCAACATCTGGCGCACCCGTGCGGCGTTGTGGCGTTGCGCGGGATGCCACAGGCCGAAGTAGCGGACCTTGTGGAAGCCGCGCGGCAGCACGTGCTGGAGGAAGCGGCGCATGAACTCGTCGCCGCTCAGGCGGCAGGTTCGCCGGCGGCCGGTCTTGCGTTCCTTGTATTGGATGGTGACCGTTTGGTCGTTGAGGCCGACGATCCGGGCGTTGGTGAGAGCGACGCGAAAGACGTAACGGGCGAGGTAGTCGAGCACGGCCTGTTCGCCATTGCCCCAGGCGGTGACGTGCAGGACCCAGGGCTTGCGCCATGCCGCGTCGGAGATGATGACGAGGTCGGGGCGCTTTTGCCGCAGCATCGCCCGCAACTTGCCGCGTACCAGCTTGGCGAGAGCCTTGATGGGCACCAGGAATTTCCGGCGCGCCGGATGCCAGGCGGTGGCGTCCTTGGAGATACCGCCGCCGCTGACCAGGCAATGGACGTGCGGATGAAAGCTGAGTTGCTGGGTCCAGGTGTGCAGCACGGCGAGCACTGCCACCGTGCCGCCGACGTAGCGCGGATCGCGGGCGAGTTCGGTGATCGCCGCGGCGCAGGCCTGCATCAGCGCGCCATAGCCGTCGCGCTGATTGGCCCGCAGCACCGTGCGCAGCTCGGCCGGCACGGTGATGGTGATGTGGAAGTACGGCACCGGCAGCAGTTCCGTCTGACGACGTTCAAGCCACTCCTGGGTCTGTGCGGTGTGACACTTGGGGCAGCTGCGATTGCCGCAGGAGTGGTAGGAGAACACCTCGGTGTTGCACGTCTCGCAGCGCCAGACCTGGCCGCCGAGCGCTGCGGTGCGGCAGTCAAGGATGTCCTCGATGGCACGCCGATGTGAGGGCAGCATCGATGCGCCGTGCGCCGAGAGGTAGTCCGCCGCGAAGCGGCGGAACACCTCGGCGACCTCGATCACGGCCGTGCCTCAGAGGCCGGTCATCAGCCGATCGAGCAGACCATGCAGCGACGCCCGGGTGGGCGTGGTCAGATGGGTGTAGATGGCGGTCGAGGCGATGCTGGCGTGGCCGAGCAGAATCTGCACGACGCGGATGTCGACGCCGTTCTCGATCAGTCGTGTCGCATAGCTATGGCGCAGGGTGTGCGGGGTCACCTCGCGCCGGATGCCTGCCGCCGCGACAGCGGCGGCGAACGTGTCCGACAGCACACGCTTGTTGAGCGGGGCATCTCCGTGTCGATTGGGGAACAGCCAGCGGCAGTTGTGATGGGTCCGCCACAGGCGGCCAAGATCGTCAAGAACCGGCTGTGGCAGCGGCACCAGCCGCTCCTTGTCGCCTTTGCCGATGATACGCAGCACCTGGTTGGCCCGGTCAACGGCACCGATCTCCAGTGTGGTGGCCTCGCTGATGCGCAGGCCACACGCATACATGACGGCGAGGCACGTCTTGTGGACCGGGTTGCGGACGCCGCCGAGCAGGAGTCGGACCTGGTCGTCCGACAGCGCGTCAGGCAGCCGCTTCTGCCGTGGCGAGGCGAGCCTTTTTTTCCCCGAACAACCCCCAGGCACGGCCAAGCGTATGGTGGTAGAAGAAGCGAAGTCCGTACTGGCTGGTCTTGAAGGTGCCGCGGGCCGCACCTCGCTGGCGCAGGCCCAGCAGGTAGCTCCGTACCTCTTCCTCGCTGAGCAGATCGGGCGAGCGGTGGTAATGCGCAGCCAGCCGGCGCACCGCCTGGGCGTAGACTTGCTGCGTCCCCACGGCCAGCCCAGCCAGGGTCATGTCCTCGATCATCCGCGTACGCAGTGGCGACATGGTGGTCTCCTTTCGCTGATGTTCCGACGGGCAACCTCATGCCCCCCAGCTCGAAAGGATACACCCGCCTGACAACCACCCCGCCGCCCGACCTCCGCCCTCGGCGAAGCCGTTCCGTCCAACCCCATGATCTACGGGTATGCGCGGGTCTCGACCGATGGCCAGAGTGTTGACGCCCAGGTGTGCCAGCTCTGCCGCGTGCTCGGTCAGCTCGGCGTCGGCGGGGCGGTGTTCGCCTCGCGTGCCTTTAGGCTCGACTGCGTATTTGCTTAGCGGTAGGCGTATCTGTATGGCGGAGCCGGATGATAAGCCAAAATGTGGGGGTGAGCGTCATCGAGGATTTGTGCTGTGGCGCTATATCACGGGCACTGTGCTGCTGGCGGTTTCGGTTGTCTTCAGCGGCCGCGGCAAGGGACGGCCGCTCACCCGCACCCCGCTGCCGCAGGCGAGCGCCTATCTCATGATCCGCCGGCGCGCGGCGGCGGCCGGCATCGCCACAAGGCTCGGCAACCACAGCTTCCGGGCGACCGGGATAACCGCATATCTCAAGAACGGCGGTACACTGGAGAAGGCGGCGCAGATGGCGAACCATGCCAGCACGCGCACGACACAGCTCTACGACCGACGGCACGAGGAACTCAGCCTGGACGAGGTGGAGAAAATCTGCGTGTGAACGCGGCACGAGCCCGGTTGCCATAATGCGGCCTTATGCGACAGCGGCACCGGCTGTCACGAAATCAAGAGGCGTGCAAAGCATGCACCAGTCCTAAGCCGAGGTGGATCACACTGGAGGCAAGATATACCTGCCAAGGCGCGTGCCGTCCGCCGCGAATGGCCCAACAGGCCAGCCCATAGGTAATCCCCTGAACGCAGTAGAGCATTGCCTCTGGCCTATGGATGAGGGTGAGTAGAAAGATCATCGCCGTTGCTCCGTTTTGGCATTGAACGGCCTCTTTTTTGTCCATAACCTTCCGAACCATCACCGTACCCGAAGCGCACATGTCCGGTTCGCAGCCAGTTTCCCGTCGGCCGGCACCCAGGGGGACCCCGCGGGCGGCTTTCGCTGAATTGCTGACGCAACTCATGGATGCGGGCACGCGTCCCGATGGGAAGCTCGGCGCCGGCCCGGTGAATGTCGCGTGGTTCGCGGGAAAGATCGGAGTCAGCAAGCGCCAGATGGAGTTCTATCGAAATGGTAGCCGGCTGCCGCGGAATCTCACCGAGATCCTCGCCGCACTATTTGGCGAAAACCCAATTCATACGGCGCGAAGAGCGGCCCTCATTGACGCCTTCAACAAGGCCCACGGCATCGAACTGTCGGGGGCGACGCGCGCCCTCTCCAATATCCCAATCCGTATCCCCACCCACTTCATGGGTCGCGACGAGCCGCTTGCGCAGATCCAAGTAGCGTTGCAGCGTTACGAAGGCCGCGTCGCAATTACCGCGCTGCACGGGCTGCGTGGCGTAGGCAAGACCGTGCTTGCGGCCTTCTATGCCGAGCGGCACAGCGGGGCGTATCGCGCAACGTGGTGGATTCGCGCGCAGACCGAGCCGAACCTGCGGGCCGACCTCGTGGGGCTCGGCGTGCGCCTCGGCTGGGTTGCGGCTGACGACAAGGAAGACCCGGCACTTGCCGCAGTGATGGAGCGGCTGCGCGACGCAGGAGAAGACATCCTGCTCATATATGATAACGCGATCGAGGCACGCAGCCTTACCCAATTTCTGCCGCGCGGCGGTGCTGCGCGAATCATCATCACCTCCAACGCGCATGCATGGCGTGGCGTGGCCGAACCGGTGGAAATTCGCGTGTGGCCGAAGAGCATCGGCGCCGATTACCTGATCGCCCGCACCGGTCGTGCCGCCGAGCGCGCCGCTGCCGAGGAACTGTCGGAGGCACTGGGCGGTCTACCTCTAGCGCTCGAACAGGCTGCCGCCTACTGTGAACGGCTCGATATCCCGCTCGCCGAGTACCGCCACCGCTTTGATGTCGAGCCGGACCGCCTGCTGGATGACGATCGTGACGCCCCAACTGACTACTACGACCGGCGAACCGTCGCCAAAACCTTTGCGCTCGCGATTGGTGAGGCCAGCAAGCTCCACCCTGCTGCGGAACCGCTCTTGTTTCATTGGGCGCTACTTACGCCCGAACCAATTCCGCTGTTCCTCTTCAGCGAAGCCCGCGAGAAATTTAGCGAAACGTTCGCGTTTGACCTCACCGGCGACAGTCTCGACGAAGCCGTCGCCGCACTGCGTGTCTTCGCCCTCGTAGATCTCGAAATCATCCCAGACGAGCGCGATCCATCGATCAGCACTCGCTGTGTCCGCCTGCACCGCTTAGTTCGGCAGGTCGCGGATTTCCGTTGCACCGGCACGGCGCGCGAAGGTGCCCACCGCGTGCTGCTCGAGGCAATGGCGGCAGTCTGTCCGGAGAGAGTTTTCAACGACCCGGTAGCTTGGCCCCGCGCCCGCCGGCTCGACGCGCTCGCGATGGGGGCCTTGTCCGGCAAACAGGTGCCCCCATCAGGTGCCGAGTTGCCAGCGGCCACTCTGATGATGATGCTGGGGCAATATCGACACTGGATACTTGGGGATTATCCGGAGGCGCAGTCGTTCTACGAGCGCGCTTTGGCGATCCGCGAGGTCGTGCTAGGCCCCAACCATCTCGATACGGCGGTGAGCCTTATCAACCTCGGCAGTCTGCTGCGCGAACAGACCTATCTTGCCGAGGCGCGGCCACTCTTGGAGCGCGCGCTGGCGATCCGCGAGAAAACGCTCGGCCCCAATCATCCCGAGACGGCAACAAGCCTCGACGACCTCGCCCGCGTGCTTCGGGGCCAGGGCGATCTCGTCGCGGCGCAGCCGCTCTTCGAGCGCGCCCTGGCGATCCGCGAGAAAATGCTTGGCTCCAGTCATCCCGAGACGGCTACGAGCCTGCAAGAGCTCGCAGTCTTACACCAAGCCCGAGGTGATCTTACTGCCGCGCGGCCGCTCTTGGAGCGCGCATTGGTGGTCCACGAGGCGACATTTGGACCCGAGCACTTCGAGGTCGGAACGAGCGTCAATAACCTCGCCGGCGTGGTTCGAGATCAAGGCGATCTCGCTTTGGCGCGGCTGCTCTACGAGCGTGCGCAGGCAATCTACGAGAAGGCGCTCGGTCCGGACCATCCCTGGACTGGCCGAGCGCGATACAACCATGCCCATCTACTGCTCGCTGTTGGAGAACCAGCTAGGGCGCTTGCGGCCGGTGAGGCGGCGCTAGCGGCTCACGAGAAAACGCTTGGTCCCAATCACCCGTGGACCAGAGATTCGGCCCGGGCCACGGCCAAGGCGCTGGCGGCGGCTAGGCGAAGCGAGGAGGCTGCCGCGCTGCGCGCTCGCTACGGCATCGACGACGACAGTTAGCTGATGAGTGCGTCCCCCTGGCCGCGTCTGAGCTTGGGCCAATCTCACGCATGATAACGTCCTGTATCATTCGTGAGACTCAATTGGCAGTAGCACCACAGGCGTTCGCCGGGCCGCGCTGTAGCCGATTCGCTGCGACGACCCCGGTCTTGTGCTAATCTCGCAACGTAGCTTCAGGAAGTCGGCCCCCAATGGTTGCTGTTGTCTCTTATGCGAAAGCCATGGCAGGCCTGTCAGGCGCGAAGAAGCAGCATCTATTGCTTGGGAACGGGTTCAGCATCGCGCTGAAGCCGGACATCTTCAGCTACGGATCGCTGTACGAAAATGCCGATTTCAGCGCTGCGCCGCATGTCAAGAGGCTGTTCGAGGCGCTCGGGACACAGGATTTCGAGATCGTCATTAAGCACCTACAGGATGCCGCGAAAGTGGTGGAGGTGTACCGGCCTTCGGCCGTCACTCTCGCCCGTAGACTGCGAAGGGATGCCGCCGCCATCAAAGATGCCCTAGTGACCGCAATCGCCAAACGGCATCCCGACAGACCGTTTGACATAAAACCCACTCAGTATGCCGCATGTCGCAAGTTTGTCAGCGCGTTCGACCACATCTTCACCCTCAACTACGATGTGCTGCTCTACTGGGCTCTGATGCAGGACAAGGTGGATAAGCTCGTCATCCGTCATGATGACGGGTTCCGTCACCCGGAGGACGACCCAGAGAAGCCGTGGGTGTCTTGGCAGCAGGCCAACTCTGCGACCGTCTCCTATCTGCACGGCGCGCTGCACCTATTCGACGCCGGCGACGAGATCACCAAATACACTTGGTCCAAGACCGACAAGGCGATCGTTGACCAGATCCGCGGGGCGCTTGCCGATGAGAAATATCCGCTATTCGTGGCCGAGGGCACAAGCAAGACGAAGCGACAACGCATCCTTCACAACGGTTACCTGCACAAAGCGCTGCGCAGCTTCGAGGGCTGCTGTGCCTCGCCGACAGCCGCCATCGTGATATTCGGCCACTCCCTGGCCGCAAATGACCGCCATGTGCTGCGGTGCATCTCAAGAGGCGGATGTGGCGACGTAGCCGTCAGCCTGTTCGGCGACCCTGCGGCGAAGGCGAACAAGGCGGCAATCTCAAACGCGCTGGCTCTGCAAGCCGACCGCGAGACCGCCAGGGGAAAGAGGTATCCCTTGCGCCTCACCTTCTACGACGCGGCTTCAGCTCACGTCTGGGGGTGAGTGAGGGCAACTTGCTCCCACTGCCAACCGCGGATCGGCCTTCTGCCCGAAAGGTTAGAGCGCGTTCCGATCTGGTTGACCCGTACTGTCCCTCAAGCCAGCGCAACCCCCGGAAATCGGATGATGTGGGCGAGTCAACCAGATCGGAAACCGCTCTAAGTATTGATAACAGATTTAATCGAGACCGCACCGGGTCGCGCTGAATCAGGAGCACCAATTCCCGGGCTGATCAGGGGCGCCCGAGAAATCCTTTCACATGTGCTGCGACATCTGCTGCGGCGTCGGCGACCGTGTCGTGCTGCGGAGCAACATCTTGGGCCTCTTTCAGGCGACGGATATGCGTGGGGATATCCGCGCCGGCCGTGGGTAAATGCACCGCTGCCGTAGCCAAGCTCTGTTGCAGGCTGTTCGGCGACCTGGCTGCAGCCCGGGCCAGTTGGCCCGGTGTCGGTGGCGCAGCGGGAGCGGTGATCGAGGCAGGGCCGTCGTTATCTGGTCTTGTCCCAAACGCTTCCAGCACATCCACGAGGTTGGGGGCGGCATCATCGCGTGCTGTCAGCGGCTTGATTCCGAACAGCTTGCGCAGCGTTGCGATGATGGAGGTGTGGTCGAAGGGCGTGAGGCCGGGCGGAGGGGGGCGGATGATACTGCCGGCTGGCACGTAGGGTGAGATGATCACCGCGGGGACGCGGACACCGAAATAGCCGAAATCGAACCCGTCCGGCGCTTTCCCATCGGGCGGTGTCGCCGGCGGGGGTACCACATGGTCAAAGCAGCCGCCGTGTTCGTCATAGGTGACCACGAATAGGGTTTGCCTCCAGGCTGGCCCGCCGCGGACGGCGTTGTAGACGGCGGCGATCAGCTGCTCGCCGTACGCCACATTGTGCGGCGGATGTTCATCGTTCGGGATAGCCCAGCCGAACAGGCCGGCGAAGTAGCGGGGCTCGATGAAACTGTAGGCCGGCAGAGTCCCGTCCGCCGCGGCCTGGATGAAATCGTCCAATCCCAGAAAGTGCGATGTGAACGCATCGCCCCAGATATTCGCCAGGGTCATGGTCTGCGGCATATCGTGGAAATAGATGCGCCACTCCTGGTTCACATCCGAGAGGCGGTTGAAGACCGTGTCCATCTCGTAGGGGAAGTGTGTCGGCGAATTGTCGACGTAGCCGTTGGCGGTGCCGGTATGGGCGAAGAAGCGGTTGGGCCAAGTCTGACAGGGAGCGGAGGCGTGCCAGCGGTCGGAGACGCCGAAGGCGCGCGCGAGCTTGCTGATGACCGGCACCTGGTCGGGGGTGAAATAGTGCATGACCGCGTAGGGGTCGGCGGGGGGCGTGGTCGCCGGCTGGCGCATGTAGTTATCAACGAAGCCGCCCATCATCGGGGCGCCGGTATTGGGCGTCCCGTCCGCCGCCAGGCCATGGATTTGCATATGGATATCGCGGAAGGATTCCCCGGGGTCGGGATCCGGAATGCAGACGGTCTTGGCGTCCAGCACCGGGGCTTTGGTGACCGGGATGTCCTGGTGCGATCCATCCGGCTTGTGCCAAGTGTTGGACTCGGTCCCGGTGAGGCCGTCGAATCTATCGTTGCTCTGGTAGAGCATGCCGAGCATGCAGTCGAAGGAGCGGTTCTCCAGCATGAGGACAACGACGTGTTTGATGTCCATTTCTTTCCTCCCCGAGTCGGGTGCCGTCCGGCCATGCGCCGGGGCGCATCAGGCGGCTCCGAAGGTTCATGGCAGAGGCGACCATGCGCGCGGCCCGGACGTTGCGCCAGCGTTTACTTTGGGGATGAGAGTGTGATAACGTCCTTTGCCACCCGGGAACTCGCCGGAGCAAGCGCTGGCCGGTGTCCTGTGCAAGCACAACGCCTCCCGCGCACAGTTGCGGCAGGAGGGCGACTACTGGGTGCTGGACAAGACCGCCGCCGCGGTGGTGCGGTCTCGGCGCCCGCGACTGATCGCCGGCGCGTTGCCGGCCCTGCCGCGCCGCTTCCCCTGGCCGCAATCGATGCGCTGGGGCAGGTCCAGCAACTTTACCTGGGTGCGCCCGCTACGCCGCATCACCTGCCTGCTGGACGGTGCGGTGGTGCGGTTCGACCTGCGCGAGGGCGCCGCTGGCGGTCACGGTCTGGCCGCCGGCGGCCAGACCGTGGGGGCACCGCTTTCTCCCCCGGCGCTTTCACCATCAGCTCCGCAACTGGTTGGGCCGACAAGTTGTGCGCCCATCGCGTACTACCGGATGCCGACCCCGCCATTTCTGGGACCTCGATCCGCAAAGCGCCGCTGGAATCCCGCGTGTCGCTGCTGAATGACATTACGTTCCACGCCAAGCTGGGCAGCCAGGGCGAACGCGTCTATCGCCTGAGGCACTTGGTGGAACACATGGCCCACTAGGTGCAGGTCGCGCCGGCCATGGCGTAGCGCGCGGCGGAGCTGGCGAAGGCCAACCTGGTCACCGGCATGGTCGGGGAATTTCCGAAACTGCAAGGCGTTATGGTGCGCTATTACGTCTTGCACGACTGTGAGCCGCCGGAAGTCGCGGTTGCCGTTCGCAACCACTATGCGCCGAAGGGGCCGGCGGACACGGTGCTGTCTGCCGCGGTGTTCGCCGCCGGCGCCGATGACGACATCGTCCGCCTGCTCGCCCGCATCGACGCGGTCACCGCCGTGCTCGGCTCGGAGGACGGCGCCAACCTGCTCACCGCCTACCGGCGCGCCGCCACCATCCTGCGGATCGAGGGACGCAAGGACGGGCCGCACGATGCACCGCCCGATCGCGACCTGTTAGGGAACCGGCGAAGTTTGACCCGGATCGAGCCCTACAGGCGCTCCCGGTGATACTGCGCCGGCTCGACCGGGAGGATTTCACCGGCGCCATGGCTGGCCTCGCCGGCCTGCGCGCGCCATTGGATGCGTTCTTCGATCGCGTGACAGTCAACGCCCCGGAACCAGGGCTGCGGCGCAACCGCTTGCGTCTGCTTCACCAGGTTCGGGCTACTATGGATCGCGTCGCCGATTTCTCCCGTATCGAGGGTTGACCGAGGGTTCACATGACCAAGTGGGTGTACAGCTTCGGTGCCGGCCACAACGAAGGCCGAGCCGATATGAAGGATCTGCTTGGGGGCAAGGGCGCCAACCTGGCGGAGATGGCCGCCATCGGCCTGCCGGTGCCGCCCGGCTTCACCATCACCACCGAAGTCTGCACCGAATTCTACAAGAACAACCGGAATTATCCGGCCGACCTGCAGGACCAGGTCGCCAAGGCGCTGATCCAGGTCGAGCAGGCGCTCGGCCGCAAGTTCGGCGACGCGAAGAATCCGCTGCTGGTGTCGGTCCGCTCCGGCGCGCGCGTGTCGATGCCCGGCATGATGGACACCGTGCTGAACCTGGGCCTGAACGACGACACGGTGCAGGGCCTGGCCGAGATGGCCGGCGACGAGCGCTTCGCCTGGGACTCCTATCGCCGCTTCATCCAGATGTACGGCTCGGTCGTGCTGGCGGTGGACCACCACCGCTTCGAGGAGATCATCGAGCACACCAAGCTGGAAACCGGCGCGGTCGAGGATACCGAGCTGAAGGCGGAAGACTGGCAGCGCGTCGCCGCCGCCTACAAGGAGATGATCAAGCAGGAGACCGGCGACCCGTTCCCGCTGAAGCCGCAGGAGCAGCTGTGGGGCGCCATCGGCGCGGTGTTCGGCTCCTGGATGAACCATCGCGCCATCACCTACCGCAAGCTGCACGACATCCCCGGCGAATGGGGTACCGCCGTGAACGTGCAGGCGATGGTGTTCGGCAATATGGGGAACGACTGCGCCACCGGCGTGTGCTTCACCCGTGACCCCTCCACCGGCGAGAACCGCCTCTACGGCGAATACCTGGTGAATGCGCAGGGTGAGGACGTGGTCACCGGCATCCGCACGCCACAGCCGGTCTCCGCCACCCGCGCCAAGCCCGGCGAGACGCCGATGGAACAGGTGATGCCGGAGGCGTACCGGGAACTGCTGCAAGTCCGCGAGAAGCTGGAACAGCACTACCCGGACATGCAGGACATCGAGTTCACCGTGCAGCACAAGAAGCCGTACATGCTGCACACCCGCAACGGCAAACGCACCGCCGCAGCCAGCCTGCGCATGGCGGTGGACATGGCGCATGAGGGCCTGATCAGCGAGGCCGAGGCGGTGCAGCGGGTGAACCCCTCCGCTTTGGACCAGTTGCCGCATGCCGACGGCCTCGGCACCGATGTGGAAACCATTCGCCGCTGTGCCACCGAACTGACCGAGGTCAACCCGATGCGGGGGCATCATGGCTGCCGAGTGGGGATTTCCTACGCGGAAATCTACGAGATGCAGGAGCACGCCAGCTTCGAGGGCGAGCTGGAGCAGCGGGCTCGTGGTCCGGATCGAAAAACCTGAGCGGCAACACTTCCCATCGAACCAGCAGGTTCTCTGGAAACCCCGAAGAGAGAGGGCCGAACATATGTCCATTTCAGAGCACAGCGGCCGTCGGAGTGCCAAGCTTCCACAGTGGCGAGAGGCAGAGCAATCTGGGGGGCTGTCGGAACTCCAGAGTGCCGATCAGCAGGCCAGGTACGAACTCGCAAGCGCCATCGAACATATGGCAAGAGCCATTAAGCACATAGACCAGGGCGATCGCGGGGTGGCCGGTTATCCAAGCAGGCCGATCGAAGAAGCAATCAGCATAAAACCCAGTCAGTACAGAGACCGCGCTTGGCACCTATTGATAGGTCTTACGCGGATCGAAGCGCTTGTTCGATTCGGACGCACGCTCCTTGAATGGCTTCCACATTGATCGGCGTTAGATGGTGATCCGCTCGACTTCATCCAGCGTAATCTCATCACCGGTGCGGTCGTAGAGCTTCGTTGTGCGCGGACTTTCGTGAGCAGCCATTGCCTGTGCGTTCTCCAATGTGCCGCCGGCCTCTAGGTAGGCAGTAATCCCCGTTGCTCGGAAAGTATGACAACCGACTTTAACTTTTGTGCCAAGCTCCGCCGCGCGCCGCTGGATCATGCGCCAGGCATCGACGCGGTGCATGGCGGTGGCGGTCAGGGTGCCGGTGCGGCCGACGGCGGAGCGGAAGAGCGGGGTCTTGCCATCGTCGCCGATGCCGGCGGCTTTGATGTATTCGTCGAGGAAGTGCTCGAGCTTGTGGTGAGCGGGCATCTCGTGGCGCTTGCCGCCTTTCTCGTGCAGGCGGACCCACCAGCGCTTGCCGTTGGCGAAGTAGTCCTCGACTCGCATCGCGACGACGGCGCCGATGCGGGCGAAGGCGTAGGTCATCACGCCGATGAGCGCGCGATCACGCAGGCCGACGAGAGTCGAGGTGTCGATGCTGTCGATCAGGGCGCGGGCCTGGTCGGATGTCAGCACCGGGGTCTTGCCGCGCTTGACGACGTGTTTCGGCCCGCGGACGGCGTGCGCGGGGTTGGTGGCGAGCACGCCGCCGGTGACCAGCCAGTCGAACAGCATACGGATGGCAGCGAGGTGCTGCTTGACGGTCGGTTTCTCGAAGTGCCGGCCGAGATCCTCGATATAGGCGGCGACGTGTAGCGGCTCGATGTCGGCGAGTTGGCCGATGTGGTGGTGATCGCACCAGGCGAAGAATTTTCCCACCGCGATCATGTAGGCCTGACGGGTATTCCGGTTGCGGATGGTGGCGGCGTAGAATTCCAAGAAGCGGCGGGTCGCGTGTTCGCCGGCGTCGGCGACGATGCCGGGCACGACGATGGCGGCCGAAGCCGCGGCGACGGCGCGGGATGGCCGGCTGACGGTCAGCTGGCGGGCCTGATCGATCGGTTCGTCCGGTTCGCGGCCGGTCTGTGGGGTGTCGTCGCGGGGGGTCTCTGCCATGCCCTTCGTGTAACATAACCTCCTTATGTTGCACGAATTACGCGACCCGACCGGCCCTCTCGCGATGGCGGCGCGGCGGTGATCGCCCGCGGTCTCCTACCGTCCTTGGCCGCGCGCGCCACGAGGTGCTGTGCGCGGACAGACATCTACCGGATCTGCCGTCGGCCGCCCAGACAACCAATAGCTCCAGCGATTATCGCTCCAGCCCATGCCATGATCACATGGCTTAGACCATTGAGCTGGCTGCAGCTTTTGTCGATCAAACAATGGAGAACAGCGACGGCGATCACGACTGTCGCAGAGCCGAAAACAAAGATGATTGCGCCGATAAGTGCGAGATTCGTTACGAAATGCTTTGGGCCGGGGGCTGACCGGTCGGAAGCAGATGGTCCGGTAGGCTCACTCATGGCACGCTCCTTGTGACGCGAGCGCGTAGGTTCCACAATGCTGCCCCGAGCGGGGCGAGCCGAATGAGCACGTAATCGGGTTTCAAACTCACGGAGTGAGTCATGGGACGGCGGAAGGATAGTCCAGCGACCGTCGCGGCCAAACAGCAAGCCGCACGACTGATCAAGGCCGCATTGGAGAAGGGACGGAACCCCAAGGCCGACCCACTTGTGCCCCAACCTCCTATCGAGCCGAGGGATTTTGCGAAGGCGATCGGTCAGGACCCCTCCCTCGGCCCCAAGTGGTGCAATGAGAAGACGCCCACAACCCCAATCTTTATACCGCAGATTCTGGACGGTTTGTTTGGTGACAACCCGGCATTCACGGCGGAGCGCGAGGTCCTGGAGATAGCGCTTTACCGCGCCAACAGACGCACGCCGCCGGAGAGACCCCGGAGCGAGGTGGGCAAAAACCTCAGCGACTACGCACATCCGGTCGTTCTGGCAGTCAATCAGCGAACACCCGACAATCAGGGCAATCTGCGCGTGCCCTTCACGCTCCGATTCCAGCACGATGAAGGGTGGAAATTTCCTGCCAAGATCGATGGCAAGGAGGTAAATCTGACGCTTGACATTGGGGTGAGCCGTGCACTGTTTTCCGTGGCCTCGACCCACTGGCAACCAACGGCTGACTCCTTGTTCCGGGTGCAGCGAGAGCAGGGTGCCCAGGTCGAGAACGGCCCGTTCCAGGATTCCCTTTGGGTCAACGGACCAAAGGCCGGAGCCATTCTTTCTGGCTATCCATTCACACCCACACAGGCCGAGGAAGTTGAACCTGCCCTGGTTCGCGCGACATTCGAGCGGGTTTCTACCGTTCCATCCGAGACCGACGGCCCAATAACCTTTAGGGTGCATGCCGATCCGAACGCGCTGCAAGTGACGGTGCGTGGCCCGGTCGCGCTGTCCGACCGCCAGCAAGATGTCATCAATGCCATCTGCGCCGAACCGATCCGTCTTGATGGACGCGGCAGACTCGAGATGGCGCATGCCGCCGAGGCATCGCAGGCTAAACCTGCCAATGAGTCTCGATAGATCTCATCTGCACCGGATTGCCAGGATCGTGGAGGCCGGCGATTTGACCTTCACCGAACTTGTCGCTCTGGCCGATCTCAACCCCTCGACCGCGTTCCGCGGCGCTACGCTCCGCGGTGATTTGAGCCACCAGGATCTTGCTGGTTTCGACTTTACCGGCGGGACGTTCGCGGAAACTTGCGACCTGACCGGCGCCGATCTGTTCCACACGCTGGGCGTGACGCCTGACATGCTTTCCGAGACTCAGCGTCGCTTACTCGCGAGACCGCCCCGCGTGTGGTTCTGGGCGCTGCATCGCGTCCCGCCCTGGGCCGAGGATTGGGGACGTGACGCGATGGGGGCCTGGGTCGCGTTTCGCGTCCCTGGCACCGACGGAACTGCCGTAACCCAACGCATGCGCTGGTGCCCGCCGGAAGCGTTCATAAGGGGATCGCCGGACAGCGATAGGGACGCCGAATCGGACGAACGTCCTCAGCGCCGGGTCAGCTTCGCGGACGGATTCTGGATGTTCGAGACCGCTGTGACGGAAGCGCTGTGGACAGCGGTGACGCGTAGCAAGCCGCGCCGCCCGCGTGGCGACCGTTACCCGGTCACCGAGGTCGATTGGAACGAGGTGCAGGATTTCATCCGCCGGCTGAATGAGATGCTGCCCGGTCTGGACCTCTCGCTGCCGTCGGAGGCAGCCTGGGAATATGCCTGCCGCGCTGGGACGACCACCCGCTACAGCTTCGGCGACCGCATCACCAAGCGGCAGGTGAACTTCGAGAGTCGCCAACCCGTGCCAGTGGCGAGTCTGCCCGCCAACAGGTGGGGGCTTTACGAGATGCACGGCAATGTCTGGGAATGGTGCCCGGACCATTATCACGACAACTACAACAACGCCCCCGACGACGGCAGTGCATGGGTTGACGCCGATGCACGAGGCGCCGCGCCCCGCGTCGTGCGCGGTGGGTCGTGGCTCGATGACGCGGCCGACGCCCGGGCGGCGTCCCGCTACTGGCGCGCCCCGGCGTTCCGCTACGTCAACCTGGGTTTTCGCTGCGTCCGAGTTCGGAGCACGAGCGAAGCGGCGGGAGCGGCGGTGCCCGCGCACCCGCCGAGTCCGGCGGAAGCGGAGCGGGCTGGACCGGGCGGGGGCGCGGGTGCTGGCGTCTCCCGCCGGGGCACGTTGCCGGAATGGGCTGCCGACGCAGGCACCGACAGTTTCGGCCGTTACGCCCTGATCCGGATACCGGACACCCAGATCACACAACGGCTGCGTTGGATCGAACCCGGCCTCTTCACCATCGGGTCCCCACCCGGGGAGGTCGGGCGCTTTGACCGGGAAGGCCCGCAACGTGAGGTGACCTTTGCCGACGGATTCTGGATGTTCGATACGCCAGTGACGCAGGCATTGTGGCAGGCTGTGATGGGCCGCAATCCGTCACAGTTCCAGTCGCCCGAGCGTCCGGTCGAGAGCGTCAGCTACAACGATGCGCGCGCGTTCATACGGAAGTTGAATGATTTGATCCGTGGCCTGCGCCTGTCGCTGCCGTCGGAGGCGGAATGGGAATACGCCTGCCGTGCCGGCACGACGGAGGCGACCTGGCGCGGGAACCTTGAGCAAGGTGAAACCACCATCGCACCGGTTCTTGATGACATCGCCTGGTATGTCGGCAACAGCCACGACGGCTTCGAACTGGCGGACGGTCTCGATGTTGCCGACCAGATCGGCAAGCCCAAGGGCAATGCACCGGCCGGCACCCGGCCGGTGGCTTTGAAAGCGCCAAACGATTGGGGGCTTTACGACATGCTCGGCAATGTCTGGGAGTGGTGTGCGGACGACTGGCACGATAGCTACGAGAGACTACCGTTGGATGGGACTGCACGACTTGACACTGGCGCCGCGCGCCGCGTCGTGCGCGGTGGGTCGTGGTTCTTTGACGCGGCCGCCGTCCGGGCGGCGGCCCGCGGCAGGCGCGCCCCGTCGCGCCGCAACGACGACCTGGGCTTTCGCTGCGCCCGAGTTTGGAGCGAAAGCGAAGCGGCGCGACGGGCTGACGGCGCAAGCGAGGCGAGCGGAGCGAGACCGCGGCGCCGCCCAGCCCGGCGCAAAGCGTAGCGGCGATGCAGTCCCGATTTTTTATCATACCGTTACATAATGCCGCAGACAGCCGGTGCGCAGGCACTCGGCAACGGCGGAAACATCCTCTTCACTTATCGACGGCCGGGAAAAGGGTAATGTGGACACGGCAGTGTCTGTTCAGAGGTCCAATTGGGAAGCATTTATCGGGGTAGGAGCGCGGCAATTAGAGCAGTAAGGTGAACCCTCCTTGGCAATAGCATCAATCAACAGCCGCAAGGCAGTCGGCATTCGGTCGCGTTGCCGCTCGATTGCCGCTGTGACGCCCGACAGCGTCACTGATTCTGGTCCGGCATTGTCGCCGTCCGTAATGAGGGACAGCGGCACATAGCAGAGGCCTCTCTCCCGAGCTAAGAACGCCTCAGGTGCCGCCGACATGTTGATATAGTCTCCACCCAAGGATCGGATCATGCGTGTCTCGGCCATGGTGGCAAAGCGCGGGCCCTCAATGACTGCCATGGTCCCACCGAATACAGGTTTGACCCCCGCCCCCTCCAAGATTGCGGAAGCCCATCGAGCGGTACCAGTGCAAACTGGATTAGTCACCGACACATGCCGCACTGGCGGCTCGTCAAAGAACGTGGAGGCTCGGCCATGGGTGAAATCCAGGATTTGCTGGTAGAGGACGATGGTACCTTCGGGAAGCGTCCCCGAGAGATCGCCGCACACCGACACTCCGAAGAGCAAATCGACCGCTGCCTGGGCCATTGCCGAAATATTGGCACGAAAGTTGACTCGATGGGCAGGAGTCCGGTGGCCGCGGCCGTGTCGGAGCAGGGTCACGACCTCGATAGAGCCGACGGTCCCGATTCGGAGCGCGTCACTGGGGGGACCAAATTCAGTTTCGACTATTTCCTCGCGATACGACAGCCCTAGTGATTTCAGTAGGTTACCGCCGCCAAGCACACCGATACGCATCCCGAGTCCTCGCTGGCACTGAGGGGTGGATTGTAACACAAAGCGACACCGTCAATTTGATTGGACGCGGTTGAGTGTAAGCCCGGGATCCGGGATTGGGCCGGGCGCCCTGATGGCTATGCCGGAGCGGCAACCCCCGGCGATCTCGGCCCATGTCTGGAAGGCCTGGGTTCTGGCGGCTCGATAGTGAGTGGCGGAGAGAGATCGCGATGGTGCTTCAGATCGACCTGCTCGCGCCTCAGGCCGACCAGTTCCGAGACGCGGAGCCCATGGCGATAGGCGAGCAGGATCATCGTGGCGTCGCGGTGGCCGTGGGGTCCAAGCAGCCGAGCCGCGGCCAGCATGTAGCCGTATCGATTGACTTACCATAACGCGCGTTATCCAGCACCGACAGACACGGCATCCGAGGCCCTCAGCCATCGTTCGACGGCCGCCGCGACCGTCGCTATCGCCGCCCCGAATTCCGGCCGCTCCCCGTACACCATGTCCGCCATGAAGCGGGCGTACCGCTCCCTGTGCAGCGGATTGCTGCACAAGGCATCCATGGCCTTGTGCGTCTCGCCGGCGATGTCGGCGGCATAGGCGGGGTACTGGCTGGCGAATTCCTGTGCGTCAGCCGCGGCGATAGCGCGCGCCAGATCGGCGACGGTCGCCGGATCAACCGACTCGCGCATCATGTGGAGGTCATAGATGTGCCGAACGAGCGTGGGGTCCGGGTCGCGGCTGGCGCCGGCCATCTCCATGGCCGTACGGCGCGTCAAGGATACCAGCTTCTCGGCGGCGGTCTGCACGACGCTCACGCAGGCGATTCCGACCACTTCGGACGGCCGGTTCAGGGCTTCGGCGACGAAAGAACGCACCGGCAGCGTCACCGTGGGCTGACGCAGCGGGGCATAGTTCAGCTCGACCTTGATCGCGGGCCGCAACCCCTCCCCTGCCCCGGTCCCGCCTCTGTACGGCAGTTGCCAGACCGCGTAGCGGCCTTCGTCGCGTGCCCAGGCAACCGATTTGTCCGCCGCATCGAACGTAAACCCGGCCGACTGCAGCTCGGTGGAAACACGGTGGCGCAGCTGGTCGAGTTGCCGGCGCAGCGCGCTGCGGCTGACCGGTGCCGCCGCCAACGGCACGACCTTGAAATCCACGTCCTCCGACATGCGCCGCACCAGGCGGTGTGCACGCGCCAGCGCGGTACCGCCGCCAAAGACCAGGCGAAAGGGCGCGGCATCGAACGTGGTGAGCGCCGCTATGGCTTGGACGACGTGCAGATCCTTCTCGACCAGGGCGACGCTCGGCAGCCGGAAATGCGCCTGGACTTCCAGAAGCTCGCGCAGACGCTCATCGCTCAAGCCGCAGCTCCGTGTCCTGGTAGCGGAGATGCCGGGCGAAGCGCCCTTTCACGCGCACGGCGGGATTGACCGGCACCTGGGTGGAACGGCCTTCGTTGTAGGCACGCTCGGCTTCCGTCGGCTCCCATTCTACGCCGAGCTTGTCGAGCGCGCGGCGCGCGGCGCCGATGAACCCGTCCGGACTGTAGAGGATCGGTTCGCCCGACAGGCGCGATGTCACGGCGCGGCCGTACACGCCGTAGCCGAGGCGCACGAGGTTGCCCTCTCGCACCAGGTCCCGCAGCGCACGCACCACCTGGTCCTCACCACCCAGGTCGCGGAACTCGCGCGTGAGGAACACGTCGTCCCGCCGCCGGGCGATCCGTTCCCTCACCTTCTCCCGCAATGTGCCGCCACGAGCCATGTGCCCTTCCTGCCGAACAACCGACACTTAGGATATACAAACACCCGACAGATAGCAAGAAAACGGCCGATTTATCAATCATATCGTGGGATCGGAGATTGGCGCGTCCCTGCGGGCCGGGCTCTACTCGGGCGAAGCCGCCCTCCCCAAGCCGCAAAGGGGCGTCTCGGCCCTTCGGGTAACGATCCCTCGCGCAAGCGCACATGAGGCCGCGGACGCGGCCTGCCCCTGCGCCGCAGGGCTTAGGGGCCAGCCCCTCAGCGCGCTCCAAGGAGCTTCCACCCAAAACGACAGACGAAATTGCCCTGTAGGGCGGTCAATTTCGTTGCGTTTCGGGTCCCTGCGAACCCCCTTTCCGCTTGCACACCCCGGTCTCGCCGACGGGCAGGAAGCAGCGCGCTGCTTCCGAAACGAAAGGCACCAGACCATGAGCGAGACCACACCGGGCATCGATATCCGCAGCACCTATCGCGTCGCCCGCAACCAACAGCAGAAGCCTCATCCGCGCAGCGCGGAACACACGGTCGGCACCAGCGCCCGCCCGCCGCGTCCTGAGCGCAGCCACCACCGGGGCAGCAATCCCAACCGCCGGCCCCCCGTGTCGCAGGAACAGCGCCAGAAATTTTCCGCCGCGCAGAGGGCCTATGTCACCACCGATCCCCGCTGGGCAGCGCACCGCCAGAAGCTGGCGGATGCTCAAATCGCCCGGCGCATGACCCTCACGCCCGAGGAATTCGACATGGTGGTGAAGCTGCGCGCCAGGGGGCGGACCTTCTCCTACATCGAGGCAGAAATCGGCGTTTGCCATGACGTGATCCGCCGCGAACTCGCGGAACGTGGCTATTCCACCGCCCGCATTCGGAAGGACCGACGCGCAAAGCGCGGCGCCGGCTACTGGCGTTCCTTCGACTGACCTTCATCAACCGGCACCCGGCCTTCCGCACTTGTGGAAGGCCGGTCTGGAGGTTTCTCAATGTTTCTCAATCGCTATGGATGCCCGCGCTGTGTCACCGTGCCGGCAGCGAGCGCAATGCTGCCGAGCGCTACCGCGAGCCGAGCCTGCTCGCCGCCCTCGACGCCGCAGCCAAGCCATAGGCCGGCCGCGGCAGGGGTTCCACCCCTGCACCCCGCCAGGGGCCGGCGGCCCCTGGACCCCTTCCGGGCAAAGAATTTTGGAAAGAGAGAAAAAGAGAAAGCCGGAATTCCGGAATTCTCTCTGCTGGCACCTGCCTTGCCCCGCCAGGCATATTACCCTGCCTCTTGAACGGCATTCGGCAGCGTAATCGCGATGCGCCATCCGCCCGTGCGCGCGATCGGCCGCGTCGCTCAGCAGCGTCGCCAGCCCGGCTCTCATCCCGCACCGCCGGGACATCCGGCCAAGCCTAATGATAGGAACATAAAAAGAACATCATTCCATCGATTCAGGACAAAGAATTCATGAAAGAGAGGAAAAGAGAAAACAGGAAAGATGGAATTATAGAACTCCCTTCCAGTGTCCGGGCCGCGCAGGTTCGCCCGAATGCCGCGTGCCGGGCCGACACTGCACTTGCTTGAGGCGATCCCGACCTTGTGAAGATAAAGAGAGAATTCTTGCTTTCTCCCATAGAGGGAGAATTCCCGCTTTCATGAAAAAGCGAATTCTGACAATATCGCTTTCATGAAAACCATCGTCGTCGCGAATCAGAAGGGCGGATCGGGCAAATCGACCGCCACCGTGCACTTGGCCGCCGCGGCCGAGGCCGCCGGCGACGGCCCGGTCGTGATCTCGGATACCGATCCGCAGGGCACCGCCGCGGACTGGTTCAACCAGCGCAAGCAGAGCGGGATCGAGACGCCGCGCTATTCGGCGCTGTCGCTCGACGACTTGGCGGGCAAGGTCCGGGCGCTCGGCAGGGCAGGGGCTTCCTACCTCTTCATCGACACCGCGCCCTCGATCGGCGCCGTCAACGCCGATCTGTTCGCGCTCGCCGACCTTATCCTGATTCCGCTTAACCCGACGCCTGCCGACCTGCGCGCGCTGGTCAAAGGCCTACCGCTGATCCGCGAGTCCAAGAAGCCCTTCCAGTTCGTGCTGACGCGGGTACGGCCCAAGCTGCGCAACAACGACGGCGCCGCCATGGCGCTCGATGCGCTCGGCCTCGTTCTCAGCACCCGGATGCACGAGCGCGTCATCTACGCCGAGACCTTCGCCCACGGGAAAACCGCCCTCGAGACCGAGGCCAAGGGCATCGCGGCCCAGGAGATCATGGCGCTTTGGGTCGAAATCCGGGAAAAGTTAGAAAGCGAGAATTCATGAAAGGGAGAATTCTACTATGAGCAAGCGTCCTGCGGTCGATCTTGCAGCGCTGACCTCCGAGGCCGCCAAGCCCATGACCGAGGCGGCCCAACGCGCCCCGCTTCCGGCCCCGGCTGCCGCTCCGGCTGCGAAGCCCGTGCCAACCCCGGCTCCGGCCCCAACTCCGGCGAAGGCGCAGCGCGCGGCCGAGCCGCCCACCAGGACCGCCAACCTCCAGGCCCTCGCCTTCAAGGTGTCGCCGGCCTTCCGCAAGCGGTTCCGCCAGCGCGCCGCCGACGCTGATCTCAAGCTCAACGAGCTGCTGTTCGAAGCACTCGACGCCTGGGAAGCCCAGCGCGGCCTCAAGCGGTAGAATTCCCGCTTTCATGAATTCTCGCTTTCGCGTTTTCTGACCGAATCGCGTTGAGGCATTTGGCGCAGCTGCGCCGAGTCGGCAGGGCAGGGGGAGCGAGTCGCCCCCCTTTCGCTGCACACAAGGCGAAATTTCCATAGCAGAAATTCTCAAGGAAAACGTGCGTTTTCAACGCTGAAGCGCGACTCGTTCAGAGGAACCGCTAGACAACCCCGAATGAAGCGCCGACAGTCGCGTCTCTAGTGAATTGAGTCGAGATTCGCCGATGCCAAAAGCCGCCGCCTATGACGGGAGGAACATCCGCTATCGTCAGCGCCTTCGGGAAGCTGGCGCGCAGGAGGTGCTATTCCAGCTCCCTGACGACACGGTTGCCCTCATCGACGAGATCAAGAAACGCCAGGGCCTGCGGAGCCGCAGCCAGGCGCTGTTGCAACTGATCGAGCGCGGGAGGGAACCCACCCAGCAGATCGCCTGAAATGCAAAAGCCCGCCTTGCCGGGCGGGCTTTAGCGAAACTCGCGACGAGCCTGTCGGCTACGTCAATGGGGGCGTCGAACACCCCCAACGTAGCCATCAGATGCCTTGCCATCAAGCGGAAATTGCCGTTTCCGCCACCGGGAGAGGTGTGCCCGTCGCGATCCAACGAGAACGGAGGATCGAGATGGCTACGGAAAGCGCCCCAGAGGCGCACGGGGAAGGCTGCACCGGTACCCCGACCGGCTTCCGACGACTGACGCCGAGCCTGCTCAGGGCCGATCGCACGGCGGAGGCCTTCGATGGCCTACCGGACGGCGTGACGGTGCCCGGGCAGTTGTTGGCGGCGTTCAAGGCGGCAGCACCGCGGCTCGGGCTGTCGCCGCGCCTGGTGCACGCGGTGGACTGGCTGTTCCGCTTCACCCAGCCGCAGGACTGGGGGAGGGGAGGGCGCCCCATCGTCTGGCCCTCGTCTGGGCTGCAGCAGGAAGCGCTCGGCCTGTCGGAAAGCCGCGTGAAAGCGCTGAACCGGGCGCTGATCGAGGCCGGGGTGGTGACCATGAAGGACAGCCCGAATGGCAAGCGGTACGGGGTGCGCGACCGCGCCGGGCGGATTACCGAGGCCTACGGCTTCGACCTCTCGCCGATCGCCGCGCGCTATGCGGAGTTCGTGCGGCTGGCGGAGGAGGCGCGGGCGGAGCGGACGGAGATGGGCCGGCTGCGCCGGCGGGCGACGATCGCGCGCAAGGGCATCACTCAAATCCTGGAAACCGCGGCCGAATACGGCCTGGAGAGCGAGGATTGGGCCAGCCTGGCCCGCGAGACCCGCACCCTGGCCCGGGCGCTGAAGAAGGTCGAACGGTCGGAGGAGATGGTGCTCGGCGTGGAGAGCCTGGAACGCCGGCAGCGTTCGGCGCGGGAACGCCTGGAAAACCTGCTGTCCCAGGCCACGGCAAGCCCTGCTGAAGCAGTGGATTCAGCCCCCTTGGGGCCTGAAAACAACCCCCACCAATATACCTACAACCCAGCCCTGAATCCGCAAACGGATACGGTAATTGCCAACGAACAGTGTAGCGCACCGGCAGGCGAGGCCGTGACCGCCCAGGCAGCGCCGGAGCCGCCACCAGCACCGCAGGCGACCAAGCCCGTGCGGCCGGAGCGGGCGGCGGGAACGGTGCTGAAGCTCTCGACGGAGGAGTTGGTGCGGCTGGCACCGCGGCTGCGACCCTACCTGACCGTCCCAACGCCAACCTGGCCGGCGATCGTGGACGCGGCCGACTGGCTGCGCGGCGAGCTCGGGGTGTCGAAATCCCTCTGGGGGGAGGCATGCCTGGCGATGGGCCGCGAGGAGGCGGCGATCGCGGTGGCGATCGTCTCGGCGAAGCCGGCAGGGCATTTCCGGTCCTCGCCCGGCGGGTATTTCCACGGGATGGTGGCGAAGGCGAAAGCCGGCGAGCTGAACCTGGCGCAGACGATCTGGGGCTTGCGCAGTCGCGAGCGGCGGGCCGGGGGCGGGGAGGCGCTCCCGCCGCGGCGGACGCACTGATGGGCGTCCGCTTCGCTGTCCGGTGCTGTGCGCGGTGTGGGCGGTGCGAAGTCGGCGAAGCCATATTTCCGGGCTGGTGCCACAAAGCGATGGTCGCGCAACGCGTTAGACGCCGAGGCGAAAACAACCGAGCGGTTTCGGTTCGGATGTCCAGCAGGTCCGGAGGGTCAAACCATCCGCGACATCTCGCTTGGCGAGCCTCGGGATATGGCCCGTTTCCGGAAACATTTGCCCGCATGGTGGAAGCAGATTCCGGCAGCAGCGCGACGACACGCCGTGTCCGGCAACACCGCGAGCGGGCCGGTCTGATCCGGGTCGAAGTCGAGGTGCCCACGCCCGACGCTGCGCTTGCGGTGCGCCGTTTCGCTCAGGCTTGTCGGCGAGCAAAGGATACACCGCCGCCCACGACACTATCGCCACCGACCGTAGCCACGGATATCGCCGCCAGTGTGGTGGCGGTGGACGCAGACCGGCGGGAGAGCGTCCTGCTGTTCG
>Ga0307373_10001629_pt1 | contig 41933 bp, 34 predicted proteins | sample OX2MG_FD_202534 | JGI IMG/M metagenome (GOLD analysis project Ga0307373, IMG submission 202534) | Soil microbial communities from Risofladan, Vaasa, Finland - OX-2 | ecosystem: Environmental > Terrestrial > Soil > Coastal area > Acid sulfate soil | place: Finland: Risofladan, Vaasa | collected...
CTCCACTTTGGCTCTCCAGTCCACCGTTGCCTCCGCTCCGGGTTCCCCCGGAACAGAGTAATCGGTCCTTCCCACGGTGGGCCATTTCAGATGATCAAAGTGGGCCAATTCAGAGTATCGAAATCATTGCCTTGCTCAAGCGGCGGCAGAAATCTGCCCCGAGGTCAAAATGACCTGCTGTTTGGCGCAGTTGACGCTCCGCGGCTTTTTCGCGTACAGTACAGTTTCAAAAACCGGCGTTCCACTCAAAGAACCGAGCCGATGCTGCGCAAGCTACCCTCGGATTGAGCGATGAGGGGTGGGGCCCGTTTCCCTAATGCTAGAACCCTTACGTCCGAGATCCTTCCGAAGGCTTCCCGCTTTGCTGCTGGCCATCGGCCTGACCCATGCCGCCTTGGCGTTTGAGCCCGTGGCGGGCCGGCACGGGATGGTGGTGACAAGCGATCCTCTGGCCTCAGAGGTGGGCGTCCAAATTCTTAAAGCCGGCGGCAATGCCGTGGACGCCGCGGTGGCCGTAGGTTTTGCCCTGGCCGTCGTCTACCCTTACGCCGGGAACATCGGCGGGGGCGGATTTATGCTGATCCGCATGGCCCGCGGCAAAAAGACCGTGATCGACTACCGGGAAGAAGCGCCGGGAGCGGCCACGCGCAACATGTACCTGGACGCGCAGGGGAATGTGATCCCGGGAGCCTCCACCGTGGGAGTGCTTTCCGTGGGCGTGCCGGGAACCGTGGCGGGCCTGGCGCGGGCTGAGCGGGAATACGGCAAACTGGGACTCCGGCGAGTGATGGAGCCGGCCATTCGCCTGGCCCGGGACGGCTTTCCGGTCAGTTATTGGACCAGCCAGTCGATTAAGAACCACCGGGCGCTGCTTTCAAAATTTGAGGAAAGCCGCCGCATCTTTCTGCGCGATGGGAACCTTTACCAGCCGGGAGACCGCCTGAGGCAGCCGGAGCTTGCCCGGACGCTGCGGATGGTCGCTCGCGACGGCCCCTCCTCTTTTTATCGCGGCGCCATTGCCCAGGAGATTGTGGCGACCATGCAGAAGTACGGGGGGATCATCTCGTCGGGCGACCTGGCAGCCTACCGGGCCAAGGAGCGCGAGCCGCTCGAAGGGCATTTTCGGGGCTATGAGGTTCTTGCGCCTCCGCCGCCAAGTTCGGGCGGAGTGGCGCTCGTCGAGATGCTGAACATCCTCGACCCGCTTGATCTCGGCACGCCCGATTCCTACCAATCTATGCACCTGATTGCGGAAGCCATGCGGCGCGCTTATGCCGACCGGGCCGCCTACCTGGGCGACACGGATTTTGTCCCGGTGCCCGTCAAAGGGCTCGCCAGCCCCGCGTACGCGGCCAAGCTCCGCCAGGAGATCCTGGAGTCGAAGCCCCAGGCGCCCGTAGCGGCCGGCCGGCCGCAGGCGTTTGAGAGCACCGAGACCACCCACTTTTCCGTGGTGGATGCGGCGGGCGACGCCGTCTCCAACACTTATACGATCAACAACGGCTATGGCAGCGGCGTGACGGTTGAGGGCGCGGGATTTCTGCTGAACGACGAGATGGACGATTTTACCTCCAAGCCCGGCACTCCAAACATGTACGGCCTGATCCAGAGCGAAGCGAACGCCATCGGGCCGCGCAAACGGCCGGTGTCGTCCATGACGCCGGTGATTGTGCTTGAGGGGAACAAGGTGCGGCTGGTGCTCGGCTCGCCGGGCGGAGCGACCATCATCAACACGGTTATGCAGGTGCTGCTGAATGTGCTGGTCTATAAGATGGACGTTCTTGAGGCGGTCAGCGCGCCGCGCTTCCACGACCAGTGGCGGCCCGACCAACTGCGGATCGAGAGGCGTGGATTTTCCGCCGACACGATCGAAAAACTGAAGGCGGCCGGATACAAAGTGGTTGTGGGTGATAGCATGGGGGAGTGTGAAGCGGTTGAGGTGGACCCCGCGACCGGCTGGCGCTTTGGAGCGGCGGACCCGCGCGGGGCTGGAAAGGCAGTAGGATACTGATGGACTTTGCTCTTTCAACGCATCTATTTGTGAACGAACGGCTGTCCTCGCACATCCTGGACGGAATTCTGGGCGCGGGTTTCCGGAAAATCGAAATCTTTGCGGCGCGCCAGCACCTGGACTATTTCGATCCGAACCACGTGGCCGACGTGGCCCAATGGTTCAAAGACCATGACGCGGAGCTTTTGTCTCTGCATGCGCCGCTCTATGCGGACCGCGAATGGGGACGCGCGGGCGGCCTGGCGGTTTCCGTGGCCTACCTCGAACGCCGCAAGCGCATCGATTCCATGGAAGAGATCAAGCGCGCCATCGCCGTCGCGGAAAAGCTGCCCTTCCGCTACCTGATCCTGCACCTGGGCCTGGCCGGGGAAGAGTTCGACATCGACAAGTTCGACGCCGCCTTCACCTCGCTCGAGCATCTGAACATTTTTGCCAAAGAGCGCGGAGTGAGCATTCTGCTGGAAAACATTCCCAGTGAGTTGACCGCTCCCGAGCGCCTTTTATCGTTTATCCACTACACCCATATGGGCCTGAAAATCTGCTTTGATACCGGACACGCCCACATGACCTGCGGTGTTCAGCAGGCGTTTGAGGTCCTGAAGGACCATATCGCTTCAACTCACTTGCACGACAATCGGGGCGAAAAAGACGAGCACCTGATGCCCTTTGAGGGCGGCATTGACTGGAACGAAACCATCCGCGGCTTTCGCGGCGTGGACGGACAATTCCCATTGCTTTTTGAGCTGCGCAATTACGGGCCGGAGGTGACCAACTTCACCCGCCTCGGCGAAACAATCCGAAAGATGGAGGCGATACGGTAAACATGGACTCGACTTCGCCGCCCAACGTCGAAATCCGCAACGTGCACCAGCATGTGGATCAGGAAGTGGTGATCGAGGGCTGGCTCTATAACCTTCGCGAAAGCGGCAAAATCCTTTTTCCCATTTTCCGGGACGGCACGGGGCTGATGCAGGGCGTGGTGGTCAAGAGCGCCGTTGCGCCGGAAGTTTTTACGAGAGCGCGCGAACTGACGCAGGAATCTTCCCTGCGCGTCACGGGCAAAGTCCGCGCCGAGCCTCGCGCTCCGGGCGGCTTTGAGCTGGGCGTTTCGGCGCTCGAAGTGGTCCAGTTGGTGCCCGCCGATCACGCTTATCCCATCACGCCCAAAGACCACGGCGTTGAGTTCCTGATGGACCATCGCCACCTGTGGCTGCGCTCAACCCGGCAACGGGCCATCCTGGGAGTGCGGCATGAGATCATCAAAGCCTGCCGGGACTTTTTTGATGACCGCGGCTTTACGCTGGTCGATACGCCCATCCTGACGCCCAGCGCCTGCGAAGGCACCACCACGCTGTTTGAGGTGGATTACTTTGACGAGAAAGCTTACCTGACGCAGTCCGGGCAGCTCTATAACGAGGCCGCCGCCATGGCCGTGGGCAAGACTTATTGCTTTGGGCCTACCTTCCGGGCGGAGAAATCCAAAACCCGGCGGCACTTGACGGAATTCTGGATGATTGAGCCGGAAGTCGCCTACGCCGGGCTCGATGACATCATGCCGCTGGCGGAAGAGTTGGTGGCCTTTGTGGTGCGCCGCGTGTTGGACCATCGCCGCGCGGAACTTGAGGCGCTCGGCCGCGATATTGCGAAGCTAGAAGCCTGCACGGCGCCGTTCCCGCGGCTCACCTACGACGAGGCGGTGGAGATTCTCAAGGAAAAAGGAAGTGAAATCGCCTGGGGCGGCGACTTTGGGGGGACGGATGAAACGCTGCTCTCGGAAAAATTCGACCGGCCGGTAATTGTCCACCGCTATCCGAGCCAGGTGAAAGCGTTCTACATGGCTCCCGACCCCGCGCGGCCGGAAGTAGCTTTGTGCGTGGACGTGCTGGCGCCCGAAGGCTACGGAGAAATTATCGGCGGCGGCGAACGCCTGGCGGATTACGACCTGCTGCTCAGCCGCATTGAAGAAGCCAAACTGCCGCGCGAGGCCTTTGAGTGGTACCTGGACCTGCGGCGCTACGGCACCGTTCCGCACGCGGGCTTCGGCATGGGTATCGAACGCGTGGTGGCCTGGATCTGCGGCCTTGAACACGTGCGGGAAACGATTCCCTTCCCGAGAATGCTCAACCGCCTGACGCCGTAGGATTTGATTTGGGTGGCGCATCCGTCGCGGTGTTTGCGATGTGTGCGAGGAATTGGTAGCCACGGCACCGTTTTCTGTGCCGTGGGCTTTTTTACCGGGCAAAACACAACGCGGGTGTCATTCCGAGGAGCCGAGGGCGACGAGGAATCTCGCCCCGAAAGGCTTGTATCGCATCAGACCGCCGTGGTTGCGGTCTGCGGCTTTTCACCGACCAAGGACCGCCGCTGCAGCAAGCAGGTAACTCATGAAGATTCGCATTCTTGGAGTGCCGCTCGATTTGGGCCAGGAGCATCGCGGGGTGGACATGGGACCGTCCGCCGTGCGCGCCGCCGGCCTGAACTCGGCGCTCAAGGCGCTGGGGCATCAGGTGGAGGATGCCGGGAACATTCACGTGCGGATTGCGGAAGAGCAGCCCTTTGGCGACCGCCGCACCAAGTATTTGAACGAGATAGCCGAGGCGTGCCGCGAGGTTGCCGAGCGCGTCTATCAGACGGTCGAAGCCGGGTTGTTTCCGCTCTCGCTTGGCGGTGACCACTCGATTGCTGTGGGCACGCAGGCGGGCGTCTCAAAGTTTTATCACGACCGGAAGCAAGCGATCGGCTGCATCTGGATTGACGCGCACGGAGACATGAACACTCCCGAAACGAGCCCCAGCGGCAACATCCACGGCATGCCGTTTGCCGCCTCGCTCGGCATGGGACCGGACGCGCTTACAAAGATTTTCGGCTATGCTCCCAAATTGCAGCCCAAGAATTGCGCGCTGATCGGACTGCGCGATCTGGACGGCCGCGAGCGCCGCCTGATGAAAGATTCCGGAGTGCAGGTTTTCACCATGCGCGACATTGATGAATACGGCATGCGCGTGGTGATGGAAAAGGGAATCGCGCTGGCCGGCGAAGGCACGGCGGGCTTTGTGGTTTCCTTTGATATGGACGTGGTCGATCCCGATGAAGCGCCGGGCGTGGGAACGCCGGTGCGGGGCGGCATCACGTTCCGCGAGGCGCATCTGGCCATGGAAATGATTGCCGACAGCAAGAAGATGCTGGGGCTCGAAATCGTGGAAGTGAATCCCATCCTCGACGTCCTCAACAAGACCGCCATCCTGGCGGTGGGACTCGCAGCTTCAGCAATGGGGAAGAAAATCCTGTGAGAAAGAAAATACGTGTAGGAGTTCTGTATGGCGGGCGCTCGGGCGAGCATGATGTCTCTTTGGCGTCGGCGGCCTCGGTGATCAAGGCGCTCGATCGTTCGAAGTACGAAGTGGTCTCGATCGGCATCAGCCGCGAGGGCCACTGGTACGCCGCCGCGCACTCGGTCAAGTCTCCCGCGGAGGTTTTCAAGAAAGCCAATCGGGTGATTCCATCGGCTGATCCCTCCGAGCCCGGCCTCAAGCCGCTTGGCCCGGCGCGCGGGCGGGGCAAGATCGGTGTGGATATCGTTTTCCCCGTCCTGCACGGAACGTTTGGTGAGGATGGCACGGTGCAGGGCCTGCTGGAACTGGCTACGATACCTTACGTGGGCGCAGGAGTGCTGGGCTCCGCCGTGGGCATGGACAAGGACGTGATGAAGCGCCTGTTCCGCGACGCGGGGCTGCCGGTGGTGGAGTGGGTGGTGGTGCTGCGGGATGAATGGGAGCGGGAAAGCGCACGGGTCCGCAAGCTGATTGAAAAAGAGATCGGCTACCCGCTGTTTGTGAAGCCCGCGAACCTGGGCTCATCGGTCGGAATCAGCAAAGTCCACAACCGCCGGGAACTTGCGCCGGCGCTTGCCCTCGCCGCAAGCTACGACCGGAAGATCATTGTCGAGAAAGCTCTCGACGCGCGTGAAATCGAATGCGCGGTGCTCGGGAACGACCGGCCGGAAGCCTCGGCGCCGGGCGAGGTGGTTTCCGTTAACGAGTTCTACGATTATGAAGCGAAGTACGTGAAGGAAGGCTCCCGGCTGATCATTCCCGCCAAGCTGACCGCCAAGCAAACGCGCACGGTGAGGGAAGTCGCCGTCCGCGCCTTTCGCTCGACGGACTGCGCAGGCCTTGCCCGCGTGGATTTCCTTCTCGACCGCCCCAGCGGCAAACTCTTTCTGAACGAGATCAACACCCTGCCGGGCTTTACGCCCATCAGCATGTATCCCAAGCTGTGGGAAGCGAGCGGCCTTGCTTATCCCCGGCTGCTCGACCGTCTGATCGCGCTGGGCCTTGAACGCCACCGCGAAAAGAAGCTTACCCGTTATAGCTACAAGGCGTAGCGGCGGGCTTTAGCCCGGCACAGCCTGCCAAGGTGCCGACCTGAAGGTCGGCGCTACGCCAAAGTGGCGTGCCACCGCGGGTCCGGCCTCTTGACAGGAAGGCCGCCCAGTGCTTTAATTTAACTATCTGGTTAGTTAAACATGAGAGCCGCTGCCGCTAAGAAAGTCCAGTCCCGAAAGCGCCCCGAGCGCACGGCGGGCTCGCGCGCCGCCATCCTGCGCGCTGCCGGGCACATTTTTGCCGAGAAGGGATTGGAAGGCGCGCGCACGGAAGCGATTGCGGCCGCCGCGGGCGTCAACAAAGCGCTGCTCTACTACTATTTCAAGAGCAAGGATGAACTGTACCTGGCGATCCTCGAAGGCCACATGAAAGAGTTCTATGAACGGGCCTCGCGCGTGTTTTTGAGCGCGGAGCCTACGGGCTCGGCGCTCCTGCAATATGTCAGCATGCATTTTGACTTTATGAGCGAGCGGCCGGACTACCCGCGCCTGATCCAGCGATTCATGATGGCGCGCGGCCGGGGATTCGAGCGCCTGGCGCGGAAATACTTTCTGCCCGTCAGCATCAAATTCCAAGGTCTGATTGAGCGCGGCATCAAGAGCGGCGAGCTTCATGCTTCCGACAGCGCCCACACGGCCATGTCGCTGGTGGCGCTGACGGTCTTTTACTTTGCGGCGGCTCCCACGCTGAAGGTGCTCGGCCACACCAACCCTTACGGCAAAGTTGAACTGGCCCGAAGAAAAAAGGAAGTCCTGGCGTTTATCCGCCGCGCGCTTTTCATAAACCCTGAGGCGTATTTGAAATGACTCGCAAACTCTTCCTGATTGTTTTGGCTCTGGTGGCGGCGGCGAGCGTCGCAGTCTATCTCTTCACGCGCCCCGCCGCCGGCGGCATGGTGCTGACCGGCATTGTGGACGCTGACGAAGTGGTCGCAAGCTCGCAAGTTTCCGGCCTGCTCAGCAAGCTGCTGGTCCGGGAAGGCGACAGCGTGAAGGCGGGGCAACTGCTGGCCGTGATCCAGCCCGAGGAACTCCGCGCCACCCAGCAATATTATCTTCACACCGCGCAGAGCACCGCGGAACAAGTGCGGGAGGCGCAGGCGGCGCTGAAGTTCCAGGAGCTGCAAACGCGCGACCAGATTCACCAGGCGGAAGCGAACCTGGCGACGGCCGAAGCTCAATTGAAGCAAGCTGAAGCGAGCCGCGTATTGGCCCGGCAGAACTTTGCGCGGACCGACCGGCTGTACACGCAAAAGATTGCTTCCCAGCAGGACGAGGACCAGGCAAGCGCCAACCTGCAAACGGCAGAGGCGAATGTGGAGGCGGCCTCCAAGCAGGCCCAGGCGCAGCGGGCGGCGCTCGAACTGGCGCGCTCGAACGCCCAGCAGGTTCGGATGCGGGAGCGGGCGCTCGCGTCGAACCGGCGGCAGTTGGCTGCGGCGCAGGCGCAGAATCAGGCGGCGAAAGTTCGGCTCGGCTACACGGAAATTCGCTCGCCGATCTCGGGCCTCGTGACTTTGCGGGCCGCCCTCGAGGGCGAGGTGGTGAACGCCGCCCAGCCCATTGTGGCGCTCTACAATCCCGACAAGCTTTGGGTGCGCGCCGACGTGGAGGAGACTTACATTCACTTGATCCGGATCGGCGAACATCTCAGTGTGCGTTTTCCGGGCGGCTTTGAGCGCACGGGAACGGTCTACTTCCGCGGGGTTGACGCCGAGTATGCGACGCAGCGGGACGTGAGCCGCACCAAGCGCGACATCAAAACTTTCCAGATTCGCCTGCGCGTGGACAACCGCGACCGACGGCTTGCGCCCGGGCTCACCGCCTACGTCACGGTGCCTTTTGGAGGCGGGAACTGATGTTGCGCAGCGGTAGCGCCGTCCTTTAGGGCGGCATGCCGGGCTAAACAGTCTGTGTGAAAACTGTTCCCAGGCGTGTCATTCCGAGCGAAGCGAGGAATCTCGTCCTGAAAGCACGACCCTGGCGAGATTCCTCGTCGCCGTTGGCTCCTCGGAATGACACCCAACTCGGGTTCTCACACAGATTCTAAACCGCGGCGCACCATGCAACGGCAGGGCGAAAGCAGGAAGAGAATCGGATGGCTGCCATTGAGGTCCAAAAACTGACCAAGCGCTTTAACGGCTTTACGGCGGTTGACGCGCTGAGCTTCCAGGTTGAGGAGGGAGAAATCTTCGGATTGCTCGGCCCGAACGGCGCCGGCAAATCGACCCTGATCCGCATGCTGACCACGCTGATTCCGCCCACCGAAGGCGTGGCGCTCGTGAACGGGTTTGACGTGATTCGCCACCCGAACGACGTGCGGCACTGCATCGGAGTGATCCCGCAAGCCATGACGTCGGACCTGGAACTGACCGCCCTTGAAAACCTGAACATCTTTGCCAAGCTTTACGGCGTTCCGCGCGAGCGCCGCGGGCGGGTGGTGAAAGAATTGCTGGAAGCCGTGCAACTGGAAAAGTGGGCTGACCATCCGGTGAAGAACCTTTCCGGCGGAATGCGCCGGCGGCTGGAAATTGCCCGGGGGCTGGTCCATGAGCCCAAGATCTTTTTCCTGGATGAGCCGACGACGGGGCTTGACCCGACCTCCCGGATCGCCGTCTGGGAAATGCTGATGAAATTGAAAAAGAGGCGCGACTTGACGATCCTGCTGACCACGCACTACATGGATGAAGCGGACAGGCTTTGCGACCACATTGCGATTGTGGACCACGGGAAGCTGGTGGCGCTGGACTCGCCGATGAAACTGAAAGCTTCCATCCCGGCGGCAAGCTTTCTGGAAGTGAGCTTTGCCGCCACGCCGGAAGGCTGGAGCGAAGTGCTGAAGCAGCTTCCCGATGTGGGCAGCGTGGTCGAGCACGATCACATTTTCCGCATCGCCTCGCACAACGGCCCGCGGACCACGATTGAGCTGGTGGAGGCGGCGCGCCGGGCGAACGTTGAGGTGTCTTCCCTTTCCGTGCAGAGCACGACGCTTGATGACGTGTTTACGCATTACACGGGACGGCAGTTGCGCGATGAATTGCAGGAAGGGAAATACGACATCAGCTTTATGTATAAGAGCGGCGGCAGCGCCTGAGCCGGCCGCGGCGGATTGACCTATGAACCGTATCCTGGCCCTTATCGAACGCGACCTGCGGAAATTCTTCCGGAGCCCCGCCCTGATGATGGTTTCCATGGTTTTCCCGCTGGTGCAGCTGGTGGTGCTGGGATATGCCTTTGGCGGCAACATCAAGCATCTGACGGTGGGCGTGGTGAACCAGGACCACGGGCTCCAAACAGTCAGGTTGCGGGAAATGTTCGGGGCGATTGCCGCGAACGCCCGGACCTTCACGACAGTCAACTACAACGATCCCAAACAAGCGATCCACGACCTGAAGGAGGGCCGGATCAACGCCGTCATCAATATCCCGCCCAATTTTTCGCGGGAGACTCTTGAGCAGACCTCGCCCAAAATCGCGCTGATTGAGGACAACACCGATAATTTTGTCGCCAAGGCGCTGGAGGGATCCTTAACCCAGCTGATCCAGAACTTCAACCAGCCGAAGGTCCAGCCCCGCGTGGCCGGCCAAGTGACGCTGTCGGTGGTGGAGCTTTATCCTTACGTGCCTTACATCCAGTACCTGCTGGCGGGCTCGGTGGTGCTGGCGATTTTTGTTTCCGCCATGATCGGCGGCGGCATCATTTACATCGATGACAAGGCGCGGGGAATCCATGAAGGCTATCTGGTGACGCCCATCACCAAATTCGAGCTCATCATGGGCTTCAACCTGTCGGGCTCTCTGAAGGCGATTCTGGCAGGCTTGGTGCTGAGCACCATGGGAGCGCTGCTGGCGGGCATTCCGCATCCGATGGACCCGGCGCGCATCGTCCGGCTCTCGGTGGTGGTGGTGGTCACTTCGCTTGCGCTGATCAGCATGATGTTCCTGATGATGGTGCGCGTCAGCGATCCGCTGGTTCCCCGGGCGACCTTCGGAGTGATGAACACTTTGCTGTTTTTCCCAAGCGGCGCCGTTTATCCCGTGAACGGTTTTCCCGCCTGGATGAAGGCCATCGCGCTGGTCGATCCGTTCACATATGCCGTTCACGCTTTCAAGTCGCTGTTCCTGAAGAATACGGGACTGGGAGCCATCAGCGGCGACCTGCTGTTCCTTTCCGTCTTTACGGTGATTATGATGGGCTCCGCGACTTTGCTATTTCGGCGCACCCTTTAGGCGCAAGAAATCCTATAATGAATTTGGGCGGAAAGTTTGCGTCCGGAGTTCAAGCTGAGATCCCAGTCCGATAAGGCCAGGTGACAACCATGCTTTTCGATTCCGAACCTCCCAAGCCTCGCAAGGGAATTTTCAAGTACATTCCTCTTCCGCTGCTGATCGTTCTGATTGTCGTCGTAGTCGCCATCTCCTATTTTGAGTTTCGCAATCTTCCGGAGGAACACGCGGTTGACCACTTTATGACCGCGCTTGAAGAAGGGAACTACCAGGAGGCTTACAAGCTGTGGGAGCCCGCGCCCAGTTACCAGTTTCAGGACTTCATGCACGACTGGGGGCCCACCGGAGATTACGGAAAGATTACGGAGTATAAGATTCTCTATACGGAATCCAAAGGAAGCGGCCTGGTGATCGTCACGGTGCAGATTAACAATCAAACCCCGCCGCTCGATCTGGTGGTGACCCGCAAGTCAAAAGGGCTTGCTTACTCGCCGTTTTAGAGGCTTGCCCGATTTGTCAGGACGCTTAAACTTCCTCAGGCTTGCCGGTGATGGCCTTCAAGAATAGGGGCCGGTCGGCTTCCGAGGCGCTGAACTTGAGCGCCGCGTGGCCCGCCGCCAGGCTGGCAAGTTCCGCCGCCTCTTTTATATCAGCGCCTGAACAGAAGGCAAGAGCCAGAGCTGCCAGCACCGCGTCTGTGGCGCCGGCAAGGTCTCGAGCGGGCTCTCGGCCGCCCGGGACTTCATGGATCGCGCCGCCTTTTTCAAACAGCATCATGCCCGTCCGCGCCCCCGCAATCAGAAGGTAAGAGCAATCGAGCAAGGCGAGCAACTGCCGTCCGGCCGCTTCCAGGCTTACGCGGTTGCGCATGGTGCGGCCTGCCATCATCTCCGCGTCAGGCAAATTAGCAACCACGGCGGTCGAGTGGCGGCAGATTTCCGGCTGCTCGGGTTTGGGAGCCACAAACACCGGAATCCTCCGCTGGCGGGCGATGGCGGTGACCTGATTCGAGAGGTCGTTTTGGACCGAGCCCTTGCTGTAATCGGAAATGACCAAGCCGTTCAACTTGGGGGCCCATCGCGCAAAACTCCGCGCCAGCAGCGCAACAGTCTTGGAAGAGATGGGCGCCGGTTTTTCAAAGTCGAGCCTTAAGAGCTGGCGCTCACGGGCGGCAATCCGCACTTTGCGCGGCGTAAGGCGCTGGCGTTCGCCGGCCAGGTTGTCGCATGGGATGCCGCGCTTGCGAAGTTCCTTCCGGAGCTGGCTGCCGCTCAGATCCATCCCGATCGCGCCGAAGGGAATCGGGCGGCCGCCGAGGGCTCGAATGTTGACGGCGACGTTGCCGGCGCCGCCCGGGGAAAGCTTGGAGCTTGGATAGGCGTCCATCAGAACAATGGGCACGGGAGCTTCCGGTGAAATGCGCGTGGCCTCGCCCGACACAAGTTCATCGAGCATGTAGTCACCCAGCACTCCAATCGTCCGGCTGCCGAATTTGCGAAGGAGCTTATTCAGCCGATTCTGAATTTCTTTCATGGTTCAAAATTTCTTCCGGCCCACGGCCGGTTTCCTTAGCCGTTTGTTCGAAAACTCGCGCCACCCTGGGAAGTTGACGTAAAGCCAACGCTATTCTACCTTAAACAAGAGGAATTGCAGCGAAAGGAACGTTGCGCGGAGAAAGCTTGGTCTTTCCAGTTTCTGAAACGGAAGTCCCTGCGGGCGGCCAGGGCGTGCAGGGGAGGCCACGGATCCTGATTGTTCGCGCCGGCGCCATTGGCGATACGCTGATGGCCACGCCGCTGGTCCGCGCGGTGCGCCACACCTTTCCGGAGTGTCATCTGGTTTTTCTTTGCTCCGCCTCCGCTTTCGGCGTGATCCGGCACAATTCGCATCTCAATCAAGTCATTCCCCTCCGATACCGCCACTTGCCGGCCTGGTTGAGCGCAGAGAAGCGGCAAATCCACCGCCTGCTCCGCGAGCTTGACTTGGATTGGGCGCTGGTGCTGGAAAGCAACCCGACGTTTCTGGACTTGGCGCGGAAGGGCTGCGCCCGCCGGATCATCGCCTACAGCCAGGACGATCATGGCCAGGGATTCGAGCGCGCGTTTTTTGATCCCCAAAGGCACTCGATTGAAAATCACCTTGATTTGGCGCGACCGCTCGGCGTGCGGCCGAATGGGCTGGACATGGAGTTTTATTACCCGCCCGAGGCTGATGACCTGGTGGCCGAGCGCCTGGCTGCCGCCGGAGTTGCAAAGACGGACCTTCTGGTGGGCGTTCATGCCGGCTGGGGAGGCCGTCCCAGGCGGCCCGACATGACCCGCTTGAAAGGATGGCCTCCTGACCGCTTTGCTGAAGTCATCCGCTGGCTGGTGAAGGAAAAAGGCGCGCGCGTCGCCTTGACGGGTTCCCGGGCGGACCGTCCGCTCATGCGGTTCATCGCCCATGCGGCGGAGGTTCCCACTGTGAATCTGGCGGGCAAGCTTTCCTTGCCGGAATCCGCCGCGCTCGTTCGCCGCCTGAACGCTTATCTGACGGTCGATTCCGGCCCCGCCCACATGGCGGCGGCGCTGGGGACGCCGCTCGTGACGCTGCTGGGGCCTGCCATTATCGAGCAGACCGCTCCGCTCTCAACCGGCAGCCCGCTCCGCATCCTATACCACCGCGTGCCCTGCGCTCCATGCTACGGAACTCCGCTGATGAAGTCCTGCCAGGACAACATTTGCATGAAGGCGATTGAAGTCGAGGAAGTCGAGAGGGCGCTTGAAAAGATTCTGGATTTAGCGCGCGCCCAATAAAGCTAGCTGCTAGGCGGGGTCAATCTTGGCTTCGTCCACCAGCATGACGGGGATGTCATCCTGGATCGGATAAACGCGGCGGCACTGGCCGCACTTCAAGCCCTGGCCGTCCGCCGTGATTGTGACCGGCGTCTTGCAAACGGGGCATACCAAAATATCGAGCAGTTCCTGGTTGATGGCCATCACATCGCTCCAACTTAGCGGTACGTCTAAATCTACCAGCCCACGGGAAGGAATTCAAGCAAAGCCGGATGGCGATCAAGAGCAACACCCAAGCGAATTGAGAGGAGGGAATTGGACTTCCAAAGATGGCTTGCGCATTGCGGAACCTTATCCCGGCGGCCAATGAAACACTCGCCCGCCCATGAGGTGAACGTGCAAGTGAAAAACCGTTTGTCCGGCCCACGACCCATTGTTGACCACCGTCCGGTAGCCTTTTGCAGCGATCTGCCGCTCCTGGGCCAACTGCGCCGCGACCGCGAATAAGTGGCCGAGCAGGGCTTCGTCGCCTGCCTCGGCTTCATTGAGCGAGGGCAGATGCTTGCGCGGGATCACCAGCAGGTGGACGGGCGCCTGAGGATGAATGTCTTCGATGGCCACAGCCAGGCCGTCTTCATAAACGATTTTTGCCGTCTGCTTTTTGCTGATGATCCGGCAAAAAAGGCAATGATCCATTGAGTCTGCCAAACAATCCCCCCTCGTTTAATTAAGTCTCACGACAAAGGCACGGGTGGCAAGTTTTGCCGCGAACAGTTGATGCTCCAATCTCTCTGCTTCACCTTCGGTGTTGACGCTGCCTACCAGAACGCGGCTCAACATAACAGGGCCTCTTCGGAGGCTCTTGATCGTGACCGGCTGGAACCTCTTCTCGATCACTCTTTTCAATCGTTCCGCATTGCGCGGGTCCGCAAAGGCTCCCACCTGGACGGCATAGATTCCCGTCGTGGCTCCCGCGCCAAGATTCAGAATCTGCAACCGCACCAGCGCCGTTCCCGTCATGTGCATGGCCTGCGCCGCCGCGTAGGATAGGTCGATGATGCGCCCTTCGACAAAGGGGCCGCGGTCGTTGATTCGCACCTCCACGCTTTGCCCGTTTTCAAGGTCGTGCACTCGAACCCTTGTCCCGAAGGGCAGCGTCCGGTGCGCGGCCGTCATGGCGTGCATGTTGTAAATTTCGCCGTCGGAAGTCCGCCGGCCGTCAAAGGGATGGCCATACCAGGATGCGATGCCTTCCTGGCCCTGAACGATGGGCGCGGGCGGTGGTGGAATTTTATGTTTGCGGCGGTGGACAGGCGGCGGGGTCGTCCTAGCCGACGGAGGCGCCGGAGCCGCCACCCGGGGCCGGCGGTGATGGCAGCTTGTCCAGGAAAATACCAGCGTCAGCAACAGCCCCAGCAGTCCAAGCTTTTGGAGCGCGCTATTGCGAGTTTTGGGATTCCGCGTTTTGAGCACCACTTCCCATCAAGCTTCAGTAGGCTTGCACGTTCGCAACGCCACACGGTCTGGGGCTATTCTAGCCAAGCCGGGAGAAGCAGACAAACGAAAATCGTGCATGATTCAAGCTTTGTGTACAATATAATGTCCATTTACATTTTTCGGACCCTCAGTTTACGGTGCTTATGCAACTTCCTCCAAAAGTCTGGTTCAAGATCCAACGGTTGAGAAACTGGTGGCGATCCTCGTTCGGCACGAAGAATGAATCTTATGACACTTCGCACCGCATGTGCCCCGAGTGCCGGGCGCTGATTGCCCGCGACGCCAAGGTGTGCCCGCTCTGCGGCGCAAAAACCGGGCCTTTGCGCGCCCGCGGAACCCCGGCCGGGGCTCCGGCAAAGATCATGGGCGTTATTCCCATGCCCACCAGCGCGACGTCGGTTCTGGTGGCGGCGAATGTCATCATGTTTGCGGTCGAGTGGTTCCTGACCCAAAGGGCCGGCGGGCCAAGCGGCGGCGGAGGCCTGATGGGCGGCATCAGCGGAAGAGTGATGTTGCGCCTGGGCGGGAAGTTCGGCCCGCTGATCTATTCAGGCCAATGGTGGCGGCTGGTGACGGCGATGTTCTTGCACGCCGGACTTCTGCATATCGGATTCAACCTCTGGTGCCTGTTTGACCTGGGGCCGGAAGTGGAAGGATTGTTTGGAGTCTCCAAATACCTTGTGCTCTATCTTGCCACCGGCGTCATCGGCTTTGTCGTCAGCCTTTTGTGGAGCCCCTTTGCGCTCTCCATCGGCGCCTCCGGGGCAATCCTGGGACTGATCGGCATTTTGATCGGGGCCAGTTTCCACCACGGACATCTCGGCAAAGAATACCGGAGCACGTTGTGGCGATGGGTCATCTATATTTTCATCTTCGGCTTGTTTTTTAATATCGACAACGCCGCCCACCTGGGAGGACTCGCTTCAGGTTTCATGCTTGGCTACCTTATTCCGGATGGAGTGCCGGAAACTCGGACGAGCGAAAATCTGTGGAATGCTTTGGCGATTCTTTCCGTCATCATCATTGCAGGCTCTTTTGCCCTCATGGCCCTGCAAATTAACAACCCGATTTTCTATTGATCCGAAGCACGGGTAGGCAGGCCGGTTGTTCAAAGTGGATGCGGCGCAGGCACAACAACGGCGCGCTTCGGCCGGGAGAACACCCGGCGAGGTTCAGGATTTGCGGCCCGGACGGTTTCGTTTGGGAGCGGCAAGCCGTGGCGCGCATCTCGCGGCCGGCGGATGATCGGATATTCGGAATATCCAGTCCCATCAAGAGTAGTGACAGCGGGTGCGGTTTTGACCGTTTCCGGGCCATCCTGCGCGCCGGTCCAAGGGAGGGAAAATGGAGCGAAGAAGTTTTGTGAAGCGGCTCGCCGCGGCGCTTGCCTGTCTGCCGCGCGCCGCCAAGGGCTTTTCAAGGAGCGCTCCCGCAGCCGGCGAAGGGGCGACAAATGGCGGAGTGGCAAGCCCTGACTACGAAGCCCTCCTGGCCCAGCACGACGTGGTTTATCTTTCACCGGCAACCCGGCCCGTGGAGGGATTGCCCGTCGGAGACGGCGACACCACGGCGCTGGTCTGGACGCCTCCCGAAGGCGTGACGATGACCATTAACAAATCCAACTTATGGGACGACCAGCCCGCTGACTACCCTCCTGATTGGATCTGGAGCGCCGACTGGGAGGAAAAGGCCACGGCGCTGGTGGGCGGCGCCACGTTGACGGTTCGCAACAGCACGCCGCTGCTCGATCGAATGTACCTCGACGATTTTCACGCCCGGCTCGATCTCTATCGCGCGCAGGCGGCGGTGGATTCTAAGTCGCCACTGGGCTGCGTGCAGGCGGCTGCCTGGGGATGCGCCAAGCCCGGTGTTCTGGTGCTTGACTACGACGAGTCCACGCGAGAGCCCGTGAGCCGTGAAATCGAGTTGTCACGCTGGGGCAGCCGCCGATTTTTCCACTGGTACAGTCAATACGTTCCAGCCGCCACCGATACCGGGCTTGAAGGTATTCGGGCCGGAGCGGACCCTACCCACATTTGGATCGAGCAAAAGCTGCGGCAGATTTCTTTTGCGGTGGTAGCGCGCTTTGTGGGCAGCCCCTGCAAGACGGTGGTGCGAAATTCCCACCTCGCCGCGATGATCACGAACCCCGCGATGGGGGTGCGCGGGCAGGTTTATCTGGCGGTTGTCACCAGCGAAGAAGCCCGTTTTCCGCTTGAAGCGGCGCGGCGCAAGGTGGATGAAGCGGTTCGGCAGGGCTATGAGGCGCTCGAACGCCGGCATGCCCGGCGCTGGGCGGAATTCTGGGCGCAATCTTACCTTCAGATTCCCGAGGAGTACCTGGAAAACCTCTATTATTTGACGCTCTACCAGTTGGCCGTCAGCTCCCAGGGAGCCTATCCGCCGCCTTTTTGCGGGAGCCTGTGGACGCCGAATCACGATGCGCGCCGCTGGGGACATTATTACCATTGGAACGAACAACAACCCTATTGGCCGGTCCATGCCGCCAACCATCCGGAGCTGGCCGTTCCCTACAACCGCTACCGCTCCGGGATGCTGAAACAGGCCGAGGTTGACGCGCGCCTGGTGCACCACAAGGGAGGCGCCTGGTATTCCGACGTCGCGAACCGCAGGGGAGAACAAGCCCGGTCCGGCGTGAACCATAACCTGACTCCGGGCACGCAAATCGCCATGGATTTGTGGCGGCACTATCAATACACGCTTGACCGGGAGTTTCTGGAGGCCCAGGCCTATCCGGTTATGAAAGCTTGCGCGCAGTTTTATCTGGATTATCTCGAAAAGGATTCGGAAGGAATCTATCACGTGCCGAAGTCGAGCGCCTACGAGAGCGGCATTCTCCAGCGGGACAGCATTACGGACCTCAGCTCGATTCGCCAGTCATTCCCGGCCTGTATCCGCGCGAGCGAAATCCTGGGCGTGGATGCGGAGATGCGCGTGCGCTGGCGGGATGTTCGCGATCATCTGGTGGAATTCAGCACCTATGGGCCGGGAGTGAATCTCGAAGGCAAGCCGATTCCCAAGGTTTTCAGCTCGGGCGTTTCCCTGGTGAATTTCACCACGACGAAGGCGTCCGACGGTGTGGAAGGCGTGGTGATCAAGAAAGGGCAGCGGCTCTACGGCATGTCGTTCGAATGTGAACTGGCGCCGGTCTTCCCCAGCGGAGTGATTGGGCTGGCCGAGCGTGGCACCCCGATGTTCGACGTGGCAGTCGATACCGTCCTTGACGTGAAGCCCGGGGGGTTCATGTTTTATCTTTCCCCTGCCGTGCAGTCGGCCCGTTTGGGTTTGGGAGATCACGCTCTTAAAGTGATTACTCATATTACGAAGGAGTCGCAGGTTCTGCCGCAAGGCTTCTATACAGAAGATTCGCTTACGCCTAACGCGCCCGTTTACTCGGCGAATCGATGGACCGTTGACACTCCTGCCATCATTCGAGACGGGCGGCGGACCAAGGAACGCGCGCAACTGCTCAGCGAGTGGTTCGACATGCCGTCGCTCGAAGGCGGGGGACAACTGATGGCTACTCTCAACGAGATGCTGCTGCAAAGCCACGACGGAGTGATCCGGGTGTTTCCCGCCCTCCCTGCGGCGTGGCGGGACGCCAGCTTCAAGTTGCGTGCCGTGGGCGCCTTTCTTGTCGCCGCCACGCGCAAGGACGGGGAAGTCCTGCCCCTGCGGGTGGAAAGCTTGAAAGGCGGAACCTGCCGGATCGAGAGCCCCTGGTCCCAAGAGCAGATCCAGGTGCAGGAGCTTGCCTCCGGGCGGCCGGTGCCGGTGAAAGCCGAAGCGGGAATCGCGCTGTTCGAGTCCAGGGCGGGTTCAGCCTATCTGGTTTTTCCCATCGGGCGGGCGGCAACCGAACCCGAACTTCCGCAGCCCCGGCACGGAGCCAACCAGTCACCCAAAACGTGGAACGGAAATCGCATTGGCATGATACGGTTCTTCTAGCTTTCCGGATTACTGAGACGGCCCGCCCCAGGACCAAGGCGCAGGGCCTGACATTGGCGTTGAATAAATTTGAGGCAAGAGGAGAATTATGAAGAGGCGAACGTTCTGTAACATCCTGGGGGGAAGCCTTGTCATTTCACAGGCTGATGAATTGCTTGCAAGGTTGAACAACGGCGCGCGACCGCTCTCCCCCGCCGAAGCCCGATCCATCGACACCCCATCCGAAATGGGCCTGGAAAATGAAACAGCGCGCATCGCTTTTGATGCGCGGACAGGTGAACTGGTAAGCCTGAAGAATGTGTCGCGAGAGGACGAATATTTGAAGGACCGGGCCGGTAACGGCGGACCTTTCAGCATCTTCTCCGACTTTCATGGGTACTTTGATGTAAACGCCAAGGGCGATCCCGTCGATCCTGCCGGCATTGCGGGCTCGATCATCGATCCCTTGAAGTGCCGCCTGGTCAGCCGCTCCTTTCGGCGCACGCTGGCTGGCTTGGCGCTTGACCTGACGTATAAAGATAACACGGGCCGCTGGCGCGTGGATCTGGAAGCATGGCTTCCCGACCATGGCGGCGCCTCCGAATGGAATCTGACCGTCACCAACATCAGTCCGGTTGCGGCTGAACTGATGACGGCTTTCCCCTCGATCTCCGGTTTCCGCCTGGGGTCCAACGGCTCTACGAACCTCCAGACGGTGGAACGCGGAGGTGGCGCCTTTGCTCCAGCCTGGTCAGGCAAGGACGGGATTTATGGCAACGGCGGGAGGGCGTCCATGCAGTGGCACGCCCTGTTTGACCGCAAGGCGAAAGAATATTTCGGGATGATGGTGCTGGACGGGGAGATCCGGAACAAGTGGATTCACTTTCCCAAGCCTCGGCTTGAGGTGATTTATTTTCCCGGTGAGACGCTCGCCCCCGGCGAGAGCTGGAAGGCCCCCACAACGCGATTGATGATCGGGAACGGGGATTGGAAGCCGGTGGCTCGAGCCTATAAAACTTGGTTCGGCAACACGTTCAAGATGGCCGAGACGCCCCAATGGGCGAAGGGCATCGACGCCTGGACGGGTATGTGGTTCGCCAAGAAAGGCGGGTTGAAACCGGGCGGGAAGACCTCACTGACGCATCCCCTGGATAGTTTTACCGAGCTTCCGGAACTCTATCGCGCACGGCCTGTGGACTTGATCGAATTCGCTTTCTATATGCAGGGATCAGCGCTGCGTAACTTGCACGCGGACGGCGACTACGTGATCCGAACCGACATGGGCGGAGCGCCGGCGCTCAAGCAGGGCATCGAAAAGATTCATCGGCTGGGATTTCGTTTTCTCTTCTACGTCGAAGGCTACATCGTCCACGAGACAAGCAATTTGGCCAAATCCGGCAAGGCGCAGCGCTGGTCCCTGATGCACAAAGACGGAACGACTACCGGGAATTACACGAAACAAGGTTTCCTTCACATGTGCCCCGGGTGCACGGAGTGGCAGGATTACCTGGCGGCGACGGCCGCGCGGCTGGTGCGGGAGACGGGCGCGGACGGAGTCCGACTGGACTCGCTGGGTTTTTATTTCCTTACCTGCTACAACCCGGCGCACCAGCACGACACGCCATTCGGATACAACCAGTGGATCCAGCGGCTCCTGGACAAAGTCAGCCGCGCCGTGCGGGCCGTTAACCCCGATTGCCTTTTGATGACCGAGGCGCCGGTAGACTTTTTCTCCCAATGGTTTCATGGCGGTTTGCAGTTCACCTATCCCCGCGAGATCCCGCCCATGCGCCTGGCGCTTCCCGGTTACCGTCCTGTCATCTACCTCCCGGGAGGACCGGTGTTCGCTTCGCTGAGTGGCGAGATCGGAGGCGCCAACGGGTCCGAGCAGTTTCCCGAACGGATGCGATTGGATGAAAACTGGCGATCCATGCGGCAAGGCGTAGGCGAGACGCTGGTGTGGGGCAAGGCGGCGGATAAGGACCCGCAGGCCTCGCTTCCCGATGTGACCTGCCGCCTGTTTCACGGCCCCGGCTATTCGGTGGTGGTGGGGGCGCGTCCTGCCAGCAACGATCCTCTGAGCTTTCCCGACAATACGGGCATTTCCTCCAAACGGGAGCCTTTTACGGTGCGTGTCAAGGGGGTAAGCGGACCCATCGAGGGCGCTTATCTTTATGACATTGAGAAGGCCAAGGTTACCCCGCTCAAGATTAGAAACGACGGCGAGGCATGGACGCTGCCGATCGAAAATACGAACTGGTTCATGGTGGTGCTCCGCAAGCCCCAAGGGCCGGCATTCGCGAGCTTCAATGCGGTCGGAACCCTGCATGCGGGCGAATCCGCAAAGTTGGACTTGGCTCTGCTGGGTCCGCCGAAACATAAGGCGAAAATGCAGGCCCGGCTTTTGAGCCGCGGCTTGGCGTTTGCACCGGGGAACACTCCAAATGTTTCCGTCACTGTCCCGGGCAAGGCGACGCTGGTTGTCCCCGAGGACACTCCGCCCGGGCGCTATGAGGTGGAACTCGAAGGGGAGGGATTAGTCGGCATCAAGTGCTTCATCGTCGTGGAATAGGGGAGCATCTCTGCTTCGAGCGCCGAACATCAGCGGCAATCGTAAGGTAAAGCCGCGGGGTCGGGTTGCGGGACGCCGCGGCGCGGGCGGCCATGGAACGCCGCCCCCAAAAGAGTTGTCGCAATCTTGGCCATTACCAACAAGCCGGAAAATCCAGGCGGAGAGCAAAGAAGTATGAAGAGACGGGAATTCTGCAACATCATCGGCGGAAGTATTGTTGTTTCAAAGGAATTGCTGGCGGCGCTAAACAAGAACGCTCGCATGGCCTTTGCCGCCGATGGAAGTCCCACAGCCGAAAGCGGCCGTTTTGCGCCGTTGGAGGCGCGCCCTCCTTGGGCTCCCGGTTCCGTTCCGCTCTCCTCCTCGTTTGATTGGGAAAGTCTGCTTGCCAACAAGGAAATCCGCTTCCTGACCGACAATCAGTTGAGTGTTTACGTTAATGCCGAACCCGGAATTTCCCGGATTCACTATTTCCCCGTGCGCGAGCGGCCGAAACTCAAGGGAAGGCTCGACTACGTCTCGCTTTCTAGTGAGAACCAGTTCAGCGGCATTGGAGCACGAATCCGTTTCCAAGACGCGACGGGCGCGCCGGTCAAAGCGAAAGAAACAGCCTACCGATGGTGGCCGCACAAGATCGAGCGGCTATGGTCTGCGAACGAATCTGTTGTAAAAGAAGAACTGGCGGTGCTGGGCAACCATGCCGTCCTGCTTCTCACTCCCGTTCGCGGGCCTCGCCTCGATTTTAGCGTCGAAGGCGTCTTTCATTCGAAGCGCTTCTCGGCAGCGAACATTCACAACCATTTGATTTTGCGGTTTGAGGACGGAGTGTCGCTCGCGCCGTGCATCTCCAAAAACCTGAGCGTCAAGGTTACGCCGGAAGGTTATCGAGCCACCGGGACCGTTACCGAACCGGTTTGCATTCTTCTTGGCGCCGGTTACCGCCCCGAGGATGTCATCCGGGAACTCCAACAAATCGAAGACAGTCCGGGCACGATCTTTGAGGAAGCCCGCAAAAGCTGGGAGTCTTACTTTACTTCCATGGTTCCTCGGTTTGAATCCTCAGATGCGCAGATGGGCCGATTGTACTACTATCTGTTCTACGTTGTCCGCTCAAGCCTCTATGACATTCCCTGGCAACCGTACGCTTACGCTTACACCTGCCCATGGAAGACAGGCGCTATTTGGCAGTGGTCTTGGAACACGCCGATGAACGCGATTACCGAGCGCTGGCTCAATGGCGATTCGCTGGCAAAAGAAGGGATTAACCTGATCCGAAGGAATTGCGGCGCGGAGAACGTTGGCTCCTACCTCCACCCTGTCCGAAGCCGGCGGAAGTGCTGGAACATTTTTGACTGGTACCCTGCGATTGACCGGGCACAAAAGAAACTGGAAACGAAAGACTACGATTTTCTTTTCACCCAGCCTTATACCGTGCCGAATTCCTTTCTGGGAATTTGGGAGGTATACCTGGCAACCGGGGACCGCGAATTTCTACGGGAAAACGTGGCCGTGATGGCCGAGTATGAGCAGACGGCGCGGCAGCGGGCCAAGCCGGGGTCCTTGCTGACGCCTTTCCAGATGATGGTGGATGAGTTCGATTATTCTTTGCGCTGGAAGCCGGTGCAAAAGACGTTCGTCAAGGGAGGGCTGCAGCGCGCCTTTGATGTTCCGCTCCTCATGGTTGATTTCAACGCCTATCTGGTTGAACTTCGGCGGATTCTGATGTGGGCCTATGGGGAATTAGGCAAGCCGGAGCAAGCTCGGTCCATGGAGCGCCTGGCGAGGGAAAGCGCCAGCGAAATCAATGACCGTCTCTGGAATGGCCTGTTGAATTTTTATTGTGACGTTCGCGCTGATAACGGGCAATCCACAGGGGTGCGAGCCATCAGCGGGTTCACGCCGCTTTATGCGCAGATCGTCACACCTCACCGCAAGATGCTGCTCCTGGAAGCCCTCGACGATCCACGAGGATTTGGCTCGCCTTACCCGATTCCTTCGGTTGAGCTTCGCAACCCGGACATCGACCCTAACCTCGTGACGTACGGCGGAGACTCTTTGATCACCTCGGGGGTATGGATGATTGTCAATGCTCTGGTCCGAAACGGGGAGCCGGCAAGGGCAGCGCGCTACGTTCACAAGACGATCGAGATGATCACGAAATATGGTGTCAGTTCTTCCTACTCCTACAACCCGATCACCGCCAAACCCAACCAGGCGAAGCATACCCTGGCGACCCAGTGCGCGATTGTGAACGATCTTATCCTGAGATACGTTGTGGGATTCACGCCCAGGGCTGACCACCTGTTCGAATTCAATCCCCTTGCCCTGGACCCTTCCATCGAACCCCTCAAGTGGGGCCCTTTCCTGTACAAGCAAAAATACAGCGTGATCGTGGAATGGACCGGGAAAGAATATACTGTTTCTGTTAACAGAGCTGTGCTGAGTTTTCCAAAACCCACGCACGTTGTGGCCGAACTTACGAGCAGCGGGAAACTAACGATTCGCCGGGCGCTCTGACCCATCAACCGCCCGGCACGTGATCGGAACGAGTACTCTTTATTCCGCCCCGCCCCAACCTTCTTCAATTTATTCGCGGGATATCCGGGTTACTTGCCGGGCAAAGCTTCAAGTGAGCCGTAGAGAGTGGCATTAGGCTGGTGCTGCTGCTCGTAGGCGGCGATTTGGTCTTGAAAGCGCAGCGACAGTCCAATCTCATCAAAACCCTTCAGCAGGCACTCGCGCCGGAAGGGATCAACGGTGAAGGCGATGGGCTTGGCGCCCGGAGCGGGATTCGTCTCCGTGATGCTCTGGTCTTCAAGGTTCACGGTCAGACTGTAGCCTTCGGTCTGTTCCGTGCGCTTGAACAGCTCATCAATTTGCGCGTCAGGCAAGGTTATTGGAAGGATGCCGTTCTTAAAACAGTTGTTGTAGAAAATATCGGCATAGCTTGGAGCGATAATAACTCGAAATCCGTAATCGAGCACCGCCCAGGGCGCATGTTCGCGGCTGGACCCGCAGCCAAAATTCGTCCGCGTCAGCAGAATGGAAGCCCCCTGGTAGCGTGGCTGGTTCAGCACGAATTCGGGGTTGGGCGTTTCGCCGTCAAGGTAGCGCCAGTCGTAAAACAGGAAACGGCCGAATCCCTCCCGCGTGATGGCCTTCAAAAACTGTTTCGGGATGATTTGATCCGTGTCCACATTCACGCGGTCAAGCGGCGCGACCAAGCCGGTGAGTTTTACAAAAGGTTCCATCTTTAGCTCCGTAAAGAATTATGAATGCTGAAGTACGAAATAGAAGCTCTACTCCGCGTGGCCGACGTCCCACTGCCGGATGTCCACAAAGTGCCCGGCGACGGCGGCGGCCGCCGCCATCATGGGGCTCACCAGATGGGTGCGTCCGCCCTTGCCCTGGCGGCCTTCAAAGTTCCGGTTGGAGGTGCTGGCGCAGCGCTCGCCGCTCGGCAGAACGTCGGGATTCATGGCCAGGCACATGCTGCATCCCGCATCGCGCCACTCAAAACCGGCGGCTACGAAAATTTTGTCCAGCCCTTCCTGCTCTGCCTGAGCTTTGACGCGCCGTGATCCGGGAACGACCAGCGCTCCTTTGATTGTTGGCGAAACCTTTTTCCCGTCAAGGACCCGCGCGGCCAGGCGCAAATCCTCAATCCGCGCGTTCGTGCAGGAACCGATAAAAATGCGGTCGAGGGGAATCTCGGTAATCGGTGTGCCGGGCTCAAGGCCCATATATTCGAGGGCGCGCTCCGCGGCAGTGCGCGCAACCGGATCCCGAAAGCTGCCGGGATCAGGAACCCGGCCTGTGACGTCTGCTCCCATTCCCGGGTTGGTGCCCCAGGTCACCTGGGGAGCAATCGTTTGAGCGTCGAGCTCCACAACGCTGTCGTACGCCGCGCCGGGGTCGGAAACGAGGGATTTCCAGGAGTCAACGGCGGCCTGGAAATCTTTTCCCCGCGGAACATACGGCCGGCCCTCAAGATAGGCAAAAGTCGTTTCATCCGGCGCCACCATGCCCGCGCGCGCGCCGCCTTCAATCGTCATGTTGCAAACCGTCATGCGGCCTTCCATGGAAAGCTCGCGGATGGCCTCGCCGGCATACTCGATGACGTGGCCGTTCCCGCCGGAAATGCCAATCTTGTTGATGATGGCCAGCACAATATCTTTGGCCGTGACGCCGGGCGCCCGGCGGCCGTTGACTTGCACCAGCATGGCCTTGGATTTGAACTGCGCCAGGCACTGGGTTGCCAGAACGTGCTCAACCTCGCTGGTGCCGATGCCGAACGCTAGCGCGCCAAACGCGCCGTGCGTGGACGTGTGGCTGTCTCCGCAGACAATGGTCTGGCCCGGGTTTGTGATGCCGAGTTCAGGTCCGATGATGTGCACGATGCCCTGATTCCGGTCATTCATATCGAAAAGCAGGATGTTGTTTTCCTGGCAGTTGCGAGCCAAGGCCGCAAACTGGGCGGCCGCGCTGCGGTCCAGCATGGGAAGGCTGCGGTCCGTGGTCGGCACGGAGTGGTCCATGACCGCAAACGTAAGGTCAGGCCGGCGCACTTTGCGTCCCGCCGCTTTCAGCCCGGCAAACGCCTGGGCCGAGGTCACCTCATGGACGAGATGACGGTCAATGTAAATCAGCGCCGGCCGGCCCGGTTCCTCCCGGACCACGTGGGCGCTCCAAACTTTTTCGTACATCGTGAGTGCTGGCATCTTCTTTTTCAGGACCTGGTTTATATAGTTTTTCCGCTTTGACCTGACAATTATAATGCCTTCCGAGCTTTCCTACAAACCCGCTGGCCCTGCACTCGCCGGCAGCCGCAGACGGAAAAGCAGAGGGCCTATGGCATCGTCGGCCTCTCCGGGCTTAAAATCGAGCCGTATGCCGCCGCGAAATAAGGATCACAACCCGTCCGCCGACTCCGGACAAAACGGTTCTTCCCGGCGCAAGTTCCTGAAGAGCGTGCTGGGTGCAGGCTCCGTGCTGACAGCTTCCGCGATGAGCACGGCCCGAGCGAGCGGGGAAAAGCCGACTCGCTGGCGCGCTCACACCGTGGCCAGCATTCCGGAAGGCTATCAGGTGGCCGTCGCCGATGTGAACGGCGATGGCCGCCTTGACATCCTGGCGTTAAGTTCGAGCAAGAACATTGTGGAGTGGTATCAAAATCCTTTCTGGGAGCCGCGGCCCGTCACGACCGCTACCGGAAAGAACATCAGCTTGGCTCCTCTGTTCCGCCAGGGTTATCCCGCGCGAGGCCTGGCGCTCGCCAGCGGATTCTACCTGGACCATAGCAGCCGGGGAGGAAGCCTCTGGTGGGCAGCCCCGCAACGTTCGCCGAATGCCAAGTGGTCCCTTTCACCGATCGATCGAATTCCGGCCTCCCATCGGTTGCGCTGGGCCGATCTTGACGGCGATGGCAGGCTTGAGTTGGTGGACGTCCCGATTGTGGGGGCGGGTTCGAATCCGCCCGGCTATTCCGTCCCCTCGCCGATCACATGGTTCGAAATGCCTGAAGCGCTCCTCGCGGGCCGCGCTAAAGGCAAGGCGCTGCCCAACGGATGGACCCCGCACCTTATGGATCGCTCCCTGACCCTTGTCCACGGAGTCCTGGTGACGGACTGGAACGACGATGGGCGCGATGAATTGCTCACCGCCAGCTTCCAAGGAGTCAACTTGTTCGAGTTCAAAGGCCGCGGAGCGAAGCGCCGGTGGACCCGAACGCTTCTCACTCCCGGCGACCAAACCTCGCAGCCGTACCGTGGCTCAAGCGAAATCGGCGTGGGCAGCATTGCGGGACGCAGATTTCTTGCCACTATTGAGCCGTGGCATGGAAATCAGGTGGCCGTCTATACAAAGCCTTCCGTCGCCCAGGGATTCTCGCGGCGACAGGTCATCGATTCGAGTTTTCGCGAAGGGCACGCCCTTGCCTGCGCCGACCTCGACGGCGACGGCAATGATGAAATTGTCGCGGGCTACCGAGGTCCGGGGACCTCGCTTTTTATATACCGCGCGGCAAACAAGCTGGGGACCGAGTGGACTCGGGAAACGCTCGATACCAACATGGCGGCGTCGGGAGTGGTGATCGCTGACGTCAACGGCGACGGACGTTTGGACATTGTTGCCGTAGGTTCAGCCACCGCCAACGTCAAGTGGTACGAGAACTTGGGTTCCTAAGCTTTTTGATCTGCCTGCCGGGCCCTTCACAGTCATTTCCAATCGTTCGCTTTCGATCTTGACGTCGCGCAGTGGGTTGTCTGTTTTGTTTGAGACAAATCGCATGCGGCCAGGAATCTTTTCAAAACATTTCTCCTTGAAAACACTTGTCGATGACCTCCTCGAGGGCTTGCCAGGGAATGTACATTCGGGTTCCCATGCGGAGCGAATAGACCTTTCCACTCTCGAGCCAACGATAGAAAGTCGAGCGCGAAATACGCCCGCCCGTCCTGCGATGGAGTATCCGCCAGGCGGTAGGAGGAGAAAGCAGGGGGCGGCGCCCATGCGCTTCTTTCGCCTGCGGGGAATCGTTGGAATGCAAGTTGAACAACTTTAGAACGGGCCTCATAGGATGACTCCTCGCATTGGAATGAAATCGAATAAGGGCATTGCTGCGCCTGATGGATTCACTTCCCGGGCTAGTTTGGGATGTAGCCGTACACTCTGAAGGGCGGAGGTCGCCGACAGCGGCGTAGAGCCGAGCGGCGAATCAGCACTGCTCAGGCGAAGGATCTTCAGCCTGGCGCTTCGCGCATGTGATGGATTTGGCTAGACTCCGCTGGCCCCTTGGAACTCTTCCCATTCCTTTGCCAGGCGCAGCCGGTCGCGCTTGCGGCTTTCGTCGTACTCCTCATCCGTGGGCATCCCGCGTGCCGGGTCGAGAAGAAGATGTGAGGGCTGTTGGGAACGGAACAGAGCCGGTTCCTCCATCTGCCGTTCGTGGTACACACACTTTCCGGATTGCGCGGACGCTGCGGGGAATACGCAACCTCTCTCCTCGCAGCGGTGGGTCGGGAAAGAGGTGTCTTGCGGCCTGCTTCCTGAAGTGGTATTGAAAGAGAGTTCGTGAGATTTGGCGGGTTGGGCCGCGATGTCCTTGGGTGGGGCGTTTGGAAACGTCACCGAAGTCAGGTGATCGCGGGGAATAGTAAGGCAGACAAATCGGGTGCTTCTGTTCTGACTTGCCATGATAAGCCTCCTTGGGCGACTCGCATTAAGGCGGGATTTAAGGTACGGTTAAATAAAGCGTTCATCGGTGAATCGGTGGGCCAAAAAACTGGTGAAAAAAAGTGGGGCGGGTTTGGTGCACGATCCATGGAATTCTTAAAGGTCATTAGCGACGCGGCCGAATTGCATAGGTGGATGCCGCGGCGGGAAAGCGAACCGTCAACCGGGCGGCCCGTGAAGTTTTGAGGGGGGCCAAAGGGATGCGCCACCCCAGGGCAACAGGCAATAAAGGGAGGTTGGTGAAACTGGTTAATTGCTTGATTTGTAAACTCTTGGGGAGCGCCTATCCGCTTGACCATTGACAGAACCTTGGCTATCGCGCAAAATGCGTGGACTACGGCTTTTTATGGTGAATGCGACGTCTTGCAGTGGGGAAGAGGGCTCCAAGATACAAACTTTAGCTTTCGCCCTGCGTCGTCTTGGTCAAGCGATTACTGATAGGCTCTGCGACAAACGGAACAGGAAAACCCCATATCCTCTGCTCCCCACTATGCTATACTAGCCTATAGGAGTAGTAATGTCAAGAACTTTCTTTCTTGGAGGAGTTGAGCGCAATGGCTGAATTGAATGTTTCTCAAGTGGTGCGACGCGTCAGAGATAAGCTCCAAGTGAGCCAAGAAGGGTTGTCGCGCCTCCTGAACGCCACTAAGGGAGCGGTGCAACACTGGGAGCGAGGCAGGAACCGGCCTGACCTCGCACGTTTGCTGGCTATGCGCCAGCTCTGCCCTCCTTCACCGGAGCGCAAAGACCTGGACGCTCTGATCCGGAAGACCCAAGACGAGGTTTCGCCTCTCTCGGACGGCAAAACAAGCCTGAGGGACATGATTGGGCCAAGCCGTAAGGGAGGTAAATTTGCTTTCGGGTTTCCCCGTGAAGGGCTCGACGTCCTTCGACGCGATAACCAACGTTTGCAGCGCCAGGTTGTAAAACTGCAATTGGCGTTGGACAAGAAGACTGAACAGGTTCGGATTTTGGAAGACCTCGCCAAGGATCTTCAGCGTGAAATGGCCAAGTTAAGGTCTGCAGAGCCCTTGGGTTAAGCCCCGGCTGCCGGCCGATGGTCCCCAGAACCATTGGCCGATGGCTGGGAAACAGGATTCCTGCCGGCTCTGCTACTTTTGGCGCCGGCCACTATTGCTGACCCTGAACAAGCCGGGAAAATGCTTGCTGTGGTGGATCAATCCACACGAATCTCAGCCCCATCTCAGTTCTGCGGCTGGCCGAGAGATTGAGGCGGCAGCGTGAGAGTGATCGGTCTGCGCAAGGTAAAATTGAGCTTGGTTTCCGAGGGGATTTTCACTTGGCTGCCTTTGGTTCCTGCTTGAACCGCTGTTCCCCCGCCTGCACCGATCGCGGCGCCAATGGCTGCGCCCTTCCCGCCCCCTGCAATAGCACCGATCAAGGCTCCTAGGCCGGCCCCGCCGCCAATCACCTCGGCGCTACGCTTTCCTCTCGAGGTGGCCGCCTGCTGTTGATAAACGCTGGCATCGACAGCGTAGCTCTTTCCTTTGACTTTCAGGTTTATCAGCGTTAGCTCCACATCGGATCTTCCCTTGATGCGCCCTGCGCTGCGGACGCTGACCAGGCGGATTCGAGCGTTGGAATAACGGGGGATAATGATTTGGCCATCTTCCAGCACGGGAGACGCGACGGTTGCGGCAAATTCATCGCCGGGATGGTTGACAGAGGAATCGATCGGGTCAACGGTCTGGACCGCAATAACGGTTCCTGCGGGAAGGGTTACCTGGACGGGTTGAGGCGGCGGAGGAGGAGAGCTGGGTTCAACTGCTGGAGGCGCGTGGACGACGGGCGCAGGCGCAGCAGCCTCGGGCGCTGCTGTTGACTCCTCGGCGGGAGGCACGGGGGGAGGCTGATTCACAGCCATGGCGGACCTGGGCCGGCGCCTGGGGTGTTCGGGTGCTGCAGTCGCTGGAGCCTGTGCAGCCGCCATCGGCGTGCTTGATACGTTCAGTTCGTCGATGACCTGCTTAACGCCTCTAGCCGTTTGGGCGAAATCTTCGATGGAAGTCTTCTCTTTGCCGCTGTCTACTGTGCCGGTTAGAACCACGACGCCTTTTTGGGAGATCACGCGGATATCACGGGTTTTCAGGACCGGATCCTGATAGAGCTTGGACTGAATTTCAGCGACAATGACGCTGTCATCGGGAGCGCTTGAGCTCTTGAAAAGGCTGCAACCGCTAAAGGTTACAGCAAGGCCCAGCAGCAGCGCTGCCACACGCAACCTGGGACTAAACATGGTGACCTCCCGGCCGCCAGAAGAGGAGCGGCATCTGACCCATTATACGTCAATCCAGCGATCAAGGTTAGACCTTCCGCCTGCTTGCCAACCTCGTTCTGGCACATTCTCAACCTCAATCATAACAACGCGTTGCGTAGCTAGCAATTTCTTAGGCTGCATTCATAGAGCGTGTTAGAATTTCACAAGGCGGTCCGCCGTCAGGGAGTTTGGGCCAGCTCAACGGCTGTTGTCCATTTCAGAGTCCGGACCGAGTTTCCGGGTCGTGAAAGCAAGCTTGTGACCGAAAGTCTTTCAATCGTCATTCCCGTTTATAACGAAGAGGAGAACATCCAGCCTCTCGTGGGCCGAGTTGAGGAGGCCCTTGCAGGGTGGAGAGGCTTCGTCGAAATCCTTTTTGTTGATGACGGCAGCGGTGACAAAACGCTGGAATTGCTGAAGGAAGCCCAGAAGCGCGATTCCCGCATTCGGATCGCTCACTTCCGAAAGAATTTGGGTCAAACAGCCGCGATGGCGGCGGGATTCCGGTTGGCCCAAGGGAAAATGATTGCTACGATTGACGCCGATTTGCAGAACGATCCTATGGAAATTCCCCGGCTGGTCAAAATGCTGAAGGATTGGGACGCCGTTTGCGGCGTCCGCGTGAAGCGCCAGGACAGTTGGTGGAAGCGTCTTTCGTCACGGATTGGGAATGGGTTTCGAAACTGGGTCACGGGTGATGACGTTATCGACACCGGCTGCACGCTCAAGGCTTATCGGCGGGAATGCCTCGAAGGTCTTGAACTCTACAACGGAATGCACCGCTTTCTGCCTACCCTGATTAAGATGCGAGGCTGCCGCGTGGCGCAGGTCCCGGTGGCGCATCATCCTCGCCTGGCGGGAGAGACCAAGTACGGAACGTGGGGCCGGCTGGTAAAGGGGCTTGCCGACGTCTGGGCAGTTCGCTGGATGAAGAAGAATCGAATCCAGTATGATGCTCAGTTGGAAGTATTCGAGGGAACCGGTCCGGCTGAGGTCCGCAAGTTCCATTCATAGCAAAGAATGCCGAAAAAGAATATGCTGCTTATTCTGAGCATGTTCTGCGCCTCAGCAGGGTATCAACTGCCGGCGGCTTTTGCGAGTTGCTGCCGTCCCGAATGACTGCGGGGCCTTGCGGTTTGGGAGTTTGGCCAGGCGTCCGAACTTCGTGAATCGGCTGCGCTTGGCGGGCGCGTTTCGCCTGTGCTGTCTTGCGGGCTGCGAATTTCTCTTCAGAATGACGGAGGTTTGTGGGCGTCCTTGAGTGCTGAAACTTCTTCTTCGCAATTAAATGGGGTTGATCCTTCGAGCGTTCCCCGGCGGAGCTCTGCCAGAGTTCATTTTCTGCTGCTGCTGGCCGTTGCCGGCTGCCTCTTTTTCGCGCGACTCGGGCGTCTTTCGCTGATCGAACCGGATGAGGGCCGGAACGCGGAAGTTGCGCGGGAGATGCTGGTCAAAGGGGACTGGATCGTTCCACACTTTGACGGCTTCGCCTACCTTGACAAGCCGCCGGTTTATTTCTGGCTGGTGGCTGCTTCGTTCAAACTTGGCGGTCTTTCGGAAGCGAGCGCGCGTTTCTCCTCCGCTCTGGCAGCCTTGGCAACAATGCTGCTGGTCTGGTTCCTGGCGCGCCGCATGCTTGGAGATTCCACCGGCCTGTATGCCGGGATCATTTTTGCCACGTCTCCTTTGGTTGTCATCTTTGCCCGCGAAGTCATTTTTGACATGACCCTTACTTTTTTCGTAACGGTCGCCATGCTTTGTTATTGGATGGGGGAGGATTCTGCAAAGCGCCGAAAGCGGTGGGACGTCTTGCTTTTTGCGGCGATGGGTGCGGCGACGCTGACCAAAGGGCCGGTGGGCTTCCTTCTTCCCGTACTCTCGATTGTGGTTTATCAAGGTTTGAGGGGAAGCCTGCGCCGTGTGAAGGAGTTGAATTGGCGGCTGGGTTTGGCGATCTTCCTGGCGGTTACGCTGCCATGGTTTATTGCTGTTTCCCTTCGGCATCCGGACTTTCCAAAATATGCCTTTTGGCAGGAGAGCTTGGAGCGTTTTGCCACCGGGCACTCGCACCGTTACGGCCCTGTTTACTACTACCTCGTCATTTACCTAGCGGGATTTTTGCCCTGGAGTTTCTTTCTGCTCTATGCTGCCTATAACAGGCTTAAGCGCTGGAGAGAACTCCGGCAACCGCAACTTGCCCCCGTCTTGTTTCTTGTGAGCTGGGTGGGAGTGATTTTTATTTTTTTTACGATATCGCGCTCCAAGCTTCCCGGCTACTTCCTCCCGGCGCTCATTCCGCTCAGTATTTTGATGGGAAAGGTCTGGACGGAGAAGCGATCCGCGCGGGAGGGGCGCGCCCCGGATTGGGTGACGGCGGGATTTGCAACGCTGATCGTGCTGGGAGTCCTGGCGGCGATTGCGCCACAGTTGGAGCATTTTGCCGTTCTACATGCGCGGCTGGACCGGAAACTACCCTCAAATCTGTTGCCGTTGCTTAAACCCTCTCTGCTTTATACGGGAATCATCCTGGTGGCTTTGGGGATCATTGGCCGGGACCTCTGCGCTCGGGCGCGGGGAAAGGCTCCAACGCTCGTGATATTCCTGCTGGCCTCCTTAGCCTTTCCGCTCATCTTGATGCGCTGGTTCCATCCTCTTGAAGTCTATGCTTCCGCCGATTCGAGCCGCAATCTTGCGGAAACCCTTCTTGCGAACCCGGAAAAAAATCTGCCGGTTTACGGTTATTATTACTTTCGGACGAGCCTGCCTTTTTACCTTGAGCGGCCTGTCGGCTTGATTTCGGCGCATGCCGGTGAGTTGACGAGCAACTACATCGCTTCCCGTTGGGCCAAAGCGAGCGGGAAAGGCCAGACCGGCGGTCGGCTCCCGAACGTTTTTACCGCTGGGACAAGCCGCATGCCGCTGATAACGGGCGAAAGGGAATGGCTTGAGGAAAGACGCTCAACGCCGGTTATCGTTATGATTAAGAACTGGCAGGTGCCTCAGTTGGCTGCGGCGGTTCAGCAGATGAATCCGCTGTGGAGTGGGTGGAAATATTCCGTCTGGGAAATCCCCGCCGATTCGGATGAGCATCTCCCGCCGGCAAAACAGCAGTAAACGCCAAGGCAAAATTCAGAGTCAGGCTGGCAATCAGAAATCTTATGTGCGGCATTTGTGGCATTCACAACCTGGGGTTGGGGCCTTTGCGCCGCCCGGACATTATCGACCGAATGTCGGAGCGCCTCAAGCATCGGGGCCCCGACAGTCAGGGGAAATTCGAACTTCCGCATCTGGCTTTCGCCATCCGCCGCCTGAGCATTATCGATCTTGAAACCGGCGACCAGCCCCTCTCAAACGAAGCGGGCGATGTCACGCTGGTTTTCAACGGGGAGATTTACAACTACCGCGAGCTTTGGAAAGAACTTCTCGGACGGGGCCATCGTTTCAAAACGCAATCGGACGGCGAAGTGATTGCCCATCTCTATGAAGAGAAGGGAACCGATTTTGTTCGCGATCTCAACGGCATGTTTGCGATTGCGCTCTGGGACGGGGCCGCCAAACGCTTGGTCCTGGCCCGCGACCGGGCTGGTGAAAAGCCCCTCTATTACTGGCAGAAAGAAGGCGCAATTGTTTTCGCTTCTGAAATCAAGGCGATTCTCGAATATCCAGGAGTCAGCCGCCGCCTGGATCCGGAAGCGGTGGCGCAATATTTTTTCTACGGATACTTTCCGAGCCCGCGGAGCGTCTACGCAGAAATCAAAAAGCTTCCCGCCGCACATGTCTTAGTTGTTCAGGGCGGGAATGCGCGCACCGAATGCTACTGGAATCTGCGGAATTACATGTGCACTCCGGAACAGCGCGCCCTGTTCCCAAAGCAGGCGAAAGAAGTTTGCGTGGAGCTTCGGGAACGGCTTCGGGAAGCTGCCGTTTCCCGCCTGGTCAGCGATGTGCCGCTGGGGATATTCCTGAGCGGGGGGCTTGATTCCTCCACCGTGGTCGCCACCATGAGCGAGCTTTTGCCGGGCAACGTAAATTCCTTCTCCGTTTCGTTTCCGCAGCGGTCTTTTGACGAAGGCGGGTATGCCGCCTACGTCGCCCAACATTTTCACACTCAACACCACGTTTTGATGGCCGACGACTCGAGCATGCGCAAAGCGCTTGGCTATCTTGTCGATCACCTGGACGAGCCCATGGCCGACCCCGCCGTGATTCCGACCTTCCTTCTGTCTCAGTTTGCGAGGGAACACATCAAAGTGGCGTTGAGCGGCGAAGGTGGCGACGAGCTTTTTGGAGGCTATCCGACCTACCTGGGCGTGCGCGCGGCAGAATATTACCTTCAGCTTCCGCGGGTTATCCGGCGGCAGGTCTTTGACCGGGTCCGGGATCTCCTGCCCGTATCGTCCGGCGCAGTGCCCCTTGGCCTGTTTCTCCGCCGTTTTCTGACGCACGCGGAAAAAAGTCCCGCGGAGCGCCACCACATCTGGTTTGGAATGTTTTCGCCGGTGGAGATCGACGGCCTTTTTTCATCCGAATGGGTGGGAGCCCATCCTCCGAGCACTGCCATCTTTTCTCCTTTGCCCCGGCTGCTTGAAGGCGCGCAGTTCGACGAAGTTCTGGGGGAAATGCTCTACCTTGATTTTCGGATGTACCTTGAGGATAACCTGCTTGTGAAAGTGGACCGTGCGAGCATGGCGTGCTCGCTGGAAGTGAGAACACCCTTTTTGGACCACCGCCTGGTGGAGTTTGTGGCGGGCTTGCCGACCCATTTCAAGATGCGAGGTTTCAAGGGAAAATATATTTTAAAAAAAGCGGTCGAAGAGTGGCTTCCACACAAGATCGTTTACCGGCAAAAACGCGGATTTGCGGTGCCCATCGCCAGTTGGATTCGGAATGAACTGCGCCCGCTGGTGCTCGAAACGCTGGCGGAAGATAAGCTGAAGCGCCAAGGTCTTTTTAATCCCGCTTTTGTGAACCAAATGCTCCGGGAGCACCTTGAGGGGCGGGCTGATCACCGCAAATCCCTTTGGACGCTCCTTTGCTTTCAGCTTTGGTACGATCGCTGGGGGGCGGGAGACTCATAGCCTTGCGGAAAGGGAAGATCACCTGCATGCCGGCCTATGCGCCGCCGGGACGTGAGGCCTTTTCTCTGAAGGAGTGGGAACTCATTCAAAGATTCCGGACGCCGCCGAGCGTTCAGCGCTTTCTCTATACGCTGCCTTATAATCACGAAAAACAGGGAGAGACTTTGCGCAGCTTCCGCAGCACGCTCAGGCACCAAACCGCGCATTGCCTGGAGGCGGTTCTCGTGGCAGCCACAATTCTGGAACAGCACGGATACCCACCCTTGTTTCTGGATATGGAATCTCAGGATAACTTGGACCACGTGGTCTTTGCCTTTCGCGAGCGCGGCCGGTGGGGGGCCGTGGCTCGATCCCGGGACGTGGGATTGCAAGGACGCAAGCCTGTTTTCCGCACTTTGCGCCATCTGGTTATGAGTTACGTGGACCCTTATGTGGACGGGAAAGGCCGAATCACGGGATACGGCTTGGCGGACTTGCGGACATTAACCGGCACGGACTGGCGCTTTTCAACAAAGAATGTGTGGAAAGTGGAAAAAAACCTGATTCAACTGCCCCACAAGAAGCTGAAAACCTCGGACCGGCGGTACGAGCGAATGCTTAGCCGCTATCTTGCCTTCAAGAAACGGCATCCGCAGCGGCCCTTCACTCTTTACGCTAATCGCTCGCAGTGGATGTAAGCCGTGGGCCGCAACGCTTGAATTTTCAGGACGGTTGCGGAAGTACGAAGAGAACTGAGGCGCGCAGCCTCTTATTGGGATTGTTCAACAGCCTTCACCAGAAGGTCGGCCTTATGCGCAAGGTTGGAGGCTCTCTGCAAGTCTGATTCCTCGAGGGCCCGGACGGATTGCTGCAAGAATCCGCGCGCCCCCCCCAGGGTTTGGCGCTCAGTGGGAGAGAGCCATTCCCGGCTGAGGGTCGCAATCCGTTTTTCAATTTGCTGCTGCAATTGGACAACCTGGCCATGCAACGCCGATTCCAGCTTCGTGCTCTCACTCGGTCCCATTGGCGGCACATTGGCGGGTTGGGGCTCTGCGGATGGCTCGCTGGCTCTCGGGTGTTCGCCGCGGCGAATGCGCCGGTGAGGCTGTGATTGAGGAGCAGGCGTGGGTGCCGGCGTGCGAGCGGTCTGATCCGGTTCTGGAGGAGCCGGCGCCTGGATGACAACTGTTTGCGGCGGCCCGGTCGAGGCCGTCTCGACGCTGCTTGCGGCTGGCGGCGGAGTGGGCGTGTAAACAATCCTCGGCCCTGTATTCCTTTTAGGGCAACCGCCGAACAGCAAAGCAACAGTGCAGACGATAGCTTTTCCTGTCAAATCACCCTGATTGTACCATTCACCGGCCTGGCAAGCATACAGGGAGGCGGCCTTTGCAAAAAACCACGTGAGAAACAATGCAGCGGGAGTATGAAGAGACGCATCCCGCCCAGCAGAGGCCCTCACCAGGACAAGCTTGCCTCCCCTTTAGCGTGAGCAGCCAGTTTGCAGGCTGGCAGGCCAATGTTCCGAAACCACAGCCGCGGCGAACCTTAATGAGCGGCAGTGCCGCTACGCGGGTGCGATTTCACCTGTTGTTCGTATAGGTGCTGCCATTCCTGGCGCTTTTTCAAGACGAATTGTTTGGCGTCCTCGAACGACTTGAAGGGACGCTTTCCCTTGATGACGTTGCAAGGCTGGCAGCAGGTTACGAGATTGTCCATCCTCCGAGCGCCGCCTTGCGCGTGCGGGTGAACGTGATCGATGGTAAGGGTCAGCCAGTTGGCGAACTGGTGCAAGCCGTCCAACCCGCAATATTGGCATTGGAAATGGTCACGTTTGAAAACCTTCATTGCTTCGTCACGAGCTATGTGCGGAGCGGGACCGGTGAAGAACTTCGCGATTGATGATTTGATGGGCATAGCCCCTCCTGTTGAACCTGATCGGATATCTCGACGCTTTCGCTCTTCCTGCGGTTCATGGCAACGAAAGAATCCTCGCTTCCGTTAGCGTTCAGAGGCTTTTGATCTCATCTTACTCCTGATTCTTCATTTTTCCAACGGCAAGCGGACTCTCGAGACCCGGCGACGCGGCCGCCGCGAGTCTGGGCCCAATCCGGTTCAGATAGGCAAGGAAACCCGGAAGGTCGTCCCCTGGCCCGGTTCGCTTGAGAAGTCAATCGAACCGTTATGAAGTTGGATGATCCGGTAGACCATCGCCAAGCCCACGCCGGAGCCCCCGGGCTTGGTGCTGAAGTAGAGCGAGAAGATTTTAGGCCGCAGTTCCGGAGGAATCCCAACGCCCTCGTCGGCGATTTGCAGTTCGACGCGCTGCCCCAGCTTGCGGGGTGTCATTTTCAGATGTCCGCCGGAAGGCATGGCCTGGCAGCCATTCAGCACCAGGTTAAGAAGCGCCTGCTTCATCAGATCACGATCCAGCCAAACCCTGGGCACGGAGCCGTCCTCCTCAAACTCCAACTGGACCGAGTTTTGCTGCGCCTGGGGCTCCGCCAGGGTAAATACTTCGCGCACCAGGGCGCCCAAGTCCGTTTCCAGGGGATGGAGTTCGACCGGGCGGGTGAAATCGAGGAACGTCTTAACGACACGGTCGAGACGCCGGATCTCCGATGAAAGTGTGTCGAGCTGGGGTTTAACGACGGCCCCTTCGTCCGCGAGCTTGGTCCTAAGGAGTTCGAGTTGCAGAACCATGGCGTTGAGAGGGTTTTTGACCTCGTGCGCGATGCCGGAGGTGATCCGTCCGAGGGCCGCCAGCTTGGTTGCCAGGTCGATTTGGTCTTCCAGTTGGGCTCGCGTGCCGGCATCCCGGATTGTGACCAGCGCGCCAACGGGTTCACCTTGCGTCTCGGCAAACTGGACGCTGGCAGCAATTCGGGGGGAGGCCTCGGCCCTTTCTTCATCGGGAGATTCCCAGAAAACGGGTTTTCGCGTCAGGAACGCCTCGCGCAGGGTCCGGTCGATGGGACGGTCGGTGCCAAAAATGTCCAGCGCAGAACGATGCAGGAGCATCTCCGGCGGAGCGCCCAGAAAGCGCGTGACGGCTGGTGTGGCCAAAACCAGTTGATCCTGGCGGTCGAACAGCAAAAGGCCGTCGGCGAGGTTCGCAAACAGTTGGTCGAGATTTTCTTTGAGCTTGAGAAAGGCTGCTTTCTCGCCCCTCATCTGTTCACCGAGCAGGTTCAGTTTGGAAGAAAGAATGCCCCACTCATCCTTGCGGTTGATTCTTAAAGGCTCCGTATATTCGCCGCGGGCCATTTGCTCGACGCTGTGCGAGATGGTCTTTAGAGGGCGCAGCAGGCGAAAAGAAAGCAGGCTGGCGAACGCTGTGGCCAGGACGATCGCCAGGAGCGCCAGCAGAAATGCCTTGCGCAGTTCCGGCGTCAACTGGTTGGCGACGAACAGCGTTGAAACGCCCACGTGGATTTTGCCGAAAGGTTTGTCGCCCACTTCGATCGGCAAACCGATTTCATAGACTTTTTGCGGCCCATAGATAACCCGCAACTGCTGCATGGCGCTCGAGTCGAGGAGATGGCTGAAGGGAGTTCCGGGGGAAAACGCAGTGCCGATTTCCGCCGGATCGTTGTGGACGAGAATGATCCCTTTGGTATCTGTTATTGCCACGTAATACGTGGTGGCTGAATAGCCCACCGCCGATTCGATCGTGGACGTGAGGCCGGGGTCCTGGGCAAGCCGCGTTTGAATAAATTGCAGGACGGCTTCCGAATCCGTGGGTTTGATGCCGGGCGGAAGATGGCTTTGCGCCAGAACGGTTTGGGCCTGGTGGTAAACCTCGTCGGCGACGTACTGCCCGCGGCGCTCCACATTGGCAAGCGCATCTCGGGTGAGGCTGGTGAGGTAAACAGCGGATATCGCCAGCACCACCAGGAGCACAATTACCCCTGTCAGCGCCGTCAGCTTAGCTTTGAGGCTTAGCCTCATATTCTTTCAGCTTATTATGGAGGGTTTTCAGGCTGATCCCCAGCATCTCGGCCGCTCGCGTCTTATTGTTTCCGGTAAAGGCCAGAGTCTCAAAGATCAACCGGCGTTCAGCTTCTCCCACGCTCATTCCCGGGCGGAGATGGAGTTCATCTCCCATGCCTGCCGAGGCCGCGCGGCCGAAATCGGCAGGAAGGTTTTCGGTTCGTAGCACTTCTCCGGCATTCAAAACCATCATGCGCTCCAGCGTGTTGCGGAGCTCGCGGACGTTGCCCGGCCATGAATAGTGCCGGAAAGCATCCATCAAACGATCGTCGGTGGCTTTGACGTCGCACTGGTGTTTGCGATTCAGTTCTTCAATGAGGGCTTGGGTCAAAGGCTCAAGATCATCCAGATGCTCCCGCAGCGGCGGCATGGCAATTTGAACGACGTTCAGCCGAAAGTACAGGTCGCTGCGGAGCTGGCCCTTGCTGACGGCGTCTTCAGGAACCTTGTTGGTGGCTGCGAGAACCCGGACATCCACGGAAATTTCGCTCTTGCTTCCCAGGCGGCGCAGTTTGGAATCCTCCAGCACCCGCAAGAGCTTGGCCTGGGTCTGCGCCGGCATCTCACCAATTTCGTCCAACATCAGGGTTCCGCCGTCCGCCAGTTCAAAACAGCCCATGCGCCGCTCGACGGCTCCTGTAAAGGCGCCTCTCTCATGTCCGAATATTTCGCTTTCCATCAGCGTTTCCGGGATGGCGGCGCAGTTGACGGCCACAAAAGGCCTTCCCTTGCGGGGGCTGAGTTCGTGGATGGTCCGGGCGGCAAGTTCTTTGCCGGTTCCGCTTTCGCCGATGATCAATACTCCGGCGCGGGACGGCGCCACCGCGGCGATGGTAGACATGACTTCCTGCATCTTTTTCGACCGGCCCACCAAGTGTCCCAGAAAGCCGGCGTCACGGAGGCGCCGCTGAGCAATCTCCAACTGAAGGGCGTTTTCGCGGCGCTCGAGACAATTGCGAAGCTCAACCTGAAGGCGCTTTGGGTTGACTGGCTTCTCCAGGAAGTTGAACGCCCCGAGCTTGGTGGCTTCGACGGCTTCCTCAATGGTTCCCTGTCCCGTGAGCATCATGAACGTGATCTCGGGCCGTGAATCCCGGACCTGTTTGAGAAGACCCATGCCATCGACGTCCGGCATTCGCAAATCCGAGATCACGATGGAGGGCCCGAACGAAAAAACCTTCTCGATGGCCTGTTGTCCGTTCGCGGCCATGTCGGTTTCGTAGCCCCACGCGGTCAGCAGTTCAGCCAATCCCTGCCGGGCGCTTAGCTCGTCATCCACAACCAGAATTTTTGCTCTGCCAGGCACTTTAATCTCCCTCTCGTCAATATAGTACATTCCTCGGGCGGAAGGTCGAAAAACAACCTGAACAATGAGCTGGCTTTTCCGCCGGCCCCGGAACACAGCAATCGTAAGTCCGGGCTGACCGCGTTCATCTCCGCAGGGAGCGCGCGGCGCAATTCCCTTTTCGGAAAAGATCTACCCGAGTAAGTTCCATCTTGGGATTTGCTTTGACTTTGTGAAGGCGTCGTTTTTATACTGAGCACGCTTGTTTCGGTTGGACCAGCGTTCGACGGACGCACAAGATATGGATGAGCATATCCTGATCGTAACCCAGGAGAAATCCCGCCGGGATCTGTGTGTCGAGGTTGCAAGGCGGCTAGGCCTTGCGGTCTCGCCTGCCGAGTCTGCCCGTAACGCTCTCGGCATCCTCAACGCCGGCGGCATCGACATGGTTCTCGTGGATGCGCAAATGCCGGGCCCTGGCGTGCTCGAACAACTGAAGTTCGTGCGAAGCCATTCACCGGGAACCGACATTGTCGTCATGGCCAATCCCGCGGAAGTGGGACTGGTCCACGAGGCCGCCAAACAATACGCCTGTGAGTCCATCGTTCGCCCATTCGAGGCGGCGGATCTTGAGCAACTGCTTAATCGAGTCACCCAAAAGAGGCAATTATGCGCGGAGAA
>Ga0307373_10001630_pt1 | contig 41932 bp, 40 predicted proteins | sample OX2MG_FD_202534 | JGI IMG/M metagenome (GOLD analysis project Ga0307373, IMG submission 202534) | Soil microbial communities from Risofladan, Vaasa, Finland - OX-2 | ecosystem: Environmental > Terrestrial > Soil > Coastal area > Acid sulfate soil | place: Finland: Risofladan, Vaasa | collected...
GGCCCTGGCGGCACAACAAGCTGGGACTACCAGTTCTCACCGAGGCGGAGGGTCTTCCATCCTCAAGTCTTCCTGCTTACAACGCGCTGCTCCATTTCTGGGCAGCGGCCTCCGCCCTTTCGATCATTCGCGAAGTTCGCCCTGGAGCCCGGCGTTGGGCCTTGGTCGGGCTGGCCACTCTGCCGTTATTGCGGCGGTCGGCTCAGCACCACTTCTCGTGGCTGAAACAGGAGGCCTTGACGAATCCGGCGTGGTGGAACCGGGGCGCAACCCTGAGCCAAGACGCGGCGACGGCCTCCTCATCGTCGATAGGGGAGCAGGCCCGGTACACGTTGTAAGGCAGGTGACGCCGAGGTACTGCCCGAGTTCGCCAGAGTCGGGATCCACGTGCACAAGCCTCTCCAGGAGCCAAGAGTTACATTTGGCGTGCGGTGAATAGTTCCCAGATTCCGATTTCATCTGCCGGGTCGGAACGACTCTCTGTTCTCGCAGAGGTCTTCGGGCGGGCATTCGTAGACGAACCGATGATGCGCTGGCCGATGGGCGAGACACGTGACCCCACGGAGCAGTTCACACAGTGCTTCGCCTATTTTCTCGAAATCGCGCTCGGACTCGGACTCGTGTCGGAGGCGGGCAGGGCGAGCGGAGCTGCTGTCTGGATCCCGCCAGGTCGCTTGGAGGGCTGGGCCGGTCACCCGTGGAATCAGCCGCGTATCCACGCCCTCACCGGTGACGGCGGCCACCGCTACGACGCCTTCTGGCGTTGGGTCGACGCCCACGGCCCAAGCGAAAAGCTATGGCAGCTCGACTCGATTGCTGTCGACCCGTCGTGGCAACACCGTGGCTTCGGACGAGCTCTGATCCTGGCGGGCCTCGCATGGGCGCGCTCCGACGGGGTGGGCGCGTTCCTTTCGACTGGTACCGAGCACAACGTGTCCTTCTATGAGAAATACGGCTTTCGTGTCGTCGACAGCGCGCACGCACCTGATGGCGGCCCGCTCATCTGGTTCATGCGCTGGGAACCGTGACGCGAGCCGACGAGATGAGGATCCCCGTTCAAAGGTGACCCCAAACGTGGAGCGCGGGATAATCAATTCAGACGTGGGGCATGTATTCAGTGCATCAGCTCAGATCGGATGAAGTCCAAGGCTCCTGGCGGATGGGATGGGTCCTGACCGACGAGTCGTGGCCCCTCTGCGGGTAGCCCCTGTCGCTGCCGGACCGGAGCGCGTCTATCGCAGTGACCGGCCCCTTTCTTCAAGCGTCTCCTGAAGGATCCACAGGTCCTTTCGGGGCCCATACCGTGGAGCTCTTCAAGTCAAGACAGGAACGCCGGCCAACTGAGACACATTTGAGTAGCCGGCATGCATGATGGCCCTTGTAGCTGGCCCGCCGATGCCCTTTGGGAACCCAGGAACTCGGTCTGCCATGGTGGACGCGTACTGAGATTCAGGTGTCTCCGAACGCCAGGAGTTGGCGACCATCCCGCCTCGTCTTCAGCAGCCAGGACCCCGACTCGAAAGAGGGTGCCCTACACTCCCGAGTATGAGCACCGTCTCGATAGTCGGGGTTCCGAGTAGTGCCGGCAGCTACGCCGCTGGCCAGGATCAGGCACCAGCCGCCCTGCGGTCGGCCGGGCTCATCGGTGCTCTTGGTGCAGTGGGATTGGAAGTGCATGACGAAGGTGATCTGCCCCTTCAAGTCTGGCGTCCGGATCGCCTGAGTCCCCGGGCGCAAAACGCTGACCAAGTGAGTGAATGCGTCGGGAACCTGATTGCACGCCTTGTCCCGCTGTTGTCCGGCGACCGGACACTGCTCGTCCTGGGCGGGAACTGCACAATTGCGCTTGGTGTGGTCGCCGCTCTGCGTCGTGTCGCTGCGGATCCAGTTGGATTGCTGTACGTCGATAGACACTATGACATCAACACGCCCGAGAGTACGACTGACGGAGCGCTTGACTGGATGGGAATGGCTCACGCCCTGGACCTTCCAGGATGCCTCGATGTGCTCACGGACGTGCTCGGTCCCAGACCACTCCTTGAACCCAATCAAGTTGCGTGGTTAGGGGTTGAGGACAGTCCGGCCACCGAGTGGGAGCGACAAGAGGCCCGACGCCTCGGGCTGCACGTGACCTCGAGCGATGACTTTGCACTCAATCCGAACACGTCTGTTGTTGAATCCCTGGGGCACCTGCCAGGTGGACCTTTGGCTGTGCATATCGATGTTGATGTGTTGGACTTTACTGATTCGCCACTCGCCGAAAATACGGACGGTCGCAACACCGGGCCAACGCTGGAACAGGCTGCGATTGCACTTGAGGTCGCAGCCCGAGACGAGCGCTTTCGGGCCATGTCGATTGGAGAGCTCAATCCGACCCGAAGCGCGGGGGACCCAGATGCGATTCCCCGATTCATCGCCGCCGTTGCGAGAATCATGGCCTGTGCACATCATTAGTCGGCCAGGGTGACTGGCGGGCTGATGGGACGGTTCGGCACCACGGAAGCATCTGCGGCGATGGGCTCAGCGACCTGCCCAGCATCGCTGTGTTTGCTCGCACGAACGTAAACGATGGGAGAGCGGCATGGCCGAGCCAGTTCCAGTGACCGAGCTGAGCGCATTCAGCAGCCCGAATGCGACACCGACCGAGTGGTCCAAGGCTCGGGATGAGCTGGCGGGCGCTGAGGTGTATTGGCTTTCGACCGTTCGACCTGACGGCCGCCCGCATGTCACGCCCCTGTTGGCAATCTGGCTCGAAGGGGCCCTGTACTTCTGTACTGGACCAGACGAACGCAAAGCGAAGAACCTCTCGGCAAACGGTCATTGCGTCCTTACGACGGGGCATAGCACCCTCGACGGTCTTGATCTCGTGATTGAAGGAACGGCCGAAGGCGTGAGCGACCAAGCCGAGCTTGGACGTGTCGCCAACACCTACGAGTCGAAGTACGGACCGCATTTCGTCGCACCAGATGGAACGTGGTCCGGTCTGGGGGACGCCATCCGGCGAGCAGAGGCTCGGGTCTATCGCGTCGCACCGAAAACCGGCTTTGGATTTGGCAAAGGAGGAAGGTTCAGCCAAACACGCTGGAGCTTCTAGGTTCCCCATGCCCTCGGTCGCGGAGGGAGGGTACGTCTCACCTCACGTCATCTTGCCTGAGATACCAGTTCAGCCCTCGTCAGGACCGGTTCCACGAACGAGTCCGTCCCACGACCAGCGGGGAATTGTGAGTCCATCCGGTACGTCCTCTTCGGATTGGTGGTAGCGGGACATCGTGGTCGTGGTTGCCCACTCGAAGTAGTTGTGTAAGACCTGTCTGAGTCGATCATCGGCAGCGAGTCCCACATCCACGAGGGCTTCATCGAAGCAGTCGATCGCCCGTCGGTCCATTTCCTCGTGCGACCCGTTCCCGCTGTGCATCCGGACAACCGCGCTCTCGTTCCCGTACAGATCCGAATACCGGATGGGACCGCCGAGCGCCTCCGCCCAATAGGCAGCCAGTCGCCCGGTGTGCTCTGAATGGAAACCGCTGCTAAAGGCATGGCTCACTACCTCGTCGGCCATCACTCTGGCGTGCCACGCTTTGGCCAGGTCCAAGACTTTGTCGTCACCACCGATGGCTTCGTAGACCGTCTGCATGTTCCTCATGGTATTTCCTATGGGCCTTCCGTAGCCCCCTATGCCGGGATGTTGCCGTTCGGAGGACCCTTGGTCGGACAGGGATGGTGCGTCTAGCCTTGCGTGCCATGGCTGCTCACGCCGGTCCGACGGACGAAGATCACATGGACGCGGTTCGCCTCGTACTTCTCGGCCTGGCAATGGGGGAGGATCACGATTCGATCACAGATCGCCTCGGTCAGCTCCATCACCCGAATACCACCTTTCCGGCAGAAGTCCTTCTCGAACTTGCCGCCGAAGCCATCGGTGAGTCGCAGGCGACTCAGGTCGAACCGATCGAATACGACGGGATCCGGGAGCTCTATCTCCCCGAGTACGAGTTCTGCGGCAAGTCACAGCACCACAAAAGCCACTACGCGTTGACGGCTGCGGCCATGATCAGGGCCGGGATCTACCCCGGCCTGCTCGACGAGGGCTACTGGTGGGGCATTGAGGACATGTGGCGATATGCCTTTTACGCCCTGGTGGCCTACGCCAGGGCCGCTTCGGAGCGGACCGGGCGGTCACTTGAGGAGGTCGCAGCCGCCATGGCCGAGCACCGGGGAATCAAGCTGGCAGAGAAGGCACCCTAACCGCCGGCCACGAACGCCACCACGACGTAGGCGCATGACGGTCGAAGTTCTCCCGCCGGCGGTCAAGCCGGCGAACCGGGATATCTCTAGTGACGAGGGGAGTGAGCCAAACTCCGACTGGAGATTGGTTTTGGCTCGCCTATCAGGCGCCGGCGCGTGAAGGTCTCCACTCCAAGTGGACGGTCGGGCGGGTTATTGCAGCAAATCAACTACCCCAAGGGATCGAGCGGCGCGGACTCGATTTTCTCAGCGGGTGCGGTGGACGGGCACGTTGGAGTAACCCGCCACGTTGGACATCTGCACCCGGGCCAAACCGGCCTCGTCCACCTCGTAGTGCGGCCACCGCGTGGCCAGTTCCTCAATGGCGATCCGGCTCTCCATGCGCGCCAAGGCCGCCCCCAGGCAGCTGTGAATGCCGTAACCCAGGCCTAAGGCCAAGGTCGGGGTCCGTTCGATGTTGAAGACGTCGGGCTCGTCGTAGAACCGCTCGTCGCGGGTGGCCGATCCGGTGATCAAAATAGTCGGAAAACCGGCGGGCACGGTGACGCCGCTCCACGTCGACTCGCGTACCGAGTACCGCCCCTGGTATTGCGACGGTGGGTAGTAGCGCAGGATCTCCTCGGCGGCGGCTGGCGCCTTCCCCGGGTCATCGATGAGCTTCTTGTACTGATCGGGGTACTTGTGGAAGAGATAGACCGCGTTGCCCACGAGCTTGGTCACGGTTTCCGCACCCGCACCCCCCAGGAGGCTGGCGAATCCTGCGATCTCCTGGTCGTCGAGTCGGGTCATCTCGCCGTCGCCGCGATCGACTTCGACCTGGATCAGCCGGCTCATCATGTCGTCGGTGGGGTTCTTGCGCTTTTCCGCGACCAGTTCCATCCAGTAGATGCCGCTCTCCGTCTGCGCCTGTATCCCCTCGGGCGTGGGGTCCATCTGGCCCGGCTCGCGGTGGAGGCCGACGTCGAGCCAGTGCCGGATCTGCTGGCGCTCGCTCGCCGGGACGCCCAGCATGCGCGAGATGATCTCGACCGGGAAGGGGCCACTGAAGTCCGCGACGGCGTCGAAAGAGTCTTTGTCATCGAACTCGCCCAGGAAGGACACGATGACTTCGCGCACCATGGGCTCGAGTGCGCTCACCGCACGCGGGGTGAACACGCGGGAGACGAGGGCGCGGAAGCGGTCGTGCTCGGGCGGGTCCATCATGATGATGGAGTGGTACATCCGGATCACGGCCTCGTCCGTATTGAGCGTTGAGAGGTCGACGCCGTGGGCCGAGGAGAAGGTCTGCCAATCCTTGTGGGCCGCGCAGACATCCTCGTAGCGGAACAGCGCCCAGAATCCGTACTTCTCATTGAAGTAGACCGGTGCATGGTCGCGCATGCGCCGGTACAGGTCGTAGGGACCGTTGAAGTACTCATCCGAGAACGGATCGAATTCGAGCGGTGTCTCGCTCAGTACGGTGTCAGTCATGGGCTCCCCCGTGGTGTGCTCGCGGCTCTGACCCAGATCGTATCGGCCGCCGCGGGCGCGGTCGGGGCGGCGGCCGCGGATCAGCCGGCAACGGTGGGAGGGTCGGGCATGACGTGGACCTCTTCCACGCGGGCGCCGCTGGCCAGGACCCGGACGATCTGGTCCGCCATGTCCCCGGTGGCCATGGCGAGCCCGGCCGGGTAGCCCTCGGCGGACCAGCGGCCGAACATCGCGACGGCGAGCTCTGGATCCCACTCGTTGGCGAACTCGCTCACGGTGGGGCCCACCACGAAGGTGGTGACGCGCAGCCACGGATACTCATTGCGCAGGCCGCGGGCAAATTCGTGCAGGGCTGCCTTCGACGTGGCGTAGGCCACCAGGCCCGGGTACGGCCGGCCCACCGACGACGAGCCCAAGAAGAGGATCCTTCCCGAGGACGCCTCGAGGTGCGGCAAGGCCGCCCGGCTGATCATGGCCGCACCGATGACGTTGGTCTCGACCAACTCACGCCAGACGTCGCCGTCCGCGTCCGCCAACCTGAAGAGAGGGGACATGCCGGTGGCGTAGACCACGGCGTCGAGACCGCCGAACCTCGTCGCGGCCTCCGTGACGGCCTGGGCGCACTGCTCGTCGTCGCGCACGTCCAGGGGAAAGGCGAACGAACGTCCACCTGCGGCGGTGACGGCCTCCTCGAGCCGGTCGGCCCTGCGGGCGGCGAAGGCGACCGAGGCCCCGGCCTGCGCAGCCTGGATCCCAACCGAGCGCCCGATGCCCGACGATGCGCCCACCACCAGGATGCGGTACCCCTCCAGCATCGCCATTCTCGGCCCCCCTGATCTTTCACCGTCCGGCCACGGTATGTCGCCGGCGCTGCATGGTAGCGGGTGTCTCACACCACGAGCCTCTAGCCGAGGGCGGTGATCATCGCCTCCAGCTGCTCGATGTAGTGGTCCCTCGAGTGATGGATGAGACGCAGTTGGATCGTCGTCGCCCCGGCCTGGACCAGCCGACCGATGATGTGGCGGGCCCCGTCGGGATCGACCAGCGGATCGGCCGGCCGGTTGTTCGTCAGCACGAGATCGAGTGGGTGGGTCCGTGCCGACCAGGCCGGCGTCTCCCGGGCTTTGGCGATGAACGCCCCCATGTCATCGGCACCGAGCCCGAAGGGGACCCACCCGTCGCCGAGATCGACCGCCCGCCGCAGCGACCGCTGCGTGCGGCCGCCGATCCACAGCGGTACCCGCTCTTGTCGCGCACAGGGGTCGACCACGACGTCGGAGTACGCGTAGAACGGGCCGTCGTACTCCGGTCGCAGGGTGGAGAGAGAGGTCCGGAGCGCGCGGAGTGCGTCATCGCCACGAGCGCCGCGGTCCTCGAAGGGGGCGCCGAGAAGGTCGAACTCCTCCTTCAACGAGCCGACGCCGAGCCCCAGGGTCACACGACCGCCGGTCACCTGGTCGAGCGTGCCGTAGCGCTTGGCGATCTCGAGGGGGTGGTGGTAGCCGAGGACGAGGACGTTGGTGGCAAACCGGACCCGGGTCGTCACGGCGCCCAGGTAGCCGAACGTGGCCAGCGGATCCCAGTAGCGGCTGCCGCGCACCGCGCCCACCTCGGTCGGGATGATCACGTGCTCGCTGCAGCTGACGTGGGAGTAGCCAAGGCGGTCGGCCGCCTTCGCCACCTCGGCCACGTCCTCGATGGTGCCGTTGACCTCCCACGATGCGTGGTTGTCGGGGAGCATCGTGAGCACGGGTGTCGTGACACCGATGCGCAACGGCTTTCCTTCGAACGAGACGGTCGCCGGCCCCAGTGTGTCGCCAGCTGCCTCTGATGCTGCTGCCACCATGCCTCCCCGCGCCGAAGCCGAATGTCGAACGGGCCGAAGCTAGCACTGCCTCTGGCGAGCGCCCCCTGTCGGCCGGTCGCGCAAGGGAGCGCCGAGGTCGAGCTTCGCCCCCCTGAGGACCCCCGGTAGTGTGTGCAACCCGATGAAGCTCCGAGCCACCTACCGGGCCCCAGACGCCAGGCGTTATCGCGCCCCGGGTGGTTCCTGGGACGTCCCGGTGCTCGACGTCGTCATGCGCCAGCGGTCACCCGAGGCGGGCGCGGTGCTGGTCGACGGGGAGCGGCGTTTCAGCGGCCGCGAGCTCGACGAGATGGTGGCCGCTTTGGCCGGCGGGCTGCGCAGCATGGGAGTGCGGCGAGGCGACGTGGTGTCGTGGCAGATGCCGAACTGGTGGGAAGCGCTGGTTCTCTACCGCGCCTGCTGGCGCTGTGGGGCCTTGGCCGCCCCCTTACACCACCAGTTCGGAGCGGCCGAGGTCGAGTACATGGTCGATCTTCTCGAACCGGTCGTGACGTTCTCATCGCCGACGTTGCCCCTGATCGAGCGCGAGGGCACCATCGGCCTGCGGACCGAAGATCTCAGGTTCGAAGAGCTGCTGGTCGGCACGCCCGTGCGGAGCAGTCCCAACCGGCCTTCTGACCTGGCGGTCGTCCTCTTCACGTCGGGCTCGACGGGGCGCCCCAAGGCGGTGCTGCATACGCACCGGGGACTGGCCTACAAGTCCCGCGTCATGATGGGGGTGCACGGGCTCGCCGAAGCGGACGCCGTGCTCATGCCGGCGCCGATGGCCCACGTCTCGGGGCTGCTCAACGCCGTGCTGCTCCCGGGGGCGGCGGCCATGCGGACAGTGCTGATGGAGCGCTGGGACGTGCAGCGGGGATTGAGCCTCATCGAGAAGGAGGGCGTCAGCTACATGATCGGCCCTCCGACCATCTTTTTGGCCATGATGGAGCATCCGACGTTCACGCCGTCCAAGGTGGCCAGCATGCGGGTCATCTCGAGCGGGATGATGGGGGTGACGCCCGAGTTCATCGAGGCGGCGCAGGCCGGTTTCGGGGCCATCGTCAAGCGCAGCTACGGGTCAACTGAAGCACCGACGGTTTCGACCTGTGTCAACACCGATCCTCCGGAGCGTTGCCGTGACACCGACGGCCAGGCGGTGGGCGACGCGGTCATACGCATCGCCGACCCGACCACGGGTAGATGGCGCCGGGCGGGGCATGAGGGCGAGGTGTGGATTCGGGGCCCGGAGCTCTTCGCCGGCTACTCCGATCCGGAGGAGACCGCAGCGTCGATGCACCGCGGTTGGTTCCGCAGTGGCGACCTCGGGGTCATGGACGACGAAGGGTGGTTGGTCATCACAGGCCGCATCAAGGAGTTGATCATCCGGGGCGGGGAGAACATCTCCTCTTCGGAGGTGGAGCGGGCCCTCGAGCTCCACCCGGGCATCAAGAACGCCGTCGTGGTCGGGCGTCCCGACGAGCGCCTGGGGGAGAGGGTCGTGGCCTTCATCGTGGGGTCGGCCGACATCGACGCGGCCGAGTGCGGGCGCTGGTTCGCCGAGCACGGAGTGGCCCGGTTCAAGACGCCCGAGCTCGTCGTGCACATCGATGAGGTACCGCTCCTGGCCGCGGGGAAGCCGGACCGGACGACGCTCAAGGAGCGGGCGGCGGCATTGAGTGTGGACATCTGATGCCCGTGCCGACCGGTGAACCCCCCGCAACGGCGGCGGCTGCGTCCGGGCGGTCCGGGTTGGGGGCTGCCGCCGGGGCTGGAAGGATGGTGCCGTGGACCTTGCACTGACGGTCGAGGAGGAGGCGTTCCGCGACGAGGTTCGGCACTGGCTCGAGGCCAATGTCGAATTGCCGGCAGCCTTCCGCACCCTGGAAGAGGAGTTCGAGTGGGGGCGCACGTGGCAGGCGCGTCTCGCGAAGGACCGCTGGGTGGGCATCCACTGGCCCGAGATCTACGGCGGGCGCGGGGCCACACCGGTGGAGGTCGCCATCTTCAACATGGAATATGCCCGTTCCCGTGCCCCCCAGCCGGTGAATCGCAACGGGATCAACCACTGCGGGCCGACGATCCTGGCCCACGGCACGGACGAGCAGAAGGCGCGCTGGATCCCGCGCATCCTGAGCGCGGAGGAGATCTGGTGCCAGCTCTTCAGCGAGCCCGGAGCCGGATCCGACTTGGCTTCGCTCACGACCAGGGCCATGGCCACCGAGGGCGGCTGGGTGCTCCAAGGCCAAAAGGTGTGGACCAGCTATGCCCAGTTCTCCCGGTGGGGTATCGCGCTGGTGCGGACCGACCCCGACGCCCCGAAGCACAAGGGCCTCTCGTATCTCGTCGTGGACATGAACTCACCGGGTATCGACATTCGCCCGTTGGTCACGATCACCGGGGAGGCCGAATTCAACGAGGTGTACTTCGACGAGGTCTTCGTCCCTTCGGACTGTCTTGTCGGGGGACTGAACCAGGGTTGGGCGGTGGCCAACACGACCTTGGCCCACGAGCGCGGCACGACCTTCCCGTTCAAAGAGCAGGTCGTGCACGAGGTCTACCTGAACGAGCTGTACGCACTGGCTGCGGAGCTCGGCACGCTCGACGACGTAGAAGTCTCCGACGCCCTGGCCGAGGCCGCGGTCAAGCTGCGCGTGCTCAAGCTGCACAACTGGCGTACGTTGACGCGGCTGACCCACGGCGAGGAGCCGGGTCCCGAATCCAGCGTGGTCAAGCTCACGTGGGCCGACATGACCCAAACCCTGTCCGATGCCGCACTCCTGGTGCTCGGTGCGAGCGCACCCCTGTGGGGTGACGCGACGGACAACCCGGTCGCAGGCAAGTGGCAACGGCAGTGGTTGTGGTCCAAGGCGGCCACCATCGCCGGAGGGACCTCGGAAATTCAGCGCACCATCATCGGGGATCGGATCCTGGGGTTGCCCCGCTGAGGGTTCGCCGATTCGGGGTGGCGGCTCAAAGGGCTAGGTGGCTCCCTCGAGCACGGCGAGGATCTCATCGCCCCAGCGCTCCAGGCGGATCTGGCCCATGCCACGGCAGTTGGCCAACTCGGCCAGCGTGGACGGATGGCGTGCCGCGATCCCGGCCAGCTCGGCGTCCTTCAAGATGACGTAGGCCGGGACCGCATCCTGGCTCGCCATTGCCGACCTCCAGGCCCGCAGGGCCTTCTCGGCCTCGGCCGCATCGGCTCCGTCCCCCGTCGCGGCTGCGGCCCGACCGGTCGCGGCCCCCGGAGCGACCAGCGTGACGCTGTGACCGTCGACCCGAACGTCGGATCCGAACGCCACGCGGAGCCTGACGGCACCCATGGAAAGGATCGCCGCCTCGTCGGTGATGTCGACGATGGTGCCGAGGCTGCCCCTGTCCTCTACGACGAGGCCACGCGTCGCCTCCACGGCGGGCAGCCGGACTTCGGGGAACACGCCGGGGTTCCGAGTCCGCTTCTGTTTCCCTCTTCGCCCAGTTCCTTGAGCCCGCCCGTCGCTGCGCGCGCCATTGGGAGGACGGCGCCCAGCGGCACCTCCATGCCGTGCCTCGCCGGCGGATCGGGGGGTCGGACGCATCCGGGAGCCGTCGAGCTCGGCCAGGAAAATGGAGGGTGCATCGGAGTCGGCCAGCGCGACCACCTGGGTGCGGGCCCGGGTGAGCGCAACGTGGAAGACCCGCCGCTCGCCCTCCTCGTCGTTTCCGAGCCGATGCGGGAAGAGCCCCCTCGATACATCGAAGATGACGACGTGGTCCCATTCGCGCCCTTTTATGCGATGGATCGTGGACAGCAGCACGAGCGGCCCTGCGACCGCACTTCGGCTCAGCACCTGGCGAAGCCAGGTTTCGAAGGTGGAGACCTCCGGGTGCAGGGCTGCGACCGATTCGAGGGCGGCCAGGTCGTCCGTGTGGGTGGACCGGTCCGCTTCGCTGCGGGAGGAGTCGAGGACGTCCATGGTGTCACCGAGCCCGACGTCGACCCGGATGGCCTTGAGCGCGGCAGCCGAAGAGGTGCGGCAACCTCGCACCACCGCGTCGAGGTCGCTGGCATAGATACCCAGTTTGGGGACGTCGCGGCCCGAGAGCCGGCCGGCGAGTCGCCGGATATCCGTGATCGACGTGGTCGGGCGGCTCGTGAGCATGTCGACCACCTTCGGAGCGATGCCCCGGGAGGGACGACGGATCGTCTCGAGGATTTCCTCGCGCCTGATGTTCTGCGGATCTGACCCGATGCGCAGGTAGGCGAACGCCGTGCGGATGCCGGTGCGCTGGAGCACCGCGGCGGAAAGGGGAGTGGTGCACGGCAGTCCCGCCTCCATGCACGCCACCTGTACGGGCAGGAGGGCGGAGTTGACGCGGGCCAGGACGGCGATCTCGCCAGGCTCGACCCCCCCTTCCCGCCAGGACGAGATGGTGGAGACGGCGAGGCGGGCCAAGGTGTCCGCCGGGGCCGTGAGCACGGCCACCGGTCCGCATCCGGCCAAAGGTCCTTCAAAGGGGGTCGGCGGATCGAGACGTTCCCGCGGCGCCTGAATCTCCTTGTCGATACGGCGCGAGGTGTAGGAGAGCACATGGCGCGCGGCCCCGATGACGGCGGGCGGGCACCTGTAGTTCACGGTGAGGGCGTGCGCGGCGGCCGAGGGGAAATAGTTTGAGAAATTGATCAGGAACTCGGGCGTGGCCCCCGCGTAGCCGTAGATGACCTGATCGTCGTCGCCTACCCCGAAGCAGTCGTAGGTCGGTGCAGCCAAGAGCCGGATGAGCAGCAGGTGTGCCGGGTTCAGATCCTGGAACTCGTCCACGAGGAGGTAGCGGCACGTGGCTTGTGCCGCAGCGCGTGCCTCGGGATCCGTCAGGAGGATCTCGAGCGCCCGATAGATCTGCTCATCGAAGTCAACCGCACCCGCGTCGGCCAACGCCGCCCGGTACGGGCCGAATCCCTCGGCGATGCCGGCCGCGTCCGGGATCGCTTCTTCGACCAGTTCCGGGGCCGTCAGGCCGAGCCGGATGGCGGAGAGAGCTTCGATATAAGGCGCCACCGTGTCGGTGTTGGCCTGGCGCCGGATCTCGATGTGGCGTTGCAGCAGGTCCCGCACCGCCGGCTCTTCGAGGACCCGAAGTCGTCCGGCCTGCCCGAATTCGTTGCAGATCCACAGTCCGAGGCTGTTGAGCGTGCGGATGTTGAGTGCCGGCGCACCATCGATATCGGCGCACCGCAGCCGCAGCTCTCCCGCCGCCTTGTTGTTGTAGGCCAATGCCGTGAGGGTTCCGGGATGTGCGCCGCAGTTAGCGATGAGATGGCGCAGGCGTTCGGTGAGCACCCTGGTCTTGCCCGAGCCCGCCGGTGCGATGACACGAGCCGGCCCGGAGAGGTGGCCGACGGCAGCCAGCTGGTCGGGAGCGAGATCGGCGTCCGAACGCCGATGGCCTGCGGGACGCAGCCGGCCGGTCTCGGCGTTCCAACGATGCACCACCCCGATCCCCGAGGCGAGCTGCGGTGGTTGGGGCGGTCCGCCATCGACGAAAAGCGGTGTCCCGTCTCTGAGCACGATGTCTGCACCTTCCCCCTCGCACACCCCCTCGTCGGCGAAGCGGCGGGCGGCTTTGCGTCCGTGCCACCAGATCGGCTCGCCACTCCGGGCGTCGTAGTTATTGGCCCAGACCAGGAACTGCAGGCGCTCGCGGGTGAACTCGAAGTCGGGTCTGTGCTCGTAGACAGGGAGGGTGCTGCATTCCGGCGCCCGGAGGAGCGCCGGGTCCGCCCCCAATTCGACCAGGACCGGTTGCCGGTCGAACCAGTAGCCGTGGAGCTCTTCCACGACCGGGCCAGGGTCGTCGAGCGAAGCGTCTCCGATGACGATGCGCGGGCAGGACTCCCACCCGCCGGGTGCGTCCATACCCGGAAGGACCACGACGCCGCGGCCCAACTCGACCGGTGGCTTCGAGGTCATAAGGCATGGTACCGATCGGTTGTATCTCGCCCGAACGGCCCGTCGCGGCTGTGACGCGAGGAGGGGTGCTCGGCCTGCACCCCCTTACGAGCGGACCTCGACCTCTGCGTCCGCCATCATCGGTTGCTTGAACCAACGCTCCGGCGTGTCCTCGATGAAGGCCAACATGTTGGGCATACCGAGGAACGAACTCTCGATCCGAGAGACCGTCACGACGGAGCCCGCTTGGGTGCGCACAGCGTCGCCGGCGCGGACTTCGTCTGCTTTTACCTTCTTCCAGGATTCCGACATGATGAGGCGCGTTCTCCCTTGTTCGATTGGCGATTGCGACGTGTGATGCGACGGCGTTTGCTCGGCGCAGGCAGAGCTCAGCTGGGCAGGACGGCTTCGAGCGCTCCGACAAGCTCTTCAGCATCGGGCGTTACGGTGGGCCGAAAACGTGCAACGACGTCCCCCGCCGGGGAGACCAGGAACTTCTCGAAGTTCCACTGGATGTCGCCCGCCTCGCCGGCGGCATCGGGCTTGGTCGTCAGCTCGCCGTAGAGCGGGTGGCGCTTCTGACCGTTGACATCGACCTTCTCGGTGATGGGGAAGGTCACGCCGTAGTTCGTGGAGCAGAACGTCGAGATCTCCTCGGCCGTACCAGGCTCTTGGCCGCCGAACTGATTGCACGGCACCCCCAGGACGGTGAAGCCGCGGTCGGCGTAGGTCTTCTGGAGCTCCTCGAGCCCGGTGTACTGCGGCGTCAGACCGCACTTTGAGGCGACGTTCACGACCAGGACGGCCTTACCCTTTAGCCCTTCCAGATCGAACGGCTTTCCCTCGAGCGTGGCAATTGGGTGTGTATATATCGACATGGGGCAACCCTAGCGTGGCCTCTGGACCTTGCGTCGGGGCGCGGGCGGGGTGCGTGGCGGCGCTCGGTCGGACGGCAGGCCCGACCCGATCCCACTCCGGCCAAGCGGTCCTGACCGCGCTGCGGCCGATCGGTGCGACGGAACTACTGTCTGGCTGGCGCGGCGCTCGTCGTGTCGCCGCCGCCGTCACTGTCGACGGAAACGCAAAGGGGAGGGTGGAACGGTGGTCGATTACTCAGAGCTCCATGTCACGCGCACAACAACGGTGGCCGCGCCGCCCGAGACGGTCTTCGGCATCATCGCAGACGTCACCCGTATCGGCGAGCTGAGCCCTATCTGCAAGGCGGCGTGGTGGGACGAGGGAGCCGAGCCGGACCAAGGATCGGCCCCGTCCGAGGGCTCCTGGTTCACCGGCCGCAACGAAATGCCGGGGCGTGACCCGTGGGAACGCCGTTGCGAGATCGTTCTCGTTGAACCGGGGAGAGCGCTGGGCTGGGTGGCGGGAGGCCGCGACGAGGGTGTGGCCGAATGGACCTATCGTTTCCGGCCCGTGGGCGATGGCACGGAAGTCGAGGAGGCCTGGCGCATCATCCGTGACGACGAACGCATCACCGGTCTCGGTGACGATGCCCTGAAAGGGCTCATGACGATGACAGAGACAGGGATCGAGACGACACTCTCCAATTTGAAGAAGGTCGCCGAGTCGTAGCGCCACCATTACCCGAGGGGACTGTTGGCCCTGGGCGGGGACGATGAGAGAGTCACACTGATGGGATGGGTCACTTACAAAAGGTCGCGGCCCGATGGCAGGAGAGCTCCTACCTTGCTTTGGTGCGCTTCGTCGGTGGCCTGCTGCTCGTGCTGGCCGGTGTGTGGATCGTGGTGGCCGGGTCGTTGTTCCACCGGCTATGGCTGGACAGTATCGGCGTCGCCATGCTGGTCCTCGGCGGCTACCTCTCACGCCTCGGAATGAAAGGCGCACGCGCACGCCCCCGTCGCCATCGCACGTCACGTTCCTGGGCCGCCTCACCGCCCGGCGACCGGACGTCTCGTTGGGGGGACCGGGTGCAGATAGAGTCGCCGCATGGCCCGCCTCAACGTCGAGGGTGACGAATTGGTGCTCAATCTGTCCGGCTTGGAGAAGGTTGAGGGATTTCACGGGGACATCCACCTACCGGTCACTTCCGTGCGGGAGGTGCGCTGTAGTGATGATCCGTGGTCTGAGCTTAGCGGGATCCGGGATCCGGGCCCCGGGAACCGGGGTGCCGTGGGTCATCGCAGTCGGCACCCGCAGGGGAGGGGGCATCAAGGACTTCGCTGCGGTTCACGGTACGGGCCCTGCCGTGGTGGTGGAGCTGGAGGGCGCCGACTACGGGCGCCTGGTGGTCACGGAGGAGGAGGCCGAGTCCGCGGCGGCCGATCTGAGGAGACAACTGGGGCTGTCTTGATCAAGGGCCCCTGAGGGCCCCATCCGGCGGGACCACGGTACGCGTGTGCGTGCGCTCGGCCCGAGCCTCAGTGGGGGGAGCCCGACGGCGGTGTCAGCCCCCAACCCTCGGCGACAAGTGTGAGCGACCGCACGCGTGCCTCGTAGGAGTGCATGCGGGTCGAGATCATGATCTCGTCTGCTTCGGTGCGCCGCTGCAGTTGGATCAAGCCCTCACGTACCGCGTCCGGGGGACCGATCAGGTGGCTCGACATCGCTTCGTCGACGATGGCCATCTCTCCCGCTGTGAACTGATATGCCTCCGCTTCCTCGGGAGAGGGAAGGAGGCCCAGCCGGCCTGTTCGAAGGTGCAGGATGCTCAGCGCCGAGGACCCGGACAACCATGTAGCTTCGTCCCGCGTCGGTGCGCAGAGCACCGTGACGGCGACCATGGCCCGGGGATCGCTGTGCAGGATCGAGGGGCGGAAATTCGATCGGTAGGTCTCGAGGGCCGCATCGAGCAGCTTGGGTGCGAAGTGGTAGGCGAAGGAGAACGGCAAGCCCAGCATCCCCGCCAGCTGTGCGCTGTACAGCGACGAGCCGAGTAGCCACACTTCGGGAAGGTACCCGCTGCCGGGAACGGCGGACGGCACGGCCGGGGGCCCTTCGTTAGGCAGCAGGTACCTGATGAGCTCGACCACGTCGTCGGGGAACGTGTCGGCATGCAGATCCTGGGCTCGTCGAAGGGCACGTGCGGTGACCTGGTCCGTCCCGGGAGCGCGGCCCAGTCCCAGGTCGATCCGTCCCGGATGCAGCGCCTCGAGTGTCCCGAACTGCTCCGCCACGACGAGAGGTGAGTGGTTCGGCAGCATCACGCCGCCGGATCCAACCCGCAATGTCGATGTCGCGCCGGCCAGATGTGCGATGAGCACGGCCGGAGCGGAGCTGGCCACAGCCGGCATGCCGTGGTGCTCGGCCACCCACAGTCGCGTGTAGCCCAGCCGCTCGACGACGGTGGCCATCTTGATGGTCTCCTGCAGGGCCTGCGCGGGGGTGGATCCCGTCGCCACGGTCGCAAGGTCGAGCACAGAAAGAGGCACCATGCTCCCTTCAACGCCTCGAGCGCCGTCTTCCTTCCCACCGGAGCCGGGTTGGGCGGAGGCCTCGGTGCGAACAGTTGGCCCCCGGCCGATCCTTGGTACACTATCTACGTGACTACGCAGATAGAGACGATTCCGTCGGAGGACGAGTTCCGATCGGCCGTGGGCATGTTGAAATTGCTCGGGGATGAGACCCGTCTGCGCATCATCTGGGCCCTCCTTGACCGTGAGCACTCCGTCAATGAGCTGGCCGAACTCGTTGGGGCGCAGGCTGCCGGCGTGTCCCAGCACCTGGCCAAGCTGCGGCTGGCCCGCCTCGTCCGCACCCGCCGTGACGGCACCCGGATCTTCTACGTGGCCGACGATGCCCATGTACGACGGCTCGTCGGAGAGGTGCTGTCGCACGCCGATCACGTGACACGGGCCGACCCGGCGCCCGAGCGCACGCAGTCGACGACGTCGAGGGGGCGGTCTCGTGTCACGCAATCTTGAGCACGAGGACGACCCGGAGGAGTCATCCCGCCACGGCCACAGCCACGGCCACGGCATCGCCCACGGCCACGGGCACGCGCATGCCGTCACTACGGATTCCGATCATCGATACTTGACCGTCACACTCTTCCTCTTCGCCGCCTTCATGGCATTCGAGGTCGTGACAGCGTTCATCTCCCATTCCCTGGTCTTGCTCGCCGACGCCGGGCACATGCTGGCCGATGTCGGTGCGATCGCAGGCTCACTGGTGGCGTTGCGCCTCGCCGCCCGACCCGAGACCGGTTCGCACACATTCGGTATGAAGCGAGCCGAAATTCTGGCGGCGGTCGGCAACGGGATCACTCTCGTCGTCGTATCGGCACTCGTCACCTTTGAATCGATAGTGCGACTGGTGCATCCGGCCGCCGTCCACGGCGCCTTGCTGATCGTCGTGGCGGCGGTCGGCGTGGCCGTCAATGTGGCTGCCACCGCAACGATGTCCAAGGCCAACCGGCGGTCGCTCAACGTCGAATCCGCCTACCGTCACGTGCTGACCGATCTCTACGGGCTCATCGGCACGGTCATCGCCGGAATAGTGATCGTCACCACGGGGTTCTCCCGCGCCGACTCGATCGCATCACTGGTGGTCGTCACCTTGATGCTCAAGGCCGCGATCTCGATGTTGCGCCCCGCCCTCCGCATCCTCCTCGAGGCCACGCCGGAGGACATCGACCTCGAGGAGGTTCGCCGTCACCTCCTCGAACTGCATGAAGTCTCCTCTGTGCACGACCTCCACGTGTGGACGCTCACCTCTTCGTTGCCGATCCTCACGGCGCATGTCGTCGTCACCGACGACTGCATCAATCAGGGCGAGATCGGCCGGGTCCTCGATCATTTGCAGGGCTGTCTCGCCGGCCACTTCGACGTGGAACATTCGACCTTGCAACTGGAGGCGATCGGCCACCTCGATCATGAGATCGGCGGGCATCCGTAGGCTCGCTAGGAGGGCGGTTGGAGTGCGGCCACCAACTCGACGTGTTCGGTCATTGGAAAAATGTCCAAGGCGCGTAGCGAGGTGAGGGTCCAGTGTTGTTCGAGCAACACCCGGATGTCCCGGCTGAAGGACGAAGGCTCGCACGAGACGTAGACCAGTCGACGTAGCGTCGAGGCGTGACCGTGCAGCGCCGCCATGACCGACGTTCCCGCGCCCTCTCGCGCCGGATCGAGCACGGCGAGATGAGGTCGACCGATCCCGCGCTCGACCAGGCTGGTCGTGATGGAGGCTCTTTTCACGCGTAATTGCGGGAGGCCCTTCCCGTTGTACTCAGCATCGGCGCAGGCCCGACGGTCACGCTCGACTGCGAGCACCGATCCCCCAGGTCCCACATCTCGCGCCAATGCCACCGAGAAGAGTCCGGCACCCGCGTAGAGATCCACGACGGAGTCATCGTGCCCTGCGCCCAGCATGCTGCGCACAGCGTCGGTCAGGGCCTCCGCCGCACCAATGTGGACCTGCCAGAACACGCCGGCAGAGACGCGGAACGAGATTCCCGACACATTCGTGTGCACTGCGCCAGAGCGCTGTTGCGCCCGGCCGTTGAGGACCATTCGAGCCGTGATCTCCGGCAACCGAGGCTTGGAATTTCGAGCGGTCTCCACTGAGACCAGCGATTCACCGGTGTCCGGTGCGACAACGATCTCGAGCTCTTCGACAGCGGGCCACGGTGCGGCAAACGTCCCGGTCTGCATCACCTCGTCGCATGCGATCGGGCAATGGTCGACATGCTCGAATTGGTGTGATCGGTGTCGACGGAATGCCACGTGTCCGGATTGGTCCACGGCCAGGCGGACCCGCGTGCGCCAGGCCAGCCCATTCCTGTCGCCCTTCACCGCTTCCACGTGGACGTCGCGCGCGAGGCCCGCCACTCGCTGGAGCTGGTCAGCCACCCGCACGGCCTTGAGTTCTCGCTGCGTGGCGAGCGCGACGTGCTGGAAGTCGCAGCCGCCGCAACGGCCTGGGCCGGCGTACGGGCACGGTGGCGATACTCGATCGGGTGAAGGATCGAGGATCTCCACCGCGTCGGCGCGGATGAACGACGACGTGGTCGAGGTGACGCGGGCAACGACTCGTTCGCCCGGAAGCGAGTGACGCACGAAGGCGACACGTCCGTCCGGGGCGTGGCCCACACACCCACCGCCCCCGGCGATGTCGCCCACAACGAGCTCGAGCAACCCCGTGTCGTCGCCGCCTGCCACGGAGCGCACACTAGGTGAGCGGCAGCGAGATGCAGAACCAGGGTCATCAGCGGTCATCGCCAACCGTCGGCGGATCTGCCCGGGGCAAACGGGCGGTTATCGTTCAGAGACCATGTACCCCGGCATGTCTGACGACGTGAACATCGATGTTCGGATGACGCAGCTCTTTGCGCTGGTGTACGAGGCGTTGGCGGGGGCCACCGACGCCCTCTTGGGTAATGACTCCGCCCGGGGACTGATGGTCGTCGAAGGAGATCAGTCTGTCGATGAACTGACGGCCGAGGTCGAGCTCATGGTGTGGAAGCAGATTGAGGATCAGGCCAGGCCGAGTGCAGCCTTGCGCCACTTGGTCGGGGTCTTGTTGATCGTGCCGGAACTGGAGAGATCGGGCGATCTCGCAGAACACATCGCGCAACGGGCGGTTGCCAACCTGGGATCAAAGATGACTCCCCTGAGCCGGGGCATCATCCAGCGCATGGCCGAGGTGGCCCTCGAGATGTGGCGTGACGCCGCTGATGCCTATGGAGACCGCGCCGCCAAAGCGCAGGCGCTCTCCGAGGCCGACGAGGAGATCGACATCCTGCACGAGCGGCTCACGAGGGAGATTGCGGCCGAGTCGATGCCGACGGCCATTGGCGCGCAGGTCACACTCCTGGCCCGCTTTTACGAACGGCTGGGCGACCATGCGGTGAATCTGGCGCGCCGGATCGAAATGTTGCATCCGCCGTTGGCCTGACAGCCGAGTGGGAGAATCGGAGCTGTGAGCGAACGGCGCCGAGTCTCGTCGGGCTCTCCGTTCGAGCCGACAATCGGTTTCAGCCGCGCCCTGCGGGTGGGCGATCGCGTATGGGTCTCCGGGACGGGACCCGTCTGGGTGGACGGGACGTGCCCGGACGATGCGGGCACTCAGACCCGGCGCTGCTTCGACATCATCCTCGCCGCGCTGGCCGAGGCCGGAGCGACGCTCACTGACGTCGTGCGCACGCGCATGTACCTGACGAGGGCCGATGATGCTGATGCGGTCTCCGCGGTGCACGGCGAGCTCTTCTCGGAAATCCTCCCGGCAGCCACGATGGTGGTCGTGGCGGCGCTCCTCGATCCGCGCTGGAGGATCGAAATCGAAGTCGACGCGTTGATTCGAGGGGAGCGCTGAGCGGTCGGCCGCTTCCACCGGCCGATTGGGCCGGCCTACGCCAGGGCCTGGTGCGTCTCCCGCACGATCGTCTCGCCCCGGGGGTCACCCTCGCCCCCGGCCTCCATGCGGTTCATGACGTAGCTGACGGCGAGGCCGGCCTCCTGGTCGATGCGGATCACCGAGCCACCGAATCCACCCCACCGACAGCCTCGCGGCCCAAGAGGTATCTCGGCGTTGCCCAAGCCGTAGCCCATGCCGAACCGGGTGGGCATGCCCATCACCAAGTCGGTTCCGTTCGCCTGCTCCTCGAAGATGGGGTCGGTGCCGGCAGCAGAGAGCAGCCGCACGCCGCCTGATTCGCCCCGGCCGGCGATCACCGACTGGATGGCGGCCACCGAGCGGGCGTTGCCGTGACCGTTCGCCGCGGGAATCTCCGCCCGGCGCCACCATTCGTGGAGCGCCAGGTTCCCGTCCAGCGGAGGATTGCCGAGCGTCTTCACCATGAGCTCGGGAAGCCCGAGTGACTCCAGGTCCATGAGTGGGGGAGGGATGACATTGGAGACCCTGGCGTCCTCGCTCTCCGGCAGCCCGATGAAGAAGTCGGCTCCCAAGGGCTTGGCCACCTCTTCGGCGAAGAAGGCACCGATCGTCGTGCCGGTGATGCGGCGAACCACCTCACCGATCAGGAACCCCTGCGTCAGGGAGTGGTAGCCCGACGCGGTACCAGGTTCCCACCAGGGTTTCTGGGCCGCCAGCGCCGAGGTGCAGAACTCCCAGTCGGCCAGCAGCTCCGGCGGATCGATCAGCACGTCCCAGCCCGAAAGACCGGCGGTGTGCCCCATGATGTGCCGCACTTCGATGGCGGCTTTGCCGGCCTGGGCGAATTCGGGCCAGTAGGTCGCCACCGGTGCGTGGAAGTCGAGCTGTCCCCTGTCCGCCAGCATGAGCGCGCAGAGGAAGGTCATTGTCTTGGTGGTCGACCACACGTTGGTCAAGGTGTCGCGTTCCCACGGGGCGCTTCTCGCTTCATCGACGAAGCCGCCCCAGATATCGACCACCGGCTCGCCGTGGAGGTATACGGCGACCGATGCCCCGACATCGGCTCCCGAGTCGAGGCTGGACGAAAGCGCCCGTCGGACCCCGTCAAATCGCGCATCACAGGTACCCTGCACTTCGGCCATACCGGCCCCCCTTTGGGACGTCCGAGCTTCGATCCGTCCTGCAACCTACGCATACGCAGCGCCGTCTGCCACCGCGAGCCCGCTCTTGGCGCTCCCGGGCGGCGCACGGTGCAGTCCCTACGTGACCGCCTCGTGGATCTCCCCTCTTGGACCGAGCTCCAGCCGGCGCCCGAGCGCGACGGTTTCGAGCAGCCGGCGGTCGTGGGACACGAGGAGCAACGTGCCGTCGAAGCTCGCCAGCGCTGCCTCCAGTTGCTCGATCGCGGGGAGGTCGAGGTGGTTCGTGGGTTCGTCGAGTACCAAGAAATTGACGCCGCAGGCGGCGAACGCGGCAAGCTCGGCCCGGGTGCGCTCGCCCGGTGACAGCGACGCCGGCCGGCGGGTCGCGGCCTCGGCGCCGAGACCGAATTTGGCCAGCAGCGAGCGCGCCTCGGAAAGTGTCGACCCGGTGTTCCGCATCAGGGCGTCCACCACGGTCTCGTCCTCCCCGCCCACGCCGTCACGCCCGCTTACGGGGAGCCGTCGATCCTGACCCAGCTCACCGACCACGACGCTCGGTCCGATCCAGCGGCTTCCCGACGCGAGGGGAAGCCGGCCCAGGATGGTCTCGACCAACGTCGTCTTGCCCGAGCCGTTGGGGCCGACCAGAGCGATCCGATCGGCCCAGCCGATCTCGAGCGTGAGCGGTCCCAGAGTGAAGTCGCCCCGGTGGAGGACGGCGTCCTGGAGCCGGACCACCACGGCGCCCGACCGCGGTGCCTGCTCGATGGAGAACCTGAGGTCCCAGCCCTCCCATGGCTTCTCGACGACGTCGAGCGCATCCATCGCCCTCTCGGTGCGCCTGGCCCGGGAGGCCAGCTTCTCCGTCTTGTTGATGCGGAAGTCCCGCTGTGCCTTGTCGTTGTCCTTGGGGTTGCGTTTCTCCCTCGATACGCCCGAGGTCGCCCACTGCCGCTCCCGCTGTGCCCGCGCCCGCAGCTCGCGCCGTGTCGCGTCGTAGGTGGCGTATGCCTCGGCCGCGTGCGCCAAGGCGGCGGCACGCTCGGCTTGATAGCCGGCCCACCCGCCGCCGTAGAGCTGACCCGTGCGGCGGTGCTCCTCGAGCTCGAGCACGCTGGTGACCGTACCGTCGAGGAAGGCCCGGTCGTGCGAGACGATGACCATCCCGCCGCGGCGGTTGGCCACGAAGGACTCGAGGCGCCGCAGGCCGTCGAAGTCCAAGTCGTTGGTCGGCTCATCGAGCAGGGTCAGATCGAACCGCGACATGACCACCACCGCCAACGCGAGACGCGCCTCCTGTCCGCCCGAGAGCGTGGCCACCTCCCGGTCCGCCAGTTCCGCGCCGAGCCCCACCTCGTTCAGCGTGGTCGACAGGCGGGCTTCGAGATCGGCCGCGCCCAGCGACTCGTAGCGGGCCAAGGCCACGGCGTAGCGGTCGTCGGCCTCGGGCCGACCCGTACTGAGGGCGGCCGCCGCGTCGGCCAGTTCTGCCTCGGCGGCGGCGACCCCCGTACGTCGGGTGACGGCCTGGCGCAGCGTCTCGCCGGGCAGGGAGGCCTGTTCCTGGGCCAGGTAGCCGATGGTGGCCGCGGGTGGGTCGGCGCGCACCGTCCCCGACAGTGGGGCGAGAGAGCCCGCCAGAATCTGCAACAGCGTCGACTTGCCGACGCCGTTGGGGCCGACCACGCCGAGGCATGTCCCGGGGCTGAGCGTGACCGACACGCGATCGAGCACGGTCCGACCGCCACGCTCCAAGGTGATGTCGCGGGCGACGAGCGTCGCCAAAGAAGCGGGAGAAAAAGGTGATGGCACAGGAGTCTCCGAAACCGAGGGTCGACGAACAGGGAAGAACGGACGCAAGGGGTTCGGAATTAACTCACCCCCATAGCATAGAGGGGCGGGGAGCTTGCAACGTTCACGGTGGCCTCTGTGGAGCCCGGCGTCGGCGCCGTTGATGGCCGACTTGGGTGCTCCCCGCTATCCCCTCTAATCTCACGCGGCAGGCCATGTCCGGCCGCCGCACCGTCCATTGAGGGGGGCATGCACCAATGCCAATTGCCATAACCGACGACCACCAGGAGCTGGCCTCCACGGTCCGGGGCGTCCTCACCGCGCACAAGGCGCTCCAGACGGCCCGGGCCCTGCTCGAGTCCGAGGATGAGCCCCGCCCCTCCTATTGGAGGGAGATGGCGGATTTGGGCTGGCTCGGCATTCATCTTCCTGAGGAGTACGGGGGCTCGGGAGCCGGTCTCCTCGAGTTGGTCGTCGTTCTGGACGAGCTCGGACGGCAGGTGGCGCCGGGGCCGTTCCTTCCGACCGTGCTCGCGTCGGCGGTGATCGCCGACTGCGGCAGTGCCGAGCAAAAGCAGCGCCTGCTCCCCGGGTTGGCGGACGGCACGACCACGGCCGCTTTCGGGCTGGCCGGCCCCGGGCTCCTTCTCGCCCACGAGAAGCTCACGGGTGGGGCTGGCGTCGTGCTGGGCGGGAGTGCTGCCGATCTGCTCTTGTTGAGGGCCGGTGACGACGTCGCCATCGTGCCGGCCGACGCGCCCGGGCTCACGCTGCGCCGGGCCGACAACCTCGATCCGACGCGGCGTTGCGTCGCGGCCGAGGCCCACGACGTGGTCGTGACGCCGACCAACGTGATCGCCGGCGCGGCGGGGCGCGCGCTCGCACTGGCCCGCACGCTCGGAGCGGCCGAAGCGGTCGGGGGCGCGGCGGCGTGCGTCGACGATGCGGTCGAGTACGCCAAGCAACGGGTGCAATTCGGCCGGACCATCGGGACCTTCCAGGCCGTCAAGCATCACTGCGCCAACATGCTGGTGGCGGCCGAACTGGCCACCGCCCTGGTATGGGACGCGGCTCGCGCTTCGGTCGACGGTGGAGACGAGTTCTCCCTCGTCGCGGCCATGGCGGCCACGTTGGCCTTCGAGCCGTTCGTCCACAATGCGCAGATGAATATTCAGGTGCATGGCGGCATCGGCTTTACCTGGGAGCACGATGCGCACCTGTATCTCCGGCGGGCGCTCGTGCTCAACGCCGTGCTCGGAACGCCGGCCGACGCCAACGACGTGACCACGCTGGCGGCACAGGGCACGATCCGTGAAGTGACCCTGGATCTGCCCCCGGAAGCCGAGCAGATGCGGGCCGAACTGCGTCTCGAGGCCGAACGGCTGGCCACCCTCAGCGGCGACGAGCAACGCCGCGCCTTCATCGGTTCGGGCCTGATGGTCCCACACTGGCCCCGCCCCTGGGGGCGGGACGCCGGAGCAATCGAACAACTGATCATCGACGAGGAGCTCAAGGCCGTTGGCGTCAGGCCGCCCGCTTTTGGGATCACCGGATGGAACATCATGACCGTGAACCAGTACGCCACGCCCGGGCAGGTTGCGCGTTGGGTGGAACCAACGCTGATGGGGGAATTGGTCTGGTGCCAGCTGTTCAGTGAGCCCGACGCCGGGTCGGACGCAGCCGCGGTCAAGACCAAGGGCGTGCGTGTCGACGGCGGATGGGTGGTCAACGGCCAGAAGGTGTGGACCTCGGGTGCCCAGTACTGCCATCTCGGATTGGCGACCGTGCGCACGGACCCGGATGCTCCCAAGCACGCAGGCATCACCACCATGGTGATCGACATGCACGGGCCCGGCGTCGAAGTGCGGCCCTTGCGACAGATCACCGGCAATGCGGACTTCAACGAGGTGTTCTTCAACGACGTCTTCGTGCCCGACGACGACGTGGTGGGAACGGCCAACGATGGCTGGACCGTGGCCCGGTCGACGCTGGGCAACGAAAGGGTCTCGATCGGCGGAAGCTCGGCCGGCATCTTCCCCGGTATGGACATATTCGATCTTCTGCACCGTCACGGCGAGCGTGTCCCCGGGGCCGCAGCCAGAGTGGGAGCGGTTCTGACCAAGGATCACGCGCTCAAGGTCCTCAATCTGCGCCGGGCACAGCGTTCCGTCGTCGGCGGCGGTCCCGGTCCTGAAGGGAACGTGACGAAGCTGGTGCTGGCCGAGCTGGGGGAAGAACGCGGCCTGCTCCAAGCCGACCTGGTCGGCAGCGAGATGGCATTCCTCACCGGTGACGGCGCCTTCGCCGGACTGTCCCAACTGGCGGCCCGCGGCATGTCGATCGCCGGCGGAACCTCGGAGATCACCCGCAATCAGATCGCCGAGCGCATTCTCGGGCTCCCCCGGGACCCGCTCAGCGCGTAGTGGGCACACGCGGCGCTATTCGACGACGGAGAGTGTGACCTCGATGTTGCCCCGGGTGGCGTTCGAATAGGGGCACACCTCGTGCGCCGCCTCCACCAAGGATTGCGCCGTCGCCTTGTCGAGCTTTGGCGCGTAGATGACCAATGCGGCGGTGAGACCGAAACCACCTGTGTCGAGTGGGCCGATGCCGATGCTGGCCGACACCTCGGTGCCGTCAACATCGAGCTTCTTCTGGCCGGCGATCAGCTTCATGGCCGAGTGAAAACATGCCGCGTAGCCCGCCGCGAACAGTTCCTCGGGATTGGTACCGCCGCCGGGGCCGCCCATCTCCTTGGGAATCCGCAGGTCGAGGTCGATGAATCCGTCGTCGCTGCGGGCGTGACCGTTGCGGCCATCCCCGGTCGAATGCGCTGTTGCGGTGTAGATGGGGTTCATGTGGAGTCCAACCGCAGCAAGAGGGGTGCTATTCCCCCCATTCTGCGAGTTCCCCCGTTTCGGCGGCGCTAGTCGACGGCGCTGACCACCGGTGCGATCAGGTGTTCCACTTCATCGGTTGCGACGCCCGGTGCCGCGGCGGGTCCGTGAGAGGGCAGGAACATCGTGGGGATGAGGGCGACGACGATGGTGGCCACTGTCCACCAGAAGGTGTGGGCGAACGCGCGCGCCACCTCCCCGGCGATGGTGGGCGGCAGCTTCACCGACTGGGACAAGAGCGCGCTGTCACTGGCGGAATGTGCGTGCGTGTTCTCGACGATGCCACGTTGCAACACGACGGCGAAGGCCGCTGTGGCCACGGACGCCCCGATCTGCCGCACGATGTTCAAGGTGGTGCTGGCCCTCGGCACATCGGCGTGGGAAAGGTCGTAGTAGGCGGCCGACATGATCGGCATCATCGAGAGACCTAATCCGATCCCCCGCACGAAAAGGGTGCCCGCAAGCAGGATGTCGTTCGTGGTGGAGGTGACAAAGGCAAAGGGGATGGTGGCAACCGCCATGATCACGATGCCTACGGGGACGACCTTGCGTGGCCCGGCCCGGTCGGCGATCGTCCCTGACGTTCGCATGAGCAAGGCCGCGCCGATGCCTTGCGGGGCCATGAGGAGACCGGCCTGCCAGGGGCTCTGGCCCCGGGCGATTTGGTAGTACAGCGGCAGGAGGAACATGGAGCCGTACAGGGTGGCGCCCATCACGAACATGCAGATGTTGGAGATCGTGAAGTTTCGGTTCTTGAACAGTCGCAGGTCGAGCAACGGATTGCGGATGCGCAAGGCATGGATAACGAACCCGACCATGAGCGCCAGGCCGAGCACGAAGCTCACGAGGACGGGCGTGCTGGTGAACCGGCCGGTGATGCCAACCTCTGACAGCGAGTACACGAGCGCGGCCAAGCCGGGAGAGAGAAGGGCGAAACCGACGCCATCGAAACTGTTCCGGATCCTCTCCTCGTGGCCCACCAGGAATCTGCTGGAGAGGATGAGCGTAAAGATGCCGATGGGGACGTTGATGTAGAAGATCCAGCGCCAGCTGAAATTGGAGACGATCAAACCACCGAGCACCGGCCCGAGGATGGGACCCAGCACGGTGGGCACGCCGACGACGCTCATCACACGACCGATGCGTTGCGGGCCGGCGGCGCGGGCCACCATCGACTGACCGATGGGCAGGATCATGCCGCCACCCAGCCCCTGCAGGACACGGAAGACGATGAGTGAATTGGCGGACCAGGCTGCCCCGCACAAGCAGGATCCGGCGATGAAGAGCGCCAGAGAGGTCATCCACATCAACTTGGCCCCGAATCGATCGACGGCCCATCCGGTCACCGGGATGACCACGGCCAGCGAGAGCAGGTAGCCGGTGGTCACCCACTGCACGGTCGAGACGGGCACATGGAAGTCGCGCCCGAGTGTGTCGAGGGCCACGGCCACGATGGTCGTGTCGAGAATGGCCATGATCGACCCGAGGACCATGACGCTCGACACGCGGCGAAGCTCGGGGGTCAAGACGGACGTCGTGGTGCTGCGGGGCATGCAACTCCTCTCGGGCGAATACTTCATAGTACTCAAAGATCTAGTTATGTCAAAGAGTATGTGCGAGACTGGCGGGCGTGGGACTCGCGGAAGATGCCTTTGACCGCCTTCGCCGCATCGCGTTCGAGGGTGAGCAGGCGGAGAAGATGGCTACGCTCGGCGCGCAGACCAAGCTGTCGCCAGGGGTGATCAAGACGTTGGTGCGCTTGGCGCGGACCGATGGCATCTCCATGGGTGAGATGGCCCGCAGCATCGGGTGCGATCCTTCGTACATCACGGCCCTGGTCGACGATCTGGCCGCGCACGGCTTGGCGACACGCGAACCGGACCCCGTCGACCGGCGGGTGAAGATCGTCGTCATCACCGAAAAGGGGCGATCACTGGCCGGAGAGATCCATTCGGTGCTGTCCGTTCCTCCAGCTGCGTTCAGCGCCCTGTCGCGCACCGAGCTGCGGCAACTGCGTGAGTTGCTCGACAAGGTGGTCGCCGCAGATCCGGCGCTCTCCGGCGAGGCGACCCCCCGCACGCACGCGCTCAAGGCCATGGGTTCCTGAGAGTGCTCGGTGGGCATCCGGGAGGCCTCGGACGTCGACGCGGCCGCGATCAACGCGATCTACAACGCCACGGTGAGCACGACCACGGTGGCGTGGACCGAGGAGCATGAGAGCCTGTGCCCTCGACGGGAGTGGATGCACGCACAGCGGCTCCTCGGCCATCCCGTTCTCGTGGCGGCCACGGGCGACGAGGTCGTCGGCTTCGCTTCCTACGACGATTTTCGGGACTCCTCGAAATGGCCCGGCTACAGGTTCACCGTCGAGCACACGATCCATGTTCGTCAGGACCATCAAGGCGCCGGGGTGGGCGGCCATCTGTTGCGTGCGCTCATTGTCAGGGCCACCGAAGCCGGCAAGCACGTCATGATCGGGGCGATCGACGCTCAGAACACCGGTTCCATTCGATTTCACCAGCGCCAGGGGTTCGCTGTGGTGGGACGGCTGCCCGAAACGGGGTTCACGTTCGGCCGCTGGCGGGAGCTGGTGTTGATGGAGCGCATTCTCGCCCCATAGCCACCCGTCGCGGCAGATCTCGGCGCGCGGTGGATCGGGTACACGGCGGATGCGGTCGGCGCACGATTTGCGTTTGCGCATCGGGGTATACGGTGCTGTCGACGACGGGAGGAGTTCTTGGTGCCTGCAGTGAGCGTCCGCTCTTTAGCCAAGTCGTACGGCGACAAACAGGCCGTGAGCGACGTCTCGTTCGAGGTCGAGAAGGGCGAAGTGTTCGCGTTGCTCGGGCCGAACGGTGCCGGCAAGACGACGACTATCGAGATCCTCGAGGGGTTTCGGGATCGCAGCGGTGGAGAGGTGTCGACGCTTGGCGTCGACCCGGCCCAACGCGCCACGCAACGTTGGCTGCGTAGCCGCATCGGTGTGGTCCTTCAGGAATTGGCGGTCGAGCCCTTCTTCACCGTGCGCCAGGTACTCACCCGTAACGCGGGCTACTACCCGGCACCCCGTCCGGTCGACGAGGTGATCGAGCTGATTGGCTTGAAGGAGAAGGCCGACCAACGGGTGAAGAAACTGTCCGGGGGTCAGCAACGTCGCCTGGACGTCGGGTTGGGCATCATCGGCAACCCTGAGCTGCTCTTCCTCGATGAGCCGACCACCGGTCTCGACCCGTTGGGCCGGCGCGATTCTTGGAACTTGATCCGCCAGCTGACCGCCGACGGGACGACTGTGATGCTGACGACGCACTACATGGACGAAGTGGAGGCACTGGCAGACCGGGTGGCCGTGCTCAACAATGCGAGGATCGTGGCCAGCGGGTCACCGACCTCGATCGGCGGCCGCGATTCGGGGACGGTGACCATTCGCTTCGCCTTGCCCGAAGGCGTTACTGCATCGGACATCCCCCTCGAGGTGCAGTCGATCGACGACGGGCTGGTCACGATCCGCAGCGACGACGAGCTGCGAACGCTCCATACCCTGACCGGATGGGCGTTGGAGAAGGGCCTCGTCCTCCCTGGGCTCTCGGTCTCCCGGGTCTCGCTGGAGGACATCTACCTGGACCTGACCCGGACGGCGTCATGACCACCGCAGAACCGACAGCCCCTCGGCCGGAGACAGCTGCCGTCCCGACCTCGGGTTCGTTCCAGGGCCTCGGCGACGTGAAGCTGATCTTTCGCCAGTTTCGTTACGAGCAACTGTCGTTCTGGCTCAACCCGGTCGGTGCCTTCTTCACCATCGGCCTCTCGACCCTGCTCCTGGTGCTTCTCGGCTCTACCGCAGGGAGCGCCGAGGTGGGTCATGGACTGGACATAAGGCTGGTGCAGTATTACGTGCCGGGCTTCGTCGCCTTCGGGATCATGTCGTCCTGTTTCAACGTGCTGGCCATCAGCATCGTCAACCGGCGCGAGATGGGACTGCTCAAGAGGCTCCGCCTCAGCCCCGTGCCCACCTGGATCCTGCTGGCGGCGATCTTCCTCAGCTACATGTTCATCGCCCTGTTGCAGATGGTGATTCTCCTGGTGGTGGGGAAATTCGGATTCTCGGTCCAGGGGCCCGTCGATGTCCCGGCCTTCCTCGTCACGGTCCTGGTGGGAATGCTCGTGTTTACTGCGCTCGGACTCGCCACGAGCACGGTCATCCCCAACGTGGATGCGGCCGGGCCCGCGGTCAGCGTCGTCTTCTTCATCCTGGTGTTCCTCTCGGGGCTCTACTTCTATATCGCGCCGGGTTCGGGCTTGGCCCAATTCGCCTCGTATTTCCCGGTGCGCCACTTGATCCTCGCCCTCTTCGCCTCGTTCGAGGGGGGTCGTACCTCACCGTGGGCGTGGGGGGATCTCGGGGTCATGGCGATCTGGGGCGTGGTCGGGGTGGCGGTGGCGGCACGCCGCTGGCAGTGGGCGCCGCGGCGGGGATGAGCACGGGGGACGGCGAGCGCCGGGGAGCCGGTTGCGACTAGAAGTGTGAGCGTGACCAGCGCTGAAGCTTCCGAACCCACCGTGTCGAACTACTCGCCCTCGACCTACGCCGCCACGCATCGCGGCCGTCCCGCCGTCATCACATCCTCGGGCCGGACGGTGACCTTCGGTGAGCTCGAGGCCCGGTCGTGCCAACTGGCGCAGGCCCTGTTCGCCTTCGGGCTGCGCGTCGGGGACAAGGTGGCCGTGCTCGCCGTCAATGATCACCGGACCCACGAGATCGCCTGGGGACTCCAACGTTCCGGTCTGTTTCTGACGTTCATCAACACTCACCTGACAGCCGACGAGGCGGCCTACATCGTCAACGACTGCGGCGCGCGCGTGCTCATCATCTCCTCGGCGTTGGCTCCCCTGGCCGCAGCGTTGCTCGACGTCACTCCCGACATCGAACTTCGGCTCGCCGTCGGGGACGCCTTGCCGGCCGGCCACGACCCCTACGACGAATTCGTGCGCGACCACCCGGCCCTTCCCCTGGCGGACGAACAAGAGGGGTCAGCCATGCTCTACTCGTCGGGCACGACGGGCCGGCCCAAAGGTATTCGCCGCCCACTCTCGGGGCTGCCCTTCGGTTCGGACGCGATCCTCGCTCCGATGTTGGGGGGCATCATGGGATTCGGGGAAGGCGACGTCTACCTGAACCCCGCCCCGCTTTACCATTCGGCTCCCTTGGCGTGGTCCATGACGGCGCACCGGATCGGAGGCACCGTGGTCGTCATGGAACGGTTCGATCCCGAGGATTGCCTCGATCTCATTGAGGAGTACCGCGTGACGCACGCCCAGTTCGTCCCGACGATGTTCGTCCGCATGCTCAAGCTGGACGATCGTGCCCGCGCCGCCCGCGATATTTCCAGCTTGCGGTCGGTCGTCCACGCGGCCGCCCCTTGCGCGCCCGAGGTCAAGCGCCGCATGATCGAGTGGTGGGGCCCAGTGATCCACGAGTACTACTCGGGCACGGAAGGCGGTGGTTTGACGTGGATCACCTCCGAGGAGTGGTTGGCCCATCCCGGCTCGGTCGGAGCTCCCGCATGGGGGGCCATCTACATCTGCGACGATGATGGCAACGTGCTTCCCACCGGCGAAGACGGGGTTGTGTGGTTCGGGGGGCGTGAGAACACCTTCGTCTACAACAACGATCCTGAGAAGACCAAGCAGACATTCAACGAGCGAGGGTGGAGCACGTTGTGGGACGTCGGCCACCTCGACGAGGACGGATTTCTCTACCTCACCGATCGGAAGCTGTTCATGATCGTTTCGGGGGGCGTCAACATCTATCCCCAAGAGATCGAGGACGTCTTGGTTCTGCATCCTGCCGTGGCCGATGTGGCCGTCTTCGGTGTTCCGGACGCCGAGATGGGTGAGCAGGTGAAGGCCGTCGTGCAACCGGCAGTGGGAGCAACGCCCGGGCCGGAGTTGGCGGAGGAGATCCTCGCGTTTTGCCGGGCACACCTGTCCCACTTCAAATGCCCCCGGTCGGTCGAATTCACCGAGGCAATGCCGCGGGGAGAGAATGGAAAGCTGTACAAGAAACTGTTGCGAGATGCCTACTGGGCCAGCCCCACCTCGAGCTCGCCCGCGTGAGCGACGTTCTCCCGGAGGTCGGCATACCAGAACAGAAGTAGGGCGACCCCGGCCCCGAAGATCAACACCGACGTGATCCCTATTGCAGCAATGATGGGGCCGGCCACGAGGTTGCCTATCGCGACGGTGCCGCCGAAACCCATGATCCACAAGGCCATGACGCGGCCGCGGACGGCATTTTCCAGGCGTGCTTGCAGTGCGGTGTTCAAGGCGGTGATGAAGGCGAAGTAGAACGCACCCAGTACGGCCACCACGAAATACGCAGGCATCGCCTGGCGCAAAAGGGCAAACCCCGTGAGTGTCACGGCATAGCCGAGGAGGCTCACCCGCACGATCATCGGTTTGGACGTGTGGGCGAACACCGTTCCGATGGAGATGGCCCCGAAGAGTGCACCGGTGCCGAAGGAGGCGTAGAGAACGCCGTAGTTGGTCGACTTGGGATTGATGCCGAGGTTGTGTGCCGCCACGACAGGCATTTGCCCGAGGAAGGCGAGCGCCAAGAGGGAGAAGACGAAGACCGTGACGAGGCACCTGCCTACCACGCGGTCGGCTCGGGCCGTGGTGAGGCCCGCCGTGAGCTCGCGCCATCGGCTGGCGTGCAGCGTCACCGTGGGGAGGAGTGGAAGCGTCACGATCATCAGGGAGGCAACGACGAAGAGATAGGTGACGGCATTGCCGACGAAGACCCAAGCGGGTCCGACGAGGTGGTAGGCCACGCTGCCGATGACCGGACCGATCACCCGGGAGGCGTTCATCTGGGCCGAATTCAGCGAGATCGCACCAGGCAGGTCGGTGCGACCGACCAGCGCCGGCAGAATGGCGGCATAGGCCGGACCGAACATCGCGCTGCCTACGCCGACGAGAACGACCATTACCACCAGGAGGGCGTGGGACGGGGAGTGGGCGCGTACGACCCAGGCCAGGCCCAGCGAGAAGACGAGCTGTTCCATCGAGAGCAGGATGAGGAACTTCTTGCGATCCACCTTGTCGGCGATGAGACCTCCCACCGCCGCCAGGAGGAGGGCGGGTCCGAGCTGGGCGAAAATGATCACGCCGACAAAGGTGCTCGAATGTGTGATGTCGTAGGCGTACGCACCCAGAACGACGTTTTGCATCCAGGTGCCGATGTTGGACGCGAAGGCACCCAAGTACACGATGCGGAACGTGCGGTGCCGCAATGCCGAACGGGCGGTCCCTGTCGATATGGGGCTGTCCCCATCGACCACCGCGTCCTCAATCTCCTCGAGGGAGAAGTCGCGCTCGCTCTCTCCTTCCCCCGATCCCGATGGCATCCAGGCATCGTACGGGACCCGTTCGCAGGCCTGTTCGTGGAGGATGCGGGGCCGGGGAGACGCGCGGCCCCCCGATCAGCTAACGTCGCAACCGCTCCGGCCCAACCGGAGTGGCACAGATTCCAGCGAAGCCCGGTGAAATCCCGGCACTGTCCCGCAACGGTAATGCCCCCTCGAGGGGACGAGTCCGGACGCCTGGTTCTGCGTCAACGCAACCGAACCTCGGAGGAAGGGCGGTTCGTTGGGCATCCAACATGGGTGTCGCAGCGGGCGCACTTCGTCCTCCGCGAACCAATGGAGGATGATTTGATGTCAAGGACCCCGCGACGGCTGGTGCTCGCCGTCGCATCCACGTTCGGCCTGGTGGCCTTCAGCACGGGGGTACCCGGCTCCGCCGCAACGTCGCAGTCATCGACGACCTACCCGGTGCAGATAGCGGCGGCCAACGGGAACATCACAGTCCCGGTCCGGCCAACGGCAATCGTGTCGTTGTCGCCCACGGCGACCGAGATGCTCTATGCGCTCGGCGCCGGCGGCCAGGTCAAGGCGGTGGATTCCTTCTCGGACTATCCAAAGAGCGCGCCCAGGACCAAGCTCGATGCGCTCAATCCCAACGTGGAAGCGATCGTGGCGTACAAGCCGAACCTCGTCGTCGTTTCGGGCGACACCACGGGATTGACGGCCGAGCTGGCAAAATTCGGGATACCCGTGCTCTCCGATCCGCCGGCCACCAACCTGGATCAGGAGTACCAGCAGTTCGCCGAGCTCGGGAGGGCCACGGACCACGTCGCACAGGCGAAAGCGGAGGTGACGAAGATCAAAGGACAGATCGCGCGCATCGTCTCCAGCGCACCCCCGCACGGCAAACCGATCACCTATTACTTCGAGCTTGACCAGACGTACTACTCGGAGACCTCGTCGACGTTCATCGGGCAGGTGCTGGGACTCCTGGGGATGAAGAGCATCGCGGACGCAGCGAAGGGTGCGGCGGCGAGCGGGGGCTATCCACAGCTCTCGGCCGAGTTCATCATCAAGTCCAACCCGGACTACATCTTCCTGGCCGACACGATCTGTTGTGGTCAGAACGCCAAGAAAGTCTCGCAACGACCCGGTTGGTCGACGCTCAGGGCGGTGAGGGATGGGCACGTGGTCGGGCTCAATGACGACATCGCGTCACGTTGGGGTCCACGCATCGTCGATCTCCTCCGCAGGGTGGCCAACTCGCTCACGCAGCACAGTCGGGCGTGACCCGGTGAGCACCACCGTGCCCAACCGAACGCGCGCTCCGGGTCAGGACGTGGTGGCCGATCTCCCGGCGTCGGTCCTTCCCCGCGTGTCGGCCCGTCGCCCGGTCCTCGTGGCGTTGGCGGCCCTGATCGGTGCGACAGTGCTCGGGGTCTCGGTCGGTCCCGCCGACATCCCGCTTGCGACCATCTTTTCGGCGCTGCTCGGCCACCTCCCGCTGATCCATTACCACTCGCATGTCTCGGCCATCGATTGGGATGTGATCTGGCAGATCCGGCTGCCGCGGGTCGTCCTGGGCGGGTTGGTCGGCGCCATGTTGGCGGGAGGAGGAGCGGCCTATCAAGGCGTCTTCCGCAATCCCTTGGCCGATCCCTATCTCCTGGGTGTTGCCGCCGGCGCGGGCCTCGGGGCCACCTTGGTCATCGTGAACGGGTCAGGAACCAACGTCAATCACCTCCTTCCCTTCGCTGCCTTCGCGGGAGCGGTCGGTGCGGTGATCTTGACCTACCTGGTGGGGGTCACCTCGGGGCGCCGGGCGTCGACGGCCTCGATCGTTCTGGCCGGAGTGGCGGTCGCGGCGCTCCTGACGGCGATGCAGACCTACCTCCAACAGCACCACGAACCGGACCTTCAGGGCGTCTACAGCTGGATACTGGGGAGCCTCGGCACGGCCTCGTGGTCGGACGTCACGCTCGTGTTGCCCTACGTCACCTTGAGCGCCGTGGTCCTGTTTCTCCACCGTCGGTTGCTCGATGTGATGCGAGTCGGGGAGGAGGAGGCGGGCGCACTGGGCATCCATGCCGCACGCGTGCGGATCATCGTGGTCGCTGCGGCCACCCTCGGCACGGCGGCCGCGGTGTCCGTCAGCGGCCTCATCGGCTTCGTCGGCATCATCGTGCCGCACACCGTCCGGCTCTTGTCCAATGCCAGTTACCGCGTCGTGATTCCCGTGTCGATGATTGGCGGCGCGGCGTTCCTCATCCTGGCCGACGTGGCCGCCCGTACGGTCCAGTCCCCGGCGGAGATCCCCATCGGCGTGGTCACGGCGTTCGTCGGTGCGCCCTTCTTCCTCTTCCTCCTGCGCTCTCGCCGGACGGGCGTGTTGTGACGTGATCACCTTCGAGGACCTGACGGTGCGGTACGGCGAGGACGTGGCTCTTTCGCGTGTGGGCGGACGGGTGGGGGTGGGGGAGTGGGTGGGTCTCATCGGTCCCAATGGCGCCGGGAAGACGACCTTGTTGCGCTCCATCGTGCAGTTGGTGCCATCCGAGGGCCGCACGCTGGTCGACGGCACGCCAACGCATCGCATGCCTCGCCGCGCCCTGGCCCGCATGATTGCCTACGTCCCACAAAAACCCGAGCTTCCGGCAGAGATGACGGTGGCCGACTACATCCTCCTGGGTCGATCTCCGCACATCGGGTATCTCGGGTTCGAGAAGGCGAAGGATCACGTCGTCTGCGCCAATCTTCTCGAGCGCCTGGACCTCATGCATATGGCGGCCCGCCACCTGGCCACGCTTTCAGGCGGGGAATTGCAGCGCCTCGTGCTCGGGCGCGCCCTGGCCCAGGAGGCACCCGTCCTCCTCCTCGACGAACCGACGAGCGCGCTCGACCTCGGCCGGCGTGTCGACGCGCTCGAGATTGTGGACGCGTTGCGCCACGAGCAGGGACTCACGGTGCTCAGCGCCATGCACGACCTCACCCTGGCCGGACAATTCTCCGATCGCCTGATCCTGCTGGCGCAAGGAAAGGTGGCGGCCACGGGTACCGCGGCCCAGGTATTGGACGAGGCTATCTTGACGCAGCATTTTGGGCACCAGGTGCAGGTCGTGCGGTCCCCGGACGGGGAGCTGATCGTGGCTCCCCGCCGGACCACGTAACGGAAGGGGAACGATGCCAGAACCACTTGACCAAGAGGAAGGCAATGACGTGGGGGCAGGACGTGTCCCCTCGCTTGTCCTGGTGAACACCGGCCACGGGAAAGGGAAGTCATCTGCCGCATTCGGTGTGATGGGGCGGGCGTGGGCCCGGGGGTGGAAGGTCGGCGTCGTACAGTTCGTCAAGGGAGGCAAATGGAAGGTGGGCGAGCGCAAGCTGGCAGATCACCTGGGCATCGAATGGCAGACGCTGGGGGACGGGTTCACCTGGGAGTCGACAGATCTCGACGAGACGGCGGCCAAGGGCCGGCATGCCTGGGAGGTGGCCAGGGTGAAGCTGGCTTCGGGCGACTACGACATGTTGATCCTCGACGAGTTGACCTACGCCGTGACCTACGGGTGGGTCCCGGTTGACGAGGTGGTGGCCGGGGTGATGCAGCGGGCGCCGAAGACCAACGTGGTCATCACCGGTCGAGATGCGGCGCCGGAGCTCATAGAGATCGCCGACACCGTGACGGAGATGCGCGTGGTCAAGCACGCCTATGAGAGGGGCATCAAGGCACGCAAGGGGATCGAATATTGAACGCCTTATTGGTCGATCCTCCCGAACTGCGACTCAGGACGGAGGGCACGCTCGAGCTGGCCGCCCGGTTCTGGCGACTCGCCGATCCGACCCTGGTCATCTCTTCAGCGCCGCTCGGCGGGGGGTTGGGTCTGCGCCACTGGGTCTGCAACGCGCAAGTCCCGCATGGCTATGACGGCGACGATCCAAAGCGCGACCTCGTCCTCCTGGCAGCAGAGGCCGGGGTGTCCGGGCCGGGTGCGGGCATGATGACGGCGGTCAATGTGCGGACCGCATCGATCGTGCGCCAGGAAGGGGTCTACGTGGACGCGACGGTCGGTGTCTCCGGGCCGCAATGGGCTGCCGCTGATGACGGGTTCACCGAAGGGCCGGACGAAGCGAGGTCGCCCGGAGTGGGCACCATCAACATGGTGGTCGCGCTGCCAGAGCGGCTGAGCGACGGCGCGCTCGTCAATGCCGTGGGCACCGCCACCGAGGCGAAGGCGCAGGCTCTCTCGGAGGCGGGCGTCATGGGAACCGGAACGGCCACCGACGCACTCTGTATCCTGTGTCCGTCCGATGGCCCGGCCCACCCTTACGGCGGTCCCCGCTCGACCTGGGGCTCCCGCCTGGCCCGCGCCGTTCGGCTCGCTGTGCTGTCCGGCTTGCCACGACCAGGGCACCCATGATCACCCTCGTGTTGGGAGGAGCTCGCTCGGGCAAGTCGGCCTACGCGGAACGAATGGTGGCACGGCTCCCGTCGCCGATCACCTACGTGGCCACACTCCGGGTAGGCGACGATCCAGATCTGGCGTCGCGAGTCGAGCGTCACCGTCAGCAGCGTCCGGCGGACTGGTGCACGGTGGAAGCGGGCCTGGACCTGGCCGACGTCGTGCGCGCTACCTCAGGATCGGTCCTTTTGGACTCACTCGGTCCGTGGGTGGCGGCTCACGGCGACGGTGAGGTGGTCGACAGCGAAGCACTGTGTCGCGCGTTGACAGAGCGGGAGGGTGAGGCCGTCGTGGTCTCTGACGAGGTCGGCCTGGGGGTTCATCCATCTTCTGCAGTGGGCCGACACTTTCGCGACGCGCTGGGCTCGCTGAATCAGGCCGTGGCGGCGGTCTCCGACCGGGTGCTGTTGGTGGTGGCCGGCCGTGCGCTGCGCCTCGATGAGGAACCTTGACATGCGGGCCGCGCTGTCGTTTCTGACCCCGTTTGCGGGAGCGCGGGTGCCGACGCCACGCGCGCTGCGTTGGTTCCCCTTGGTCGGAGTTCTCCTCGGGCTCGCCCTGGGGGGTCTGTGGTGGGCCACAGCCAAGATATGGCCGCTGCCGGTGGCCGCATTGTTCGTGGTGGCGGCGGATCTCGGGCTGACAGGGATGCTGCATCTGGACGGGTTGGCTGATTGCGCGGACGGACTGCTGCCGCACATGAGCAAGGAGCGCCGGCTGGAGGTGATGCGCGAACCAACGGTGGGCGCGTTCGGGGCCGCGGTGGTGGTCGTCTTCCTCCTGGCGCGCTTCGCCGTCTTTGCCACGCTCCGGCCGGCGCCGCTGCTGGTGGCGGCGCTCTGGTGTGTCTCGCGTACGGGCATGGGAGCGGTCATCGGACGCGTGCCGTACGCGCGCCGAGAGGACGGCTTGGCCAGTGCCTTCGTGGGCGTGCCGGTCCCGGTGGTGGCCATCGTCGTCATCATGGCGGCGAGCGCAGCGCTGGCCAGTGCATGGTCGGTGCCGGCCGGTCCCGTCGCTGTCGCCTCCTCGCTGATGGCGTTCGGGGCCATCGTGGCCTGGGCCAGATGGCGTATCGACGGGTTCACCGGTGACGTCCTCGGGGCAGCCGGGATCGTCGGCGAAACCGTCGGCCTGCTGGTGGCGGCGGCACGTTGGTGAGGGCGAGATCCTCGTTGGCCAAGAACGCGGTCGCCGCTGCCGCGGGAGTGGTCGCTGACCTCGTGTTCGGCGAACCTGCCCTGGAGCCCCATCCGGTCAGCGCCTTCGGCACCGTGATGGGGCGGGTCGAACGAAGGCTCTATCGCCCCCGACGGTCGCCGGGAGTGCTCCACACCGCCACCGGCCTGGGTATCGGCATCGCCGCTGGTTCGGTCGTGCGCTCGACCGCGCTCGCCACCTATATCTCGGTGGCCCAGCGAGCATTGCGCGAGGCCGGTCGGGACGTCGCCGAGGCCCTGCGCGACGACGACCTGGTCCGAGCCCGAGGTTTGCTGCCCGCTCTGGTCGGGCGCGATCCGAGCGGTCTGGACGCCTCCGAGATCAGCCGGGCCGCCGTGGAGTCGCTCGCCGAGAACACCGTCGACGCCGTGGTGGCGCCCGCATTCTGGGGCGCCCTCTGCGGTGCAGAGGGGACACTGGCCTACCGCGCCATCAACACGATGGACGCCACCGTCGGGTACCGCAATGACCGCTATGAGGAGTACGGCTGGGCCAGCGCGCGGCTCGATGATGCGGCGAACTACATTCCGGCCCGCCTGACGGCCGTGCTCGTGGCCGCAGTGCGACCTCGGACCGCGGCCACGATCTGGCGGGCGGTTCGCCAGGACGCTCCGTTCCATCCCTCCCCCAACGCGGGCGTGGCTGAAGCGGCCTTCGCCGCGGCGTTGGGGGTGCGGCTCGGGGGTGTGAACACCTACGGCACCCGTACGGAGCGACGCCCGCAATTGGGCACGGGCACTGCTCCTGACGACGGGGACATCCTGGCCGCGGCGGCCCTGTGCCGCGACGTCACCTGTGCCCTCATCGTTGTGCTCGTCGGGCTGGGATGGGCGGCATGACGATGCCCGCACCAGGAGCACACGGGGGTGACGCGCCGCGCCTCGCACGGGAGATGGGAGTACCGGTGGATTTCCTGCTCGACCTCTCGGCGAGCCTCAACCCCGTTGCTCCCGACATCGCGGCTCTGGCGAGGTCGTACCTGGGCGCGCTCCGGCGGTATCCCGATGTCGCCGAGGCCCGCCGCGTGCTGGCCCAGGCCATTGGCATCGAACCGGAGTGCCTCTTGGTGACCAACGGGGGAGCGGAGGCAATTTCGCTGCTGGGGCACCTCCTCGGGGGCCGGGTTGAGGAGCCGGAGTTCTCCCTGCACCCCCGTGGCACGTCGACAGCCCCACGTTGGCGTTCCAACCCCCACAATCCCACGGGGCGCCTGGCCGGGAGCGGCGAGCGCGCCGACGTGTGGGACGAGGCCTTTTTCCCCATGGCCACGGGCCGTTGGACTCGTGGCGACACGTCGGCCCTGGCCGTGGTGGGGTCCTTGACCAAGCTGTTCGCCTGTCCCGGTCTGCGCCTCGGCTACGCCATCGCCGATCCTGAGCTCATCCGGCGCGTCGAACGCAGCCAGCCCGAGTGGGCGGTCGGCGGCCTGGAGGTGGCACTCCTGCCCGAACTCGTGGCGACGGCGGACCTGATGGGATGGGCCAAGGAGATCGCTGAACTCCGGGAAGACCTCACCGAGCTCTTGACCAGACACCGGCTCTCCCCGTCCCCGTCTGACGCCAATTTCGTGCTCTGTGATGCCCCGGCGGGCTTTCGTGACAAGCTCTTGGCCCAGGGGATCGTCGTCCGTGACTGTGCCTCTTTCGGGATGCCGCACCATGTGCGCATGGCGGTCCCCGACGGGGCGGGGATGGACCGCCTTTCGACTGCACTCGACGTACTCGCCAATGACAACCACCTCAATGCCTGACGACCCACCCCCTTCCAGCGGACCGTTCAGCGCTGACGCCCGAAACGCGCTGCGCCAGGTCATCGATGCCCGCCGCGACGTGCGTCGACGATTTCTCACGACAGCGGTGCCTGACGACGTGCTCGACCGTGTCTTGCAGGCGGCCCACAAGGCGCCGTCGGTTGGCCTGTCGCAACCCTGGGACTTCCTGATCCTCACCGATCCGGCGGTTCGCGCTCAGGTCGCCGAACACGTCGAAGAAGAGCGCCGGCGTTTCGCCGCCTCGTTACCGGCCTCCCGTGCCCGTGCGTTCAATGACCTCAAAGTGGAGGCCATCCGTGAGGCTCCGCTGAACCTCGTGGTGACGTCGACCCTCGAACGTGGGGGAGCCCACGTGTTGGGCCGGTACACGCAACCGGAGATGGCCCACTATTCGACCTGCCTTGCCATCGAGAACCTCTGGCTGACGGCGCGAGCCGAGGGCTTGGGGGTGGGCTGGGTCAGCTTTTACCGCCCGCCGGTTCTGTCGGCC
>Ga0307373_10001631_pt1 | contig 41931 bp, 43 predicted proteins | sample OX2MG_FD_202534 | JGI IMG/M metagenome (GOLD analysis project Ga0307373, IMG submission 202534) | Soil microbial communities from Risofladan, Vaasa, Finland - OX-2 | ecosystem: Environmental > Terrestrial > Soil > Coastal area > Acid sulfate soil | place: Finland: Risofladan, Vaasa | collected...
TCATTCGATGTCAAGTATTATCTTGGCTACAATTGTGTTACGTTTTTCACCCCTTCATCCAGCTCAAGGGATCAATTCAGACTGCGAAGTGAGGGTAAGTTCGGACTAGGCAATTTGAACTACGGCGAGCACTAGGCCTTACTCCGATGCTCTTTCGGGTCGCAACTACGGGGCTATCCGATGTTTCATGTCGGTTCACGAAAAGGCCGGTAACGACGCCGGAGCTACTTGGTTCATCATCGCCGAGCGCGGTGTGCTAGTGACCAGCGTGTCGTGGACTGTGCGACATCCACGGCGCCGGAAGGTTCTTTGACACCCGCTCGAGGATCTTCGCTGTCGTTTCTGACCATCGCTCATCTGGAACGAACTCGGCTCCCCCGTGCTTGCCATGCTGGTGGGGAACACGAAGACGCTATTGATTTCACTTGATGTTGCGGAATGATCAGTTGCTCCTCCCCGTTTCGCACCCGGGCTCGTGAGCACGCACGGAGGTGGCATGACCGATGACCTTCTCCACCCCCTTGAATCGGGCTTTCACCGACTGGCTATCTTCAGCTGGTCGCTTGGGTCCATTCTGGCAACCTCCTCGGCGTGATGACATCTGAGGCTGCTCGACGCAAACGTACAGCTGCGTCTTCATCGGCCGACACCCCCTGGAACAATGTGCAGCTCGCCCTCGGTGCTTCGAGCGCAGAGACCCTCGCCACATTTCACTGAAACGAGCTGTGTACAATGCAAAGGAATTGTCCATACAGACGAGACATCCTCGTTGCGTTGGTTTGGAGAAACGCGACAGTGCGGCGCCTCCCATATTTAACTGAAGGTTGGCGCAATGAGATGCGCGAAGCTTCAGATACCGCAAGATCATTCAATAGAGACCGAGAGAGCCAGATGCTGCGTTGAGAACACTGCGGCCATACCGGATAGCGAGCTTTGCGGTGGTGTTGGCGCTGGGTCTCACGATCCGCGGATGGTTTGGCCTGATCATCGGTGGGTTCGTCTGGCTAGGCTTTCGCCTGATCATGCGAGCCCGTCCCTGGCCGCCCAATGAACCGCGGTGAGGACCATCGTTCAGCTATCTCGAACAGGTTGGGCAACGCGCTCGACCTACTAACACGCATTGGTGACTCAGCCACAGACAGGACTCGGTTACTCAGGTAAGAATCGCTTGGACCGCGAATGCCAAGCGAGACGCCCCTTCGGTGGCGGTCCATCCCTGCTTGTCCGAGGCAGATTTTCTCACGCAGATCGGGCAGTCGAGAGTACAGTTTGGTGGCCGAAGGTGCCGGTACCGGCGCTGGCCCCGCGACCCTAGGAGACACTATGCCAACCATCATTGGCCACCACGACGTGAAGGACAAGGATCATTGGCTTGCGTCGCCAAAGCGCGAGGAATTCTTCGGGCCCCTCGGTGTCACCAACATCCGAACGTTCGTCGACCCGCAGAACCCCAACCATGTCGCGGTACTCATGGACGTGGCCGACATGGATACGCTCACGGCAGCGATGCACGCCGACGGAGCGGCCGAGGCGATGGAGCATGACGGCGTGCTACCCGAAACCCTTGTGATCCTCGTCGAGGCTTAGTTCCCTACTCAAGGTTTCGTTCCCTACTCGGGAGCCAAGTGTAGGAGCGAGCGGGGGTCGAGGCCCCACGGGTCTGCGCTCACCAGCCCCTCGAATATTCCGCGCCTGACTCGAGCAACTCTTGCACCTGTGTTTTACCAGTTCTTCACATTACCGGTACCAAGCACATGTGCGTTAGCGCGCGTCGGACCTTTGCTCAGACCGTTTCACTCCGACAGAGAGCAAGATTTTTGCTCAACATCCCTCCCCCTTTTCAGGATCGCAATTTATCTCTCAATAGCCAATCAGGCATCTGGCGAGGGCTAAGGCGTTGCTCGGCAGTGCCATGCAGTCTTTGAAGTTCGAAGGAACACGCGGATCAAATCGTTGCACGTTCTTAGCCGTCGGGGCGAGATCGGTAAAGGTGCCTACAAAGTTATCGAGACCGTCGTTGCCGGTGATCTGAATTGGCAGATAGGCGGATCTGTTGATCCATTCTCTCGCCTAAAGGTTTTTCGGAGTTGCTCGATGACCGGGGTTCAGAAGCGAGAACTCGATCGTCCCGCTACCGTGCAAGAGGGGATAGGCGATCACACGTACCTGTTTTGCCGCGATCTCGGATCTCATCGAGGCTCCAACTTGTGCGAGCGAGACTTGGACAGCTGCTCCGGGAAGGGAATAACTTTCCCACATGTGGTTGGAAAAGTTCACACCGTTGCCGACGGTTTTGTGATCAAGGATCTTGCCAAAGGTCTCAATGACCGGAATCCCGGTCGCTCCAAAGCTCTCGGACCATGTCAAGCCGTGATAGTCCCAACGAATCGTCGATCTCACGATCCGATCATGACTATTTGAATAAACATATCGTGTGACTCGAATGGGATCATTGGCGTTGTTGGGTCCTTACATTGTCACATGAAGATTCTGGTGAACTCGAAGCACCGCTGCCCCTGCGGGCGTGACGACACCCAGTCCGACAATTGCCAACGCTCCCGCCGAGGCGAGCCATACGGTCGCACGAGATTAAGTTCGCATTCGCCGAGATTCGCAGTCCATCGCCGCCCCCACATACCCGAGCGCGGAAAATCTCTCAGGTGAACATATTCTGGATTCTTTTGCAACGGTAGCAAACTACCGGCTCCATACATCGCGCTCTCCTCGACGATGCGAACAACGGCGTCACCCCCGAGTCACCGGCATCCGTCAAGGGCCAGACAAAACTACGCCATTGTTCAAACCGCTCGAGCACAACTCCAACTCTCCTCGACGCGAGGACGCGCGGTCATCGATTCGCCGTGCAACGCCAGTTGATTGTGACGGAATCCACTGGATCAGCGGTACGTCATGTCTTCTTCGAAATAGGGCAAGACCAGACCTTGAGTCAGACGCGGCAGGGACCATTTTGACTTGCTCCAATACTCGATTATCGATCCTGAACGCTCGTGACAGCACGCCGCCGTTTGGCTATGCGGCCCCTGATGGCGAGACCGTGGCGACCTGTATTGGCTTGGCAAACGACTCGAGGTAGGCCTTTGTCGCGGAGAGATCCATAACATCGGCATATTTTTGGTCCATGTCATAGAGGTTCATCCAGTGCGATGCCTCCGTACGGTCAAAACAGCATGCGTCGACCACGGTGGCACGCACGCACCCACTCGTCGTCTCACCACAGATGATCAGAGTGTCGATCTTCAGGTAGTTGAGATGAAACAGAAGTGGCGTTCCATGGAAACCACTCGGAGCGGCCTTTTCGAGCACAAGGTCGCCCTCTTGAGGAGCGATCTCATCCACGATGTCGTTCGCGCGTGCCCGCACTTCAGGTGCGAGATGATCAAGATTGTGAGTCGATTTACGATTTCCCCAGGGACTTGGGAAATCAACCATACCGTGCAAGTAGACGATCGGGATCTTCGAAGCCCTCGCCGTAGCGAGGAGATCGACGGTCTTGTCGATTGCCTCCCATCCCTCAAGGCCACATGACATCGGCCACTCCCTCACTGATTCGAGCATTGGCTTTCGATCAAGCCCGAGCACCGCGTAATAATCGTCGACGACGATCACCGCAGGGCGATCTCCGAGTCCAAAGACCGCTGCCTTGCGCCAGCTCCCCTCGTTGTGGGCACGGTCGCGTTCGGTCATGAACTGCAGCCATTTTGGCTCCATCATCTCTCCTTCTCGACTTTATTCACATTGACGAAAGATTCACATTGACAAAAGCCATCTTGACGAATCGATAGTGAGATGCTGTCCGTTCTTGATCGGACTCTATCTGGTATGAATCAGATCAGGCACCTCAAATTACGCTTATCACCGGAGTGACCGGCGCGAGGGGCCCTAACCCTGGTGCACAGCCTTCGCGACAGGTGACCCCATCACGTTAGGCGGTCCCGGCAAGATAGTGGTTGGCGATATCGTCGCTCGTGCACACCCAGACTCCCCCGGTCGCACAGATCTTGCGCAGCACCCGGGCGAGATACTTAAACCGGTTCGGCTGACCGACAATAAAGGTGTGGATCGGCAGGGCCATAACCATACCTGTCCTTGCGGAGTCGTCGAGGAGCCCCTCAAACTGGTCCATGACGATCCTTTCGTAGTCCGCACCGAGATGCGTGCCCCTCTTCAAAAGTGAGATGTCATTGACCTCGATGGAATAGGGTACGGAGATCATTCCGGGAACATTCAGGGCAAACGGCTGATCATCACAGCACCAGTCAAGCAAGTACGTGAAACCATATTCCTTCAGAAGGCGCGGGGTTTCAAAGGTTTCGGAAAGTCCTGGTCCGAGCCACCCCGAAGGACGCGAAGGCAACGAGGTATCGAGCGTCGACATCATGTCGGCAAGGAAGGCCGTCTCCTCGGCGAGGTCCATTCCCGACTGCCTGATCGAGTTTGTCTGGCCATGCGCGATCCACGCCCAGTCGCGCTCGACACCCGCCTCGATGATCTGCGGGTACCGGATACAGACATCGGAGTTGATGATCCCAGTCGCGCGAATACCCACTTCGTCAAACAGATCCATCAGACGCCAGATTCCGACACGGGTTCCATAGTCGCGTACTCCGTAACTCATCGGATCAGGAACGTAGGGTGAATTCATTTCGGGAATGTCGACACGAAAATGTTCAATGTTGAGACCGACATAGAACGCGAGACGCGCGCCGTCCGGAAACACCAGTTTCGGACGCGCATTGAACGGCATGTAGTCATACAGCGCATTTTCCACGGTAATTTCCTCCTGCTTTGAAGATTGCGGACCGGTTTTGCGAAAGGCGTTGCCGGGAAGTTTAATGTTCGCCAAAATGCCTCCGTAGCCGGAAAAGAATGAGGTCTGCGCGAACAAGATCGAGCTGGGTGCGTTCTCGTTCAGATTGGGGTTATTGCGCAAAGGAGGCAGACAAGACGATCGCACCGAGCTTCCGGGTGACCCCTTGGGCACAGATCAGAACGACATCACCGATGCTCGAGATGGAGACCCAGCAGACCTCGCGGCGCTCGGCAAATGTTCAATCTGTTCCCAAGCAGCTCTGATTCTCCTCGACGCGAGGTTGCGCGGGCATATGGGCATATGCAGCGAACCGTCATCGATCAACGGTCGCACTCTCCACTCCGGCTCACCTGGGCCCGCCACCCTTGGGTTGATCTCAAGATCGAGCAACACAAGACCAAGCAACCACTGCCCGAAACGTTCACCTAGGTGCATCCGGAAGTGGCCATTAGCGAAAGAAAACCCATCAGACCAGACATCTCACCACCGAACTCCTCAGACGAACCAAGATTCCAAACTGGGCGCCCGAGCCTCGAATCCGTGCACCGTCGCGCTGAACGGGACTGGTATCGTAAGGACGAGACCGTGACTGATACTCAGCTGAAAATCCAGGTGCCAGGCAACGACCTGATGATCGGTCTCCTCGGTGAGCGCGACGAACTCCTCCGTGTCGTCGAAGAGGCATATTCGGCCACCACAATCCGCGTGCGCGGCAACGAGATCACGATCGAGGGCCCGGACATCATCCAGCTGAGCAGGGTCTTCGAAGAGCTCGTCGCACACTTAGAACGCGGCCTTCCTATCGACCCTCCACACATCGGGCGCACGATCGAGATGGTGCGCGCCGACATGCGTCCCTCCGAGGTGACGAACCGAGAGATCGTGCGTGGGGCAAACGGCAAAGGTGTCCGTCCCCAGACTCCGGGCCAGCGGCGTTATGTCGATGCGATCACCAAGAACACCATCACCTTCGGAATCGGCCCTGCGGGTTCGGGCAAGTCCTATCTCGCGGTCGCACTCGCCGTCCAGGCGCTCCAAGCTAAACAGGTCAGCCGGATCATCCTCGCCCGACCAGCCGTCGAGGCAGGAGAGCGTCTTGGATTTCTTCCCGGCGATCTGATGGCAAAGGTCGACCCATATCTTCGACCGCTGTACGACGCGCTGTATGACATGTTGGAACCCGAGGGTACCCAGCGCCTGATCGAGCGAGGCACGATCGAGATCGCGCCGCTTGCATTCATGCGCGGACGGACGCTCAATTCGAGCTTTGTCATTCTCGACGAGGCGCAGAACACCACTCCTGAACAGATGAAGATGTTCCTCACGAGGATCGGCTTTGGCACCAAGGCTGTCGTTACCGGAGATATCACCCAGATCGACATCGCCCAGGGACGCTCTGGTCTGCTCGGGCTCGAGCCGATCCTCAAGGACATCGAAAGTCTTGCCTTCATCCGACTCGGAAACGCCGACGTGGTGCGCCACAAGATCGTCCGCGACATCGTCGCCGCGTACGAGAACTTTGACGAAACCAACCACGAGATGCCGTGAGCGTCGACGTCTTCGTTGCCGACGAACAGAGCGACCGACCCGTCGATGCTCATCGACTCGCGGAACTCGCGCGCGCCGTTTTGGTCGCAGAGGGAATCAAGCGCGAGGCAGAGCTCTCGGTGATCCTCGTCGATGAGACAACGATTACCGCACACAACAAGCAGTTCCTCGCCCGCGAGGGACCCACCGATGTGCTTTCGTTTCCGATCGAGGACGAACCGGTGCTCGCCGGACGCATGCCCGACAATGGCGGAACCGGACCGGGTTCGCATACCCGGGAGGAGGAGATGCCCCTCCTGCTCGGGGACGTCATCATCTGTCCCGAGGTTGCGTTCCGCAACGCGCCCGATCACGCCGGTACCTACGAAGAGGAGCTGGCGCTGTTGTTAGTACATGGAATCTTGCACCTGCTCGGCATGGACCACGAGATCACCGCCGAGGCAATAAAAATGGAGGCAAAAGAACAAGAGCTCCTCACGAGGTACTTTCGCAACCAGACACCAGCAGCCCAGCCGGGAACACAAGATGAGTAACCCCAATGTGCGATCCCAATGAGTAGGCCCAATGAGTGATCCCAATGAGTGATTACGACGACATCATCGGCAGTCTTCCAAAGAGTCATGACGCCTCGGAGAAAAAGATCGGAATCGATCGTGATGATGCACACTTTCGCTCTGGATTCGTCTCGATCGTGGGAAGACCCAACGTCGGAAAATCCACACTCATCAACCAGATCCTCGGCGAGAAGGTCTCGATCACCTCTTCGACACCCAACACCACGCGCACCAGTGTGCGCGGCGTCTACAACGGTGCGGATTTCCAGATGGTCTTTGTCGACACGCCGGGGATCCATCGACCGCGCTCCGCGCTCGGTACTCGACTCAATGCGACGGCGACCGAGGCCTTTGGTGACGTCGACATCTGCGTCCTCGTCGTCGATGCCGCGTCAAAGATCGGGCCCGGAGACCGCTTCATCGCGAGTCAGCTCCCCAAGGACTCCGTCGTCGTGATCAACAAGATCGACTCGACGAAAGAGAACACCCTCATCGAACAGCTCACGAGAGCCGCCGCCGAGCTCGGGATCGACGAGGCGGAGTACTTCCCGATCTCCGCGAGAACAGGAAAAGGTGTCAAGGGGCTCATCAACTACCTCTCGGCACATCTTCCCGAGGGACCGCGCTACTACCCCACCGGCATGGTGCGCGACGTCCCCGATGCCTTCTTCGTCGCGGAGCTCGTGCGCGAGCAGCTGCTCCGAAATGCACGGGAGGAGCTTCCACATTCGATCGCCTGTCGGGTCACCGAGTGGGAGTGGCCCTACATCAGATGCGAGATCCTTGTCGAGCGCGAGTCGCAGAAGGCGATCGTTGTCGGCAAAGGCGGTTCGGTGATCAAGGCCGCGGGAACAGCAGCACGTGCCCAACTCCCCGAGGGCGCCTATCTCGATCTCATCGTCCGTGTCGAACGCGACTGGCAAAAGCGTCTCGACATCATTGAGCGTCTCGGCTACTGATTCATCCGACGACGGGCGCGCCCGGTCGTTGCACTCGAATGCGATCTGGCGGATGAATCGATGTCGCGCAAGAACGACTCTGCCTCACTCCGCTCCCTTGTGCGTCGCATCGGTGGCAATGCTCGGATCAGCTCCCAGCGATACGAGGCACTCGCAAGCCGCGAATCGAGCACCGCGACGACTCCCCGATCGTCGCTCGTCCGGATCAATCGCCCTGCACCCTGGGCGAGAAGACTCGCGGCCTTGGGAAGATCGATCTCGGCGAAGGCACGAGCCCCCGCTCTTGCCCGGCGGGCCTGGAGAAGTGGATCATCGGGTCGGGAAAAGGGGATCCGGTCGATGATGACGAGCGAGAGCGCGGCGCCCGGAACATCGACACCCTGCCAGAGTCCCATCGTCGCGAACAGACTCAGCTCTGCCTGCTCGCCGAGTGCGGCCATCAGCGCGGACTTTGCCCGCTCACCCTGGACGAGTATCGGGAGAGCCGTCCGCGCGCGCACCGAGGCGGCGACGCGCTCCATCACCGCGCGGGCCGTAAAGAGTACAAGCGCCCTTCCACCTGCAGCCTCGAGCAACGCGACGATCTCGTCGGTGAGCGCAGTCTCTGAACCCGGTTCTCGCCGGTCGGGAAGATGAGCAGCGCAATAGAGCAGGGCCTGTTCGGCGAAATTGAACGGGCTTCCCACATCGAGGACCTCGGTCTCATCTCCGCTCGCGCCGACACGAACGCCAAGATTGAGTGGCACCGTCGCGCTCGTCAGAATGACCGGCATCTTTGAAAAGAGCTCGCGAGAGAGCACCGGCGCGATATCAATCGGCGCGATCTCAAGCGACGGGCGCGTTCCGAATTCGACCCAGGCGACCTGATCGTCGGTGCGCGAGTGCAAGACAGCGATCTCGTTGCGAAGTCGACTCAGTGCCGAGAGTGAGCGCTGTGCCTTCGGGTTCTCCTCGCCATCGCTCCCCTTCGCGTGCGCTCGCACCGTCGTATCGAGACGTTCAAGTCGCATCGCGAGGAGATCCATCACCTTCGAAAGCGCGTCGTCATCTGTTCGATCGATCCGGTCTCCGGCGCGCGCCGCGAGCTCTCGTTCAAAATCACCTGCACTGTCGAGCACGAGAAGAGCAGCCTGATCGAGCGTGTCGTCTCGCTCTTGCCCGGTTCCCGCCCCTGATGCACGCGCGAGTGCGGCGATCGCACGGAGCCGCCCCGCGCTGATTGAGACGCCCAGGCTCTTGCTGAGCACCTCCTCAAGGTCATGCGCCTCGTCGACGATGAGCACATCGTGTTCAGGCAAGACCGCACCGGCGCTCGCGAGGTGCGCGCCAAGCAGATGGAGGTTCACCACGACGACGTCAGCCTCGGCGGCGCGCTGGCGCGCGGTCTCTGCAAAACAACTCCCACCCGAGGGGCATTGGAAGGCTCCGGGGCACTCCTCGGGGCTGACGCTGTATGACCCCCAGACGCGCGCGTCCGGCTCAAAATCGAGCTCAGTCTGGTCTCCGGTTTTCGTCGTCCGGGCCCAGGCAATGATCGCACGAGCCTGTTCGGAGCGGCTCTCGACTGGGAGGGGATCTTTCGAATCCTCCCCCGGAGCGACAAACTCTTCCTGTTGGCCAGATTCGCTTGCCTCTCGCAGTCGCTGGACGCAGAGATAGTTCGAACGGCCCTTGAGGATCGCATAGTCGAAATCAGCGATCCCCGCCTCGGCAAGGGACGGCAGATCCTTGTCAAACAACTGGTGCTGAAGCGCCTTCGTCGCGGTCGCGATGACAACCTTTTTCTCGGAAAGCACTGCGGGCACGAGATAGGCGAGCGACTTGCCCGTGCCGGTACCGGCACGCACCACCAGGTGGTGCCCACGATCGATGCTCCTCGCAACGGCGAGCGCCATCTCGCGTTGTCCATCGCGCGTCTCTCCGCCGTTCGGAAGGCGTGATACAACCCGGTCAAGCGCCTTGGCAACCGGGTCGGGCTTCATCGAACCGCCGCGGTGTGGCTATCGGCAACATCGAGTTGCATCGGCGAACTAGATATGAAGACCACACTCGGTCTTGTCACTGTCAGGCCAGCGGCCGGCGCGCGGGTCCTCACCGGATGCAACCGGGCGCGTTGTCGGCGCGCAGCCGATCGACACGTAGCCGACGTCATTGAGCGGATGACGCAACAATGCATTTTTCCCGACGTATGCATCGACATCGGCATCAGTCCACGCCGCCATCGGATTGACCTTGACGATCTTTTTGAGTTCGTCATAACCGACAACCGGCGCGTCTCGTCGCTCGGGTGTGTCAACACGCTTGAGGCCGGTGATCCACGCCGCCTTTGTCTCAAGCATTGCGTTGAGCGGAGCGACCTTTCTCAGTGCGCAGCAATCTGGTGTTCCACAGGGTGCAACATCATCGGCGATCTCTGGCTCGAGGACTGCAAGGTTGAGGCCATACAGGTCGCGTACGCGGCGCATATAGGCGAGGGTCTCAGGAAAGTGAAAGTGCGTATCGAGAAAGACCGTCAACATCTTCGGATCGACCTTGACGCAAAGATCGATCAAGACCGCATCCTGGAACGAGGCCGCCATGACAAGGTCAGAGCCAAACCGGTCGACCGCCCACGAGATGATCTCCGGTGCGCTCTTTGTCTCGAGGTCGCGCGCCGCATCGAAGATCTCCGCAAGGAACTCCGGATCTCCCGAGGATCCGATCGCGGTGCTCCCATGCTCGTCGATACCGTTCGCCACCGCGTTCTCCTCAATACGAGCTGAATGTGAGCGACGCCCAGGTACTGGCATCTTGTGCTCCTCGACCCGGCCATTTTACTGCGCTTTGCAGATCCAGCGATGCCGACCAAATTTGCTGATCGCGGCGGCTGAATCTCGCGCAGAAATAACCAGTCGCGCCTGTGCATGGTGACGATACGGGGCCCAGTGACCGAAACAAACAACGAGACCGCGCAAAAACCTGCCCGGTTGAACGCAGTCTCGACCCGGGTGAGACCATCTCCGTCGGTGCGTCCACGGCTAGCGTCGCTGGGGCTTCCCGACCGGCGAAGGATAATCCGGCAGGCTCATAATGGTCGAGAAGGGGCTTCAAACGAGAACTGGTCCTCAATCGATCGACAGATGCCGCGGGTATGACACAGGTCGTGGAGTTGACGGTCGCGATGACTCACGGAGCGCTCCGGTATGTCGCGCGGCGCCTTGACGTCGACGTCACCAGCCAAAGCAACACTGTAGGTGAGGCTCTCGGCCTTTATTTCGAGCGAAAGAACCTCCCCTACTCACAAAAGCCTCCGATTCTCATCGCCCGATTGGATTCCTCACAAGCCCTGCATCCGGAACACCGAATGGGTCACGGTATTGGCTCCGCAACGCGCACCATCGAGACCTTTGGTCAGTACTGTCACGAGCAGGGACGCGCCTCGCGTGCGCTTGCACCAAGAGAGGTGTCCTCCCACGCGAAGTGGAGCTAGGAACTTGACTCTACGAGTACCCGGTCAAGCAGTTTTGACATCGGGCACCAACCGAGCGCAGACATGAAGAGCTGGTTCGCACCAACTACCGCCGGGATCACTGCGAACCAGCGGTTTACCCCCACAGCGAGCGCGGTGCCGGTAAGCGTGAAGGTACCAGCGAGCAAGAATAGGATGCGCTGCTTGCTCCTCGTCAAAGGAGCCGCGCAGGAAAGCGTTGGGGTATTGGACAGGTCACGGGTGAGATTCATCCTCCCACTATACCCTATGGGGTATAACTAACGTACATCCGGATGCTCCGAACTATGCCGATAGACGGATCTTTCGACGATGGAGCACGTCGCGTCCTCGCACCAGGGATGTGATCGTTTCAGGAAAACTCCGTCTTCCGACTCTTCAACGAGAGATCGGGCGAGTAACTTCACAATGTGGTCACCGACGGCATCGATCTCCAGCGGATTCCGGCTCACGTCGCCTGCGTCATGGATGGTAATGGTCGTTGGGCCAAGGCGCGCGGCCTCGAGCGCACCGAGGGCCATGCCGCTGGCGAAGAGGCCCTGATGGATGTCATCGAGGGCGTGCTCGATCTCGGCATCGACTGGTTTACGGTGTATGCCTTCTCGACGGAGAACTGGCGACGCCCAGTCGACGAGGTTCGCTTCCTGTTGAACTTCAACATCGGCATCTTGAATCGCAACCGCGACTACCTCAACAAGCGCGGCGTACGGATCCGCTTTGCGGGTCGACGCGACTGGCGGGTACCAAAGCGCCTCTCGAAGGCCATGGACGAGGCGGTCGAGATGACGAAGTCCAACCGGACGATGACCCTGACGATCTGTTTCAACTACGGGGGACGCGCGGAGATCATCGATGCCGTGCGCGCGCTCGTCGAATCCGGTATCCCGGCAGAGAAGATCAATGAAAAGGCGATCGCCTCGCATCTTTACTATCCAGAGATGCCAGACCCTGATCTTGTCATCCGCACCTCGGGTGAGTACCGGATCTCGAACTTCCTCCTCTGGGAGCTGGCCTACTCCGAACTGGTCTTTACCGACGTGCTCTGGCCAGATTTCCGCCGCGCCAATCTCTACGCCGCGGTCGAGGAGTTCCAGGGCCGCGATCGACGCTTTGGTGGGCTCGACCAATGACGCTCAAGACCCCCACGACGACCGAACCCGGCGAGAGCTCCTCTCGCCAATGGGTTTCCGATCACATCGGCAGGATGCTTGGCGTCCTCCTCGGACTGATTGGCGTTGTCGTCCTCGCGCTGTTTGCCTCACTTGGTTTCCACCCTGCTTTGTACATCCTCGTCTTCATCGGCGCGGGGTTCGTGTTGATCGTCGGTGGCGGCATGATCCACCGGGCATAGCGATGGCGCATTTCAGCGATGAGGGAATTGCGCTGCGCGCAATCCGCCTCGGGGAGACCGACCGCATCGTCACCTTTTTGACTAGGGAGAATGGCAAGGTGCGCGCCGTCGCCAAGGGTGTGCGCCGGCCAAAGAACCGCATCGGCGCGCGTGTCGAGCCACTCAGCCATGTGACGATGATGTGCTGGCGCGGACGCGATCTCGACACCATCAGCCAGGTCGAACTGCTCGAGTCATTCCGGGCGATCCGTTCCGATCTCGACCGCATGGGCCCGGCCATCACGATGCTCGAGATCGTCGACCAGGTCGCTCTCGAGCGGCACGAGTCGGCCGAACTGTTCACGATGCTGCTCGGAGCACTGCGGGCTCTCGAGAACCGGGCCTCACCGGTGCTGCTCGGAGCCTTCTGTTTCAAGCTTCTCGCCCTTGAGGGCGTCGGTCCGATCGTCGAGCACTGTGTCAACTGCGAGGGGGAGGGTCCCTTTGTCGCCTTTGACGCGAGCGCTGGCGGGCTCTTGTGCATCGACTGTCGGAGGGGCCAGTCGGTCTCGGGGAAGGTCGTCGACTATCTCCAGATCCTTGGACACGGTGGTCTCGCGCGACTTCTCGAAGAGCCCTCGGGTCAGGCCTCGATCGCGTTCGAGCGTCTCGGGATCGAGACGGTCGAGCACCACCTCGGACGACGCCTCCGCAGCGCACACTCCGCGCTCGAGGGCGAGCGCAGCTCGCACTATTGATCAGATCGGCCAGTCGGCCAAAATTCGACGGGCAATGTTTCCCACTATCGTAGCGACATGGATGACTCGTCGATAATCACCCAATCCGGCGTTTCGCGCCCGTCAGACCTGTTTGACAAGGTGGTCAACCTGTGCAAGCGAAGGGGCTTCGTCTTCCCCTCGGCCGAAATCTACGGGGGAATCCGCTCGACGTATGACTACGGGCCCCTTGGCACCCTGATGCTGCGCAACGTGAAAAACGCCTGGTGGCGGGCGATGGTCCAAGAGCGCGATGACGTCGTCGCGATCGATGCGGCGATCCTCACCAACCCGAAGGTTTGGGAGGCCTCCGGGCATCTCGCCACCTTCACGGATCCTCTCGTTGACTGTCGCAACTGCAAGGAGCGCTGGCGCCAGGACCAGATCGGTGACACCTGCCCCAAATGCGGTTCGAAGGACCTCACCGATGCCCGACCGTTCAACTTGATGTTCAAGACCTTCGTCGGGCCGATCGAAGACGACTCGAATGTCGCCTACCTTCGACCAGAGACCGCACAGGGCATGTTCGTCAACTTCGCCAACGTCATGGGTTCGATGCGGCTCAAGCCGCCCTTCGGCATTGCCCAGCAGGGCCGGAGCTTTCGCAACGAGATCACGCCCGGCAACTTCGTCTTTCGTACCCGGGAGTTCGAACAGATGGAGCTCGAGTTCTTCGTACCACCGGCAGAGGCGCCGAAATGGCACGAGTACTGGTGCAACGAGCGGCTCGACTGGTACCGGCGCTTTGGCATCGCTGCGGCGCTCCTCCGGCTTCGCGTGCACGAAAAAGAAGAGCTTTCGCACTACTCGGCGGGAACATCCGACGTGGAGTTCGATTTCCCGTGGGGATGGGGCGAGCTCGAAGGCATCGCGAATCGAACGGACTTTGACCTAAAGGCCCACGCCGCCCACTCTGGGGAGAGGCTCGAATACTTCGATCAGGCCAGCGGCGAGCGTTATGTGCCCTATGTGATCGAGCCAGCTGCCGGAGCGACCCGGACGATGATGGCCTTTTTGATCGCGGCCTACGACGAAGACGAGGTCGGCGGTGAGCGGCGCTCGGTGCTCCGGCTCCACCCGCACCTTGCCCCCTATCAGGTCGCCGTCTTGCCGCTCTCAAGAAAAGAGACACTCACTCCGCTCGCCCGGGAGGTGCTCCACTCGCTCAAGACTCTGTTCATGTGTGAGTACGACGACACTCAATCGATCGGTCGCCGCTATCGGCGACAGGACGAGATCGGCACGCCGCTGTGTATCACGGTCGACTTCGACAGCCTCGACGATGGGGCCGTCACCGTCCGCGACCGCGACACGACCGAGCAGCGAAGGGTGGCGATCAGCGATCTCGCGAGTGAGATCACTTCGCACCTCGCGCGACCCTTTGGTGATTACCGCCCCACAGACCACTAGTCCACACTGAATTTCGAACGATCACGACTCTCTGAGTGAAAGGGCGAACGACCGTTCGCCCACCTTGATTCGGAACATCCACGCGAGGAAGGAGGTACCGTTCGCATCATGGCGATACCTGAGGAGGACGTGGCGAAGGTCCGCGAGGCGACGGACATCTCCGCGCTCATCGGGGGCTACACCGCGCTCAAGCGCGTCGGTCGCCGATTCGTCGGACTGTGCCCATTCCACTCGGAGAAATCCCCCTCGTTCAGCGTGAATGTCGAAGAGGGACTGTTTTACTGCTTTGGCTGCCAGGCCTCTGGGGATGCGATCTCCTTCGTCCGCCAGATCGAACACTGTGACTTCGTCGAGGCCGTTGAACAGCTCGCCGCCCGCGCGGGTATCACGATCCGTAACGACCAGGAGGCCGCGAACGACGCGACGCGTGGACATCGTCAGGCGCTGTATGAAACATTGAATTGCGCCGCGGAGTTTTACCATCACGCTCTTCTTGAGGACAAAGATGCTGGAGCGGCGAGGCGCTATTTGCGTTCACGTGGCTATGGCGGCGAGATCGTGCGCGAGTTCCGTCTTGGGTTCGCACCAGGTGGATACGACCAGCTTGTCAAGGCGCTCAATGTACCGGCTGCAATACTCAAAGAGGCGGGACTCGCCTATGAGAACAGTCGCCAAAAGATGCAGGACGTCATGCGCGAGCGGGTGATCTTCCCGATCTGCGATCCAATGGGAAAGGTCATCGCCCTTGGCGGCCGTGCACTCCCAGAAGAGCTCCGCACGAACCACCAGAACCCCGGTCCGAAGTACCGCAACTCCCCGGAATCGCCGATCTATTCCAAGAGTTCGACGCTCTACGGACTCAACTGGTCAAAGGCCGAGATCGCGAGGACTCACGAGGTCATCGTCTGCGAGGGCTATACCGATGTCATTGGTTTTTCGACCGTGGGCATCAGGCGTGCCGTTGCGACCTGTGGAACCTCGCTCACCGAGAACCACTTCAAACTCCTCTCGCGTTTTGCAAAACGCGTCGTCTTGTGTTTTGACCAAGACAGTGCGGGCCAGAACGCTGCGGCACGGCTGTATGAATTCGAGCGTCGGCACGAGGTCGAGCTGCTTGTCGCCGCGATGCCCGTCGGAGCAGATCCAGGTCAACTCGCCAAAGACGACCCCGAGGCGCTGCGTTTGGCGATCGAGACTGCCCGCCCCTTCCTCGGATTTCGCGTCGACAGAGCTCTTGGAGCCTTTGATCTCACAAATCCCGAGGGCCGCACGCGCGCCGCGGTTGTTGCGATCGCAGCAATCGCGGAGCATCCGAATGACCTGGTACGCGACCAGTATCTGCTCGAGGTCGCAGATCATACCCACCTCGACCCAGTTCGCCTTCGCGAGATGCTCGAAACAGAGCGGATCGCAACCACAACACGCAAGATACCTACGAACGAGAATGCTCCCACTCACGAGCGCGGGTATTCCGATGAATCGGACGAAGAATTTCGCGGTCGCGAGATCCCCAACCGTGATCGCGATTCCGAGGGTCGCAGCGACAAGAGCCCGCCAAGAGCCAATTCGAACCCGTCGCGCGCCGGGCGCGATGGGCTCATGCTTGCGATCCATCGCCCCGAAGAGGTCGCTGGGTGGATCGACGAGATCCTCTTTCGTGATGCCGTCCAACGGCGAGCCTTCCAGGCATTGTGTAATGCGGAGGAGCTCTTACAGGCCATCGATCAGGCAGAGCCAGAGGCTGCCGAACTCCTGCGTCGCCTTGTCGTGAGCGATGGTGCGGCCGAGATCGATGCCCACGGCACTCTCATTGAGCTGGTGCGCTCCGCGGCAACTCCAGCGCTTCGCGACCTCGAGGGAGAGGCTCGACTTAAGGTCGATGATGCGGTGGGCTTTGCAGAGGCTTCGGCAAAGAGCAGTTGGCTAAAGGCAGAGCTCGAGTTCCTTCGCGATACGCCAGAGTCAAGCGACCTTGCGATCGGGGCTTTCGAGAGCGCCATGCGCATCCTTGCATGGCTGCGTGAGACCTATCCCGTGGAGGAACGAACCTAGGCCAAGTTGTCATTCGCAGGCTTTCATTCGCAATAGGTTGTTCGCTGGCGCGAATGGACTGGACGAGTCCCATCCAAATGCACTGCTATCGTGCCTAGGGCATTCCGGGGTAGCTCAATTGGCAGAGCATGCGGCTGTTAACCGCAGGGTTGAGAGTTCGAGTCTCTCCCCCGGAGCAACTGGCGTGCCTGGAGCTTTCGGCGGCCGCGCGAGGGCGCTCAGTGCTGGCGACTTCCAATGCGTAGTTCACTACCGGGCCATCTGGTTCTTCAATGAGAGCTGCCCGCTCGTGGGTGCAGCCTTCGCCAACGAGCGTGGGGAGCACCTCCTCGCGACGGTATCCATTTACCCGCCATCCATTTCCGAAAAAGCGCAAGGTGCACGGCCCTTACATGTCTTATTGCTCATTGCATCGCGAGGCCTCCCGAAGAGCCCATTTTGCGGTGCGTCCCAAACTCTTGGTGACTGTCGATCCACGACTCGCAAGATCGTTCGTGTGGAGATTTGAATTACGCTTGACAGGTCCTAGACGAACTACTCCGTCGATGTCCGCTCAAATGGATACCCCCTTAAATACTAAAGAGGAAGAACTTGATCGACGAGATCTTTCATGACACGCTCAGATACGGGAACGATGTCTGTCGTGCATAATGCCAAGTTGAGGGGGAGGATCGATTGGCTAAACGCAAGGAATGCTTAGCATGCGACGAAACATTGCGAATTCCCTGGCAGGACTAGGAGTTTGCGCGGCATTGGGAGTCAACGTCTCTGGGGCAATTCCATCTTTGTTGTATCCAACACAAACACACGAAGTAGGCATCACTTGCAACGTGAAGCTACAAATAATGTCATCAAGGTGGTCCGATACGTGCGTCGGAACGCCAGAGGCGTCGTAACTGGATCATCTGCAGAATGGCACTACAACGATTCAATTCGTTCCGAAACGTAAAGTGCCAACGGTGCACCGTTACTCGAGATGTTAAGAACATTCAACGGAAATGTTCTATCGGGCAAGCTGATCAATTATGCCAAGCAAACATGGTCGGGCTTCTCTGAATCCGGTCCCGGACCACATCCGATGTCCGTCGCTCAGATTGAGAGTGCAATCCGGTCCGAGATAACTGCAAAAACGCTTCAGGTAATCGGTTATCCAATACTGAATGGTGTGCGAACAGTCGAAGTCTCGTCCACGAGCAGTAGCGTCACGGGAGGCACGCGCGTAACCGTCTCGACAAAAGAATGGGTAGACAGATTGACCTATCTTCCCCTACAATGCGTGATCAATTCTGGATCCGGCACAGTAACTGGCACATTTACGAACCTTTTGCCGACGGCTAACAACTTAAAACAGGTATACCCATCGGTCGCTTCTGGATTCAAAAGGATGCATTAGGTGTCGTCACCCAATCATGCTCATACGCCAACGAACGGTTCGGACCGAAATCGCCAATGTTTGGCAGTAGAACGAGCGCGTCCTCCTTTGACACCGGCTGCGGAATCGGAGCGCACCATCCTTTGTTCGTCTCAAAACCTAAGAACACGGACTTCGGTTCGCGAGTAAGAGCATCGCGGTTCAGCCAGTTAACACCATTGCAAAAATGCCGAAGGAGTTGTGGCACAAGGTCTCCGCGAGGACCGCTCAAGGTGGAATATGAGGTAACTGCCTGCCGCGATTGGGAACGAACATAATTTCATTTCCTTGGCATTTCTAGCCAAAAGCGCAAAGTCCGCCGTGCGAGATGTGCTCGGTCGATGATGGATTCGATGAGACATTGGCGAATCAAAGCCGCAACAGATTGGACTCGTCATCGGTCCACAAAGGAGATTCATTTCGCCCTAGCGAGAACGAGAACGAAAGCGCGAGCCTTTCGCCTCTCACAGACCTCCGGCCCTCGGCATTACCATGCATCTGATGACAAGGAGGAGCGAACAATGAAAGACCTTGGAGAGCGCCCTCGGTTCCACCTCGCGATCGGCGTTGACGATCTCGAAGCCGCGGCCAATTTTTACGGTGAGGTCCTCGGCTGCGGCCGTGGCAGGTCAGACACCGAATGGATCGACTGGAACCTCTATGGTCACCAGATCGTTACCCACCGCGTCGCAGCAGGATCCAGCACTTCACATAACGAGGTTGACGGACACGATGTGCCAATCCCCCACTTCGGCCTGATTCTCTCGGTCGACGACTTCCACCAACTCACAAAACGTCTCAGGGCAAACGGGATCACGTTTGTGATCGAACCCTATGTACGGTTCGCCGGTTCAGTCGGCGAACAGTGGACGATGTTCTTTCGAGACCCATCGGGAAACGCGATTGAATGCAAGGCCTTTGCCGACGATGCGCAGGTTTTCAGGAGCTGAACGTCGTCTCAATCGAGACAAAGTACATTCGCTCTCCCAGGACGTCGTCGCTATCTATGGATAAGGATGAGGACTCAACACGATCCGGTGCGGCCATGTCATCACAAAATAGGATCCAATTCGGGCAATCCGATCGGACCTGCCAAATGTCCTCTCGGCGGTGGCACGATTGACATGTCCGTGGGGTCTGGTGGTATAGACAAGAAATGCAAAACTCCGGTCTCGATACCAGTCAATGATCGCCTGACGACCGTCGGGCACGATCTGCATCGATTGGTTCGCCACCACCGGCCGAATCGTCACCCGCTCCCGGGTATTGACTGAGACAATCGAAGCGGCCCAGTAGTCGCCGACTCCCGAGTACAGATGGTGCGCCTTCAGATACACCTCAAGCTGCGCGGTCGGAGCAGACGGCGGAGTCAGTCTGGCATCGAGGAATGCTGAGGCTGCTCCAAAACCCCACACCAGTACAAACGTGGCGAGCGCGACCTGCCAGATTCGATCTGAACACCTGGATACGACGCGTCCGAGAACGCGCGCGCCAAGGGCAACCGAGAAGATCATCACCGGATCGAGATAGCGCGCATACCTCGTGTTGTTCGAGAGCGTCAAAAGTCCGAAAGTTCCAATTGCTCCAAGGGTCATGCACAGCAACAAGTCATCGACGCGCCAAGGACTCTGATCGATGTCGTCTTGCCCCCCCGCCTCGAAAAGAGGCGATATCCGGGCCGGAAACCATCGAAGCGCTCCCATTCCAGCCTCGCCAAGTGCCATCGCAAACGCGACAGCCACACCAACCAAGACGATGGCTCGGAAAAATGCAAAAACCGGTGGGATTGACGGTCCAGACACCGGTCCGAGATGAATACCAAAGAGTGCACTGAGCCAATTTGCAAAGTGACCGATGTCACGAAAGAGCTGCACCAATCCAACCGTGTGATGGCTCTCGTGGACGCGAAAGGTTCCGATTGCCAACGCAATTGCGCGAACTACCAACGCGACTGCGCACGCACTGATCGCCGCAGTGATGGGAACCACTCCCGCGACAAATGACCTCCTGCGGGCAATCGCCATCAGCCCTGCGACGACGATCGGAATCACGCCGAGCGAAAGCATCTGCAGATCCCCCGAGAGACCAAGCGCAAGAACAAGCACCGCAAGGCCAAACCGCCAGCCAAAGGTGCCTTGCGCGAGAAGAGCAGCGGCAACAAGGCAATAGAGCGCAGTCACGACATGCCAAGGACCCTGGAGTAGGAAATACGCGCCGGTATGGCCGGGAACCACGAGCGCCGCGCCGATAAAGACTGCAGCAAATATTCGTCCGCGGCTCGACTGGCCCGAGCCCGCGAGTACGACAGCACCCATGATGCTGAGTGCAACAATAAGGGCAGGGACAAGATGCATGAGCAGAGGTTGCACTCCGATCAGCGCAACTCCAAGCGCATAGAAGAGCGCATCAACGGTCCAGAACGAATCAAGCGAAAGCGACCATCCGTGCAAGAGGAGATTCCCGTGCGCGATCGCGGAGCCCTCCAACACGACCGTTGCGCCATCAGCATTCGGTGCATACGCGCGCGTTGACACGAAACAGAGCCAGGCGGTCAACCCAACGACAACCACGAAAGCGAGAACGATTCGCCGCGCGAGCTGGGGTACGGAAAGACCGCGCACGACACCTCTCCTATCCATAAATCCGACCGGGGAGAGCTCTTGGCTTTGAGGCAATGTCCCCGGTTTTGTCTTTTTGAGTCTGCCATCTCTCGGAATCTGGCGTGGATCTTGATCGTCCACGCGGCGAATTGCGGGTTCATGATGACCCTCGGTCGCAACAATGTCACTACCAAGTTGGCACGCCTCGTGATCTCAAGCGGTGCCGAGATCCACCGACTCGGGCATTGTGATAACCCGGAACCATCTTCTCGCATGGGCGTCAGCCCGGATTTCAGCTCCAAGTCCGGAGTTGTTGACCTATCCAAGAATGAACAAGGCACGACAAACAGTCGGTTTTGTCAATAAGGCAACGAACAGCGCTGAAACTTGCTACAAAAGACCCATCTCCGACCGTTGGCCATTCACATAGGCGCGACACAAGCCGGTAGTAAGAATTTTCCAATTCGGCGCGCAAGAGACAATCAGACGGCACAGAGTGTGATCGCGCGCTGGTCAAACTACGTACTTGGCTGCACGCGGTGCAGGCGCGCAAGCTCTGCAGGGAGACTCTGCTCACGAGTTCCCAGCCGGTCTTCTTCGAAGAGCCCGCAGGTACGAATTCTTTGCGCTCGGCCACTTCGTCAGAAACTCTCCCCGGAGGGGCCAGGCCAAGCCGATTGAGAACCCTCGGACCAGTCGTTGCCAGACTCCTCTGGAGCTCTTGCTACATCGACCGGATAAGACCCCCGTCGACACGTATCTGCTCTCCGGTGATGTACCGCGCTCCCTCGCTACAAAGGAAGGTCACCATCGCGGCGAACTCGTCCGGAGTTCCATAGCGGCCGAGTGGGATCATGCGCTCCGAGGCCACCTTGACCTGTTCGATGGACGTCTTGGTAGCCTCTGCCCTCGTCTGGTCGATCTGGATCGTACGATCGGTCGCGATGCGTCCGGGATGGACCATGTTCACGGTGATTCCATCGGCAGCAACATCTTCCGCGAGCAACTTGAGATAGCTCGCGGTTGCAGCCCGAAATATGCTCGACGATGCTAGCAACGGGATCGGCTGCTGCACGGCGGTCGAGCCGGTGGCGACGATGCGTCCCCAGCGCTGGGCTCTCATCTTTGGCATGCACGCGTTGACGAGTTGCATCGGTCCATAGAGCAAAAGTTCGGCCGCTACCTGAATCGAATCCACATCGAGCTCGACCGCCCGGGAGGGCGGTGGCCCTCCGCTATTGAGGAACAAAATATCTGGTAGACCAACTCTCTGTTCAATCGAGATGATCGCATTTCGAATGCTTTCGGGATTTCGCACATCCATCTCGACGCCGAAACCATCGGGAAGAGCGGTCGCCTCGCTCTCAGCAAGCTCCCTCCGGCGGCCCGCAAGTATCACGCGCGCGCCCTCATTTGCGAGCGCACGACCTACCGCGAGACCAAGGCCCGCGGTAGCCCCAGAAACCAACGCAATACGGCCCTCAAGACCTAGACGCATTTCCTGGGCACCCCCAATTTCCCCCGGACGTTCCATGGAAAACGCCGGCGATCGATCGTTACTGGCTGCCCAATCGTCCAAGCATCCGATCGGAGAAACGCCAGTCCAGAGAGACTAATCGATGGGCCGTCCGACAGGCTTTGAATCCGCTGATTCTCAGCGAGAAACCCGGTGTGCACGGCGAAGAGCCACCCAGCTGATTGTGGGGCCGTTGTGCACACTCGTTGTTCCTTGGCTCGTCAAATTTGGGAGAAATGTACCGATCAAACTCGGACTACGAGGTCGGACACATCGGCACCTTCGTCTGTTCAAGACCAAGAAGAACGCAAAAACTTGCGTCGCTCACCTTCCACGAACCGCCCTGCTTGATCGCTGTCCCGATTTGGTTTGCGAGAGCCTTCGTCGATCCCATGTAGATGTCGTAGCGGACTTGTGCACTCGTCGAGGTGATCTTGGAGACACCGAGCACCGTTGAGGTCACGCCCTTCGCCAACGGTGAACTCGCCTGGCCGTTGATCACCTGAGCAAACTCAGAACCATTCTGAAGTAGCGCGATCTTTCGCGCAGCGGAGGTCGAACCACTGAAAAATGCATTCCAGTCGGCCTTAATCGCGACGGTCGTCTCGGCGTTCGAGGGACGAGCCACAGTTGTCGTCGTTGTCGATGGGGTCGAACTGCCGCCACAGGCAGAAAGGAAGAGTGCCCCCGCTATCAGGCCGACTCCGAGGCCGATGCGCCGACCCCCGCCCAAACCGAGGAGTCGGGCCTTTGTCAAGACATTCTGGCTCTCGCTCATGCACACATTATGAACCCTCGCGCGCAAAAACGGTAGGGGATTTATTTTTTTCCTCTGCTGAGCCACAGAGTGTCCGGATGAAACCGCGAAAGAGTGCCGAGTAGTGCCAAGCTGGGGAGAATCGACCGATTCTGGGCGAATAGCGGAGGCGCTCTCTGGCAGTCATCGCAAGTCCGGATGCCGATGACCCTCCGGGGAGCCGATCGATCGCATTGGCACAGTCGCGCATCCGACTGAGATAGTGCGAACGCAACCGACCGGACACAAGGAGTTCAAAGACAGATTTGGTCAGAAGGAAGCGAGACAGGTGAACTCGGTCGACCAGGAAAGACAACGGGATCCAAACCTCTTGGCATTGATCACGCTCTGCGCGGTTCTCTTTCTTACCTTTCTCGATACGACAATCGTCAGTGTCGCACTGGCGAGCATCCAGTCGGAACTCCACGCCGGAGTCTCGCAGCTGCAATGGATCGTCAATGGCTACGCTCTCACCTTCGCGAGCCTTATGTTGCTTGCGGGATCCCTCTCAGACCGCTTCGGACGCAAGCGCGTGATGCTTATCGGGTTGATAATTTTTGGCGCGGGATCGCTCCTCGGTGCCCTCGCGTCAAGCCCCGGCCTCTTAATAGCTGCCCGAGTCGTGATGGGTATCGGTGCTGCCGCATCGGAGCCAGGAACGCTCTCAATGTTGCGTCATCTCTATCCAGAACCTGAGCAGCGCGCTCGAGCGCTTGGAGCCTGGGCGAGCGTCTCTGGACTTGCGCTAGCAATTGGTCCAGTCATCGGTGGCGCATTAGTTGCGATCGGGACTTTTCGCGCGGTCTTCTGGTTCAACGTTGGCGCTGCGCTGTGCGTCGGCCTCTTGATGTCAAGGACAGTCCCAGAAAGTGTCGATCCAGTCTCAACTCGCCTTGACATCTCGGGCTTTGTCGTCGGAGTAATTGGAATCGGTTCGCTCACCTTTGCGATCACACTCGGTGAGACCGTGGGCTATCGCGCACCTCTTGTGGTCAGCCTATTTCTTGTCGGAGTACTTGCACTCACGGCATTTGTTCGCATCGAACGCTCGACTCCATCTCCAATGCTTGACATGATGTATTTCCAATCGCCGCGCTTTACCGGCGCGATTGTCGTCGCATTCATCCTCTTCTTCTCCATATTCTCCATCTTCTTTTTTACCGCGCTCTATCTCACGGCCGTGATTGGGTATTCCCCGGATCGTGTTGCTGTTGAATTTCTTCCGATGGCACTTGCAATGATCGCTGCCGCAGGCATTGCAGGAAGCCAAGTAGCCCGAGTCGGTCCAGGGCTTCCGATGGCTCAGGGATGCCTTCTTGGCGGCGCGGGAATCCTTCTCTCCGAAGTGCTGCTTGGGTCAAGTCAGCCCTCAGCGTGGTTGATGGCGACGCTAGCCCTCGCTGGATTTGGATTCGGATTGAGTGTCGTTCCCATGACCTCGGTCGTGTTAAGCGAGGTGCCACCAGCGCATTCTGGAATGGCCGCCTCGACGACCAACACCAGTCGTGAACTTGGCGCCGTGTTTGGAGTCGCAGTTCTTGGCGCGCTTGTCAATGCGCACCTCAACGGCGATCTCACTCACCGTCTGAAGGAGCTGCGAATCCCTTCAAATTTCATCTCGATCATCATTAGCGCGATTGAAACTGGCTCGGTTCCTGCGGGAGTCACCGGTGGTGGATCACGGATCGAGGTCCAGGTCATCCACGCTGCCTATAACGCATTCCAAGACGGGTTAAAAGAGGCGCTCCTCACCGCAGGCATAGGTATGCTGATCGCCGGCATCGTCGCCGCAGCTACTCTCGGGCAACGAGCCGCCTCAAAAGAACACAGTCAAAGTAATTGATACAGTTACGCGCGTTCACCGTTCGAATGTGCCAATGACGAAATAGCATGCGGGCGTCTTTCTTGAAATGAACGAACACTCAATTCAAAGGGTGGTGGTGGCGCCTTTTCTCAACCGGCAGATCGTCGTCATGAAAGTGCGAGTACATTTCATAAAAGCTTTCTGACCGAGACATCTCTCCTCGGGGCCGTAGCTCAGTGGTCAGAGCAGGGGACTCATAATCCCTTGGTCGAGGGTTCGATCCCCTCCGGCCCCACTCATATTCCCAGCTCAGCAACACAGGGCCTTCTTTGGGCCCGCCATGGCGAGCGAAGATGATGCGTCGCGTTCGCCCGTTGCGGCGCCCTTGGCAAAGGTGCACAATGGCCATGTCCGTACCGGCTGGACACCGAAGCCTCTGTAGTGCCGCTGAGCCTGTAGTTCAGCATGGTGGTGGAGGGCTCCCACGAGAACCGTGGATTGTTGCCTTGAGCACGAGCGTCAGACTTCTTATTTATTAAGCCCTCTCCGGGATGGACACCTATTGATGGTCCATATACCGAGAAGGGAGTGGTAACGGTGGATCTTGTACATCCCCGCTGTGCCGGGATCGACATCTCGAAACGCGACGCGAAAGTTTGTGTCCGAGTTGCGAGTTCTGATCGACCAAAGGCGAAATCGACGGTGACGACCTGGGGTGCAGTCACCAGTCAAGTACTCGCATTACGAGAGCACCTTATTGACGAGCAGGTAACGCTTGTCGTGATGGAAGCAACCTCAGATTACTGGAAGCCCTTCTATTACTTGTTGGAAGACGGGCCGTTCGAGGTGATGCTCGTCAATGCCCGGCACACAAAGAACATGCCCGGCCGCAAGACCGATGTCTCCGACGCGGCATGGCTGGCCCAGCTCAGCTCGGTGAGCACGGCCTTGTTCGTGATTCGTTCGTCCCGCCCGAGCCGATTCGACAGCTGCGTGACCTGACACGCACGCGCACCACAATCACCCGAGATCGCGCGAAGGAGATCCAGCGCTTGGAGAAGGTGCTCGAAGACACCGGTATCAAGCTGTCGTCGGTGGCGAGTGACATCACCGGGGTGTCGGGACGGGCGATGCTCGAAGCGCTGATCGAAGGTGAGCGCGATCCAGCCACCCTCGCCGATCTGGCGAAGCGGCGTTTGCGTGTGAAAATCCCTGAGCTCACCGAAGCACTAACCGGCCGCTTCAGCGAACACCACAGCTTTCTCATCCGGATGCATCTCGACCTGATCGACAGCCACAGCCGTGCCATTGCCGAGCTCACTGCACGGATCGAGGTGGTGATGGAACCCTTTCGTTTCGCCCGGGACCTCATCGTCACCATCCCGGGAATCTCGACAGGCGTCGCCGATGTGATCATCGCCGAGACCGGTGCGGACATGAGCCGGTTCCCAACCGCTGGACACCTCGCCTCGTGGGCCGGGACATGCCCCGGGTCCAATGAGTCCGCTGGACGGGTGAAGTCCACCCACACTCGGCCTGGCAATCCCTATTTGAAGGGTGCGCTCGGCGTTGCCGCAATGTCGGTATCGCGTAGCAAGAACACGTACCTGACGGCGAAGTTCCGGCGCATCGCGTCGCGGAGAGGACCAATCAAAGCCATCGTCGCGCTTGAACACGCCATGCGCACCGCGATTTGGAACATGCTCGACACCGGTGCGTGCTACAGCGACCCAGGCGAGGATTACTTCACCCGTCTCAATCCCGACCGAGCAAAGAGCCGTGCACTCGATCAACTTCACAGGATGGGTTACGCCGTTACTCTTGAACCCCTGGCGGCAGCTGGATAGTCCGGGGAATCTTCGCGTCAGTGGATCGATAGGTAGAGCGGTAAAACCTCCTGCCAGAATAAAGCCAACAGATGGTCTTTTGAAGGAGAGCAGTGGCTGGGAGTATGCGAAAGGTCCGCGAGCCCGATGTTTGGCAGCTGCGCGTCTTCATCGGCCGGGATGCGAATGGAAAAACCATACATAAGCATCAGGTTTTCCATGGATCGAAACGCACCGCGGAGCGTGAACTGGCTCGACTGGTTTGCCGAGCAGGAGGCGACACCAGCATCAACTCTTCCCATAACGACGCGATGGGGTCCAGATACGACGATCAACGACGCGATTGGCGCTTGGAGGACGAACGGCTGGGACGACCTCTCCCCATCCACCACGCGACGATATGAAAGCATCATCAAGGTCCACATCGCGCCGACAATAGGGAGGCGGCGGATCGCAGAGCTCAGCCCGTATGACGTGGAGACGTTCTTTCGAAATCTCAAGAGCCTGGGGCTCTCTCGTTCAAGCGTCCGCCAGACACGCGCCATCTTGGCCCGAGCCTTTCGCCTAGCACGTCGCTGGAGCGGGAATACGCTCCCGAACCCGATTTCGGAGACAGAACTTCCAGTCTGGTCGCTCAATGAACGGCCCTCGGTGCGATCTCCGACCCCCCAAGAGGTGCGAGCGCTGATGCGCGAATCAAAAACTGGCGATCTTCACCTGAACTGCTTCCTCCGAGTCATTGTCGCGACTGGAATGAGAAGAGGAGAGGCCTGTGCACTCCGGTGGTCTGACATCGACTGGGAAGACTCGACGATCCGAATCGATGAATCGATCGTCGCGGACAAGGGCCACGCGAGCATCAAACTTCCAAAGACGAGCGCAAGCATCCGATCTGTTGCAGTCGATACTGGAACTCTAGAGACACTTTCGCTCCTTCGAGTCGAGCAAGGTCATCTTGCCGAGGTCGCAGAGGTTGAGATTTCTCTGGAAGGATTCGTATTTTCTTACGAACCGGGAGGTGCGGCCCCTCCGTATCCGGACACGCTTTCACGTGGATTCATCGAACTTCGCAAACTCGCAGCCGTAGCCCCGGGATATCCATCTACATTCACTCCGACACTTTCAAGCCACCATCCTCGATCCGATAATTTCAGAGCGTCAGAAGCAGTCGCGCCTTGGATGGTCGACCGCTCACATGGCTCGTCACTACACGGATCCGATCAACTCTGAAGATCGGCGAGCCGCAGCGCACATCGCAATGATCATCGAAGTGATGAGGACCTCGATACCTTGTGACCTACGGATAAGACTCCGATCGGCGGAGGAAGGTCTAGGGCGACCGGAGACAAGCCTCTCTCAGCATCTGCCGCACCTCGAACATCTCTCGTTGTCGTTGGTGAGCGAAGAAGACCTCACCGGGGTTGTTCCAACCGATGCCGACGAACTCATGGTTCGGCATCGGTCGGTCGGAGTCATCCCCACCGAAGAACTGTTGACGGCGGTCCTCTTGCCACTGCGCGCGTCCGTAGAGCCGGGCGAGATTGCGACGGGTGGTGATTGTCACCCGTCTCCAGAGCTCTGGGACAAGAGCATTGAAAAGGACCGCTCCCGTGTAGTCATAACAATCGGGACAGAACGGCTCTCCAATGATCTTGTCGTACTCCCCATGGGTCATCGCACAGCTTCGCTTTCGACCATGAACACAGGGACCCTTCGTGCCAGGACGACAGGGAAGGATCCGTCCATTTCGCGAGACACTCCGGTGCACGGCACCAAACGATGGTGCAGTAAGGGTCGCGAAGACAACTGGGTGAGATCTGATCTCCTCGGGGATCCCCTTCCCGCCATCGAGGCCTGCGAGCACGAGCACCCGTGCGTCCATCCGGTAACGATTGGCACAGGCACGCCAGCGCGTTGATCGCCGGTTGCCACAGGCTTTGAAGTACTCAGTACTCGCTCTCGAGGTCGACGATTTCAACCGAACTGGCTCTCGACACCACGAACACGACCGTCCGCGTTCCTCGAAACCCTCCCAGCCGCCTTTCGACCCGTACGTCTCAATGACACCCTCGAGCACTGCTTGATCGACGATCGTTCCCATGGCCACCAGCTGAACTCATCGACTTACTGGTCGAACTACCGGATCTCTGTTGCCAGATATGGATCCTTGACACGCACTGAGACCTACTCATACGCGCTGCAACAGTTGAAGAGGTCCCCCTGGACCTTCAGCCTTGGGGGCGGGACCTCACTTTAATCAGTTCATTGATATTGAAGACGAGCTGTGAGAAGTTTCTATAAGGGATCAAGGGATGCGACAACATCCTCGCGATCCAAGTACGGAAGGTCCTCAAGTACTTCGTTGATATCCCGTCCAGCAGCGAGCCGTCCCAATACCGCTGAAACCGGCACACGCGGGAGTGCTAGGGCCACCCTGCAGCAACGCGGCGCTCACCCCCTAATATATGGTACGATATCTCGTACAAGTATAGGAGGTAGAAAGTGGCACTTACTGCGAGCGAGGCGAGAAAAAACCTCTTTCCGCTGATTGAAAAGGTAAACGACGATCATCAGCCAATCGAGATCACATCGAAGCGCGGAAATGCTGTCTTGATTTCACGGGCTGATTACGACGCGCTGAGCGAGACTGCTTACCTCTTAAGGGCTCCTGCGAACGCCCGGAGATTGCTCGAAAGTCTCACCCAAGCGCAAAACGGCGAACGAGAAGTACACGAGCTCGCGTAATGCGGCTGGTATTTACGCCGCATGGCTGGGACGACTACCTCTACTGGCAGTCAACTGATAGAACGACGCTAAAGCGTCTCAACCGTCTTCTTGAGGCAACGGTACGCGATCCAGCGTCAGGTCTCGGAAAACCCGAACAGCTGCGGCATGTCCTCCAGGGATGCTGGTCACGGAGAATTGACGAAGAACACCGACTTGTCTATCTCATCGACGGCCAGGACATAGTTGTGTTGCAAGCAAGATTCCATTACCAACGATGATGGCAATTCATGCTCAGCGAGTTCCAATTTGGTGTTTCCGATCGGCAGGACGCATTCCGGAGTTGGCGTCGTTTGCGAGAGATAGACGAGAAAAAAGCCAACACGCGAGCCAACAACATCCGTCCCAACCCATTTCCCAGAGTTGCAGTGCGTCGCAAATTTGATTCGGCTGATTCCTTGAGCTGCGATTTTGCAATCCGCTGCGACTGACTGCTACCCGTTGACACCACCTCGCAAGGCCTCATAATCCCTTGGTCGAGGGTTCGATCCCCTCCGGCCCCACTCATTGCCGACTTCGCGGGACTCGAACTCCTTCGTGACCTTCTTGGTCCGCGGTTCCGGGCGGGCATCGTCCTTAATCTCGGAACACGCTCCTTCTCTCATGGCGACAGGATTTTCGTAGTGCCGGTCGATGCACTGTGGAAGTCGTATCCCCACGCGTGACCTCACCGCGATCAGCTGGGCTTGTCAACGGATACATCACCGAAGTTTCTATAAGTGATCCAGAGAAGACCAAATTTCGCCAGGCAAAAGCTTCTACTAGGCCGGGGGAGTAACTGTCGCGTCCTCGCCGCCCGATGCGAGCAGAAGTGTTGAGCCGAGAAAACACGGACTTAGAGCCCATTGCGCTCGCAATAGACGACTACAGACCAGCCTCTGCGTTCCTAGTCAAGTTTGTAACGGCACGCAGAGCAATTACTCAACTCAGAATATCCAAGTAACTGCCAACTTACGCTGACTTTATCAGTATCTGAGCCGAGCGAGGCTGCCCTTATGTCTGCGTTCTTCGTAGCGACACAGTCAGAGACGTTCTTCAGTACCGCCGCGACGAGCGATGCCGTCGCCTACGCGGTGTCCACTGGACGTGCTCGCAGACTTGGACCTCGCCTATATACGCGGACCGTGGTGGATGCCGAAGAGGACATCTGTCGTCGCAACTGGGCGGCAATAGCGGAAGGATACTTTCCCCACTCGATCATCAGTGGTCGTACCGCCTTCTTGTTCAAGCCATCGGAGGATGGTTTGATCTTCTTGACCGCATCGCAGTCGAGAGACGTCCGAGTTCCCGGACTACGGATACGTGCGCAACAAGGCCCGAGTCTCCAGGAAAGGGATATGCCGTTCATGGGGCTTCCGTTATTCATGAGCTCGCGGCCCCGAGCTTTCCTTGACAACTTGAAGCCCTCGCGGTCATGTTCTGGAGCAGTCACCCGAACGCTGAGTAGGGCGGAGCTGGAGGAGGCGCTGGAGGATTTCGGGCGGTACGACGTGGAGAACCTGAATCGCTTGCGTGACCAAGCGAGAGGACTTGCGAGCTCACTTGACGGCGAACGGCGGTTCGCAACGCTTGATGGACTTTTTGGTGCGCTGCTTCACACCAAAGACGTGTCGCTCACGAGTCGACCCGCCAAGGCGAGAGCAGCAGACGTGCCGTACGACCCGCGCCGCATTGAATCATTCGAGCAACTCGCTTCGAGTCTGCTCGCGTCCGGTCTCCCGGGCATCCGCGAGAACCCGCACAGCGACGTCAGTGTGCTCGCGTTCTACGAGTCGTATTTCTCCAACTACATCGAGGGGGCCGAGTTCACCGTTCAGGAGGCCCGGGAGATTGTCTTCGAGGGGTTTGTGACACCGGAGCGTCCGAAGGACGCCCACGATATTCTCGGGACGTATCAGCTAGTGTCCGATCCGCATGAACGGGCAGGTGTACCGGCTACCGCCGACCAGTTGGTTGTCATCCTGGGCAGTCAGCATGGGGCCATGCGCCGAGAACGGCCCGAGGTTCGACCGGGTCGCTGGAAGAACCGCAACAACCGTGTCGGCGAGTACGAGTTCGTGGATCACACGCTCGTTGAAGGGACGTTGCGAGAAGGGTTCCGCATCTACGCGTCGCTCCCACCCGGCCTCGCCCGCGCTGCCTTCGCGATGTACCTCGTCTCCGAGATTCATCCGTTCGCCGATGGCAATGCATGCATGGCCCGGATCGTCATGAATTCGGAACTGAGTGTTGCCGGCGAGCATCGAATCATAGTCACCACACATGACCGTCGTGTCTATCTCGCCGTTCTGCGTGGATTAGGCTTGAACACGAACATCGATTCGTACATACGCGTGCTCACGATGCTCCAGCGAAGAACCGCCGAGATTGATTCCTCCGTGCTTGAGGTTGCACAAGACGCCCTCACGAAGGCGTCGGCCTACGTCGACCCGGATCGGGACGCGAACCCATTCGGAGTCCACTTTGATATCGCAACGGCAAAGCTGCCCCGGAGGTAACGACGGGACAAGCCCAAGGCAACCCGACCAAGGCGGCTGAGATCCAGTCAGGCCGACATCGGGTTCGTCAACGGACACATCGTCGAAGTTTCGATACGGATCAATGGGTAACGCGATTCGTAGCTGGTTCCAAGGCGAAACTCAGGATGAAATCAGACTTATCGCGCACAATGTATGCATGCCAAATTTGAGTGAACCAATATCGACCAATCAAGATATGCAAGCCATCACATTTCGAACTCATCTGGATTGTGCCAGGCTTGATGCGATCTATCGAAGTTCCGCGGCGCGCTTCGGGTTGACGTATACAACCTTTGGCTTGGTGTACGCGAGTAATCATTAGTACCACTGGGCAGACGAATTTGCAGCGAGATAGGCGGTCGGCCTTCCGATCCTCATCTACAGCGATACCGCGGGTTCACGACGGGACCGACCTGCGATGCGCTGACTGCGGACGTAATCCTGCTGGTCAAGGCCTCAGGCGACGCGAGCTTCTTTAGCGTGGGCTGAGTTGTTTTTATGGAGAGCACATTCAATTCTCAACGCAAACACCTCATCGGAAAAGATGAATGGGACGGAAAGTTTACGTTGAATGTCAATGATTCGATCCGGCTAGCCGATCAGCGCACCGCTGCCGCGATGTTGGGATCTCCCATTGCCTCAAGCACGTCGTCGATGAAAAATACATCGGCATACTTGTGGTGTAGATCGAAGAGCGACACTTTATGACTGACCTGGCTTCGATCGAAGCAGCAATCTGCAACGACGACCACGTGGTAACCGAGCGAGTAAGCGTCAACGACCGAAGCACGCACGCACCCCGAGGTGGACTCACCGACAACTATCAGGCCGTCAACCTTCGCCCGTTGCAGATCAGCATTGAGACTAGTGCCGAAAAATACGCTCGCACGGTCCTTTTCGATGAGTGAATCTCCATCTTCAAAGAACCCGTCCATTATTTCAAGATCGTCCGATGAATCGGCCTCGCCGACCTGTCGCATCGTCGGGCGCTTGGAAGCATTCCGTTCGAGACGCCCCGTACTGAAAAAGACCGGCGCACCCTTGTGCCTCGCGACAGAAAGTAACCGCATCGTAGGTTCCCTACATTCCCACGCATACCTTCCACACGAGCTTGGATACTCCTGGGTCACCTCCAGAAGATCTCGGCTACCACCGCGATAGACCCGTTTGTAGAGATCGATCGCAAGGACTGCGACATTCTCGCTGACATAACGAGGACGTTGGTAAGCCGAATAGAGGGCTCGTGTCGGCTGATCGATCATGGAGTTCCAGATCCCGTCGACGCATTTTCCATCGCTCTCCGTCATATCCGCCTCTCCAAACCAGTCGCGAAAGCTCCTGTAGAATACCAATCGATCTTTACAGGGTCGTCATTGTTGATGATTAACAAGCCATTCCTACCATGATCCCAAATAACGACTCTTCCATCAAGATCTCACGAACATGGCCGAATGCGTCATGACGACCGCAACGAGAGGCATCTGGCGGGCCGGGCGCAAGGAGAGCGCCATGGCAGACAGTTCACAGTGCATCGCGCGCTCGGTCATCGCGCGTCACCGTACATGATCGAAAATACCGTTGACCTGCAGCTTCATGATCGCCAATCATCTGCGTTATTTCGCATGGACGACCGATTCATAAGGACACCCTGGAAGCAACGATTCGGCCTCGGATGAGTCGATCTTTTCGAGATGAGCTCTGTACCTCAGCCAAGGCGACGATCCGCGCAAGGCGATTGCCCCTCGACCCGGTGAATCGATAGCGCCGGTTCGAGGCGAAATTCCAACGCTACGTTGTCAAGCAGCAGATCAGCGCGCGAGTTCAGCAGCCAAAGGAAGCTCGGCCCTCTCGCGTCGGCCCGGATTCCAGATCTCGGTAATCTCGCTCGAATTCGCTACCACACCAAAGGACTTCGCGATCCGCTGAAGCGCCGCCTCGTGACGCTCCAGCGACACAGATCCGCAGCAGTCAGAGACGACGGTCGCCAGATAGTCAAGACACATCGCGTGGCGAAGCGTCGTTTCCACGCACACGTCAGTCATCACCCCCGTCATGATGGCGGCCTGTCTGCCGAGAGACTTCAAGATCGAATCGAGCTCAGTTCCGATGAACGCGTCATAGCGGTGCTTCACGACGACGAAGTCACCGTCTTTCGGTCCAACCCGGAAGAACTCTGCACCTTCGGTACCGGGTTTGCACAGTTCTTGCTCGTAGGACTCAAGCGACCCGTGGCGCCAGCGCCAGGCGAGGGAATCCGAATCCAGATCGTGAAGCGTCTGGATGAAGATCACCGGAATTTCAACCGAGCGTGCCTCGCTAATCAAGCGCTCAAGCTGGATGCTCATCATTTCCATGGCCGCGTCCTGTTCGGAGCTCGAGCCGGAGGCACGACAGAAATCATTCTGGACGTCCACGACCACGAGCGCCGCGCGCGAGGGATCAATGCGATAGGTAAGGTCCCCAAAATTCAACTTCCGCCTCCTTGTCGTCGTTCGTGGGTGACAGGTTCCACTGTTGCATATTTGCGCATCGCGCGCTAGACGTCATTGGGTCTGTTGTCAATGTCACAGGTGAACCCGGAGAACGTGCCGAATTCGTCCGTCTTTCTATCGAGATTGGCGCGGAACGTGACAAAAGAGTGTCGGGACCTCTCCAAAATGTCCCCGTAGACAGCGCAATTTTGATCTGTGAGTATTTCTCATAAAGGATCGATAAAGAACCGCATCGGAACCATTGCGAAGATATCCAAGGGGGAAGGAGGCGCAGTCCGTTGGAATGGTCTGATTGGTCACTCATGCGAGATGATGATTGACAACCAGAATGTTAGGGCCTGCAGGAGCTCCAACCTACCGACACGACGTTGCAACGCAACCGTCTCGACTCACCGGCTGTCGAATAGCCGGTGACCGAACTTAAGACTTTCGATGAGATAGAGAACAGGAGATCAAGTTATGAGGTTCGATTATCACGAGCAGCAAGAGATCACTCGCCCAATGCGGGAGCTCTCAAAGGCCGCGGGATCGGGCACGCTCGAACCAAAACTTCTTGAAATTATTAAGGTGAGAGCCTCTCAGTTGAACGGCTGCGCGCACTGCCTTGAAATGCATACGAAAGAGGCTCGTGCAATGGGTGAGTCGGACGACCGTCTTCATCTCGTCGCCGTATGGCGAGAGGCGCCTGTCTTCAGCGAGCGTGAACGGGCCGCCCTTTCGTGGTGTGAAGAACTCACATTGATCTCCGCGCGAGAGGTTCCCGACGAGCTCTACGATGAGGTACGTCAATACTTTTCTGAAGAGGAAATGTGGCGGCTCACGCTCGCGATCGTCGTGATCAACAGTTACAACCGACTGGCGATCGCAACCCGTGCACCCGTTGGCGACTACGTGCCTCGGAAGATCTCCAGCTCCTCGAAATCATGACCGGGTCCACGTTGAAGGCAACGCTCGTCGAAAAAGCACGGTTACTGCTCGACGCCCACCATGGCCCCAATCCCCTTGTCTTGCCGAATATCTGGGACGTTGCCTCAGCACGTATTGTGGCCGAGGAGGGGTTCCCCATAATTGCGACGTCAAGCAAAGCGATCGCTGGCGTGCTCGGTACGCGCGACGACGACTCAAGCAATCCCGACGTCATCTTCGACTTTGTCGCGCGCATCGCCCGTTCGGTCAGTTGCCCGGTAACGGCAGATCTTGAGGCGGGCTACGGTTTGGCGCCAACGGAGTTTGTCGAACGCCTCCTTGACGCCGGGATTGTTGGGTGCAATCTCGAAGATTCGGACCATCACGGAGGTGATGTTCTCGTTGACTCGACGGTCCAGGCGATATTTCTCGCCGATGTTCGAAAAGCAGCGACAAAACTCGGGGTACACATCGTGATCAACGCCCGCATCGACAGTTTCATCCGACGGGTGGGCGACGAACAGCACCAGCTTGAAGAGGCGATTCGGCGCGGCCTCCTCTACCTCGAGGCAGGTGCTGACTGTGTCTACCCAATCGCTCTTGTCGATCGAATCCGGATTGCACAGCTCACCACAGCTCTGCCCGGGCCCGTCAACATCACCGCTCGCCGGGGCGGTCTCAGTTTTTTTGAACTCGGCGCCCTCGGCGTACGCCGGATCAGCTTTGCCTCAGGGATCTTCCAGCTCGAGAACGATCATTTGCGCGTGGCTGTTCATCGATTATCTGAATCAGCTGACCCAGAGGCTCTCTGGCAAGAACTGTCCTCAGAGATCTGATTCCCACTCGCGCCCGTGGGACGCCCGGCCAGACTCTGGACACGAAGTGAAGCTGTCCACAACAACGTTGTGAATGAGACGCGCCAACCGGCCCGCGACGAGGTGGAATCATGACCGAACAATCTGCGAAATATCTATTCGGTGCCGACGAACAGGCTCGCGCCGATGCTGTCGAAGATCTGTGTAATGAACATACAAAACAACTGATTCAAGCTCTTGGCCTCAAGCCGGGAGCGCACCGTCTCGAAGTCCGTGAGGTGGTGGTTCGATCACGTCCTGGCTGCGCGAGGTAGTCGGGGAATCGGGCCAGTTCGTGGCAACGGACATCGATGTACGGTCCTCGAAGGCCATTTAGACAGATGCGAACCTCCAAATTCGCCGCCATGACGTCGTTCAAGATGCACTCGAAGTCGGAAGTTTTGATCTCGTGCAGGCAAGACTTGTGCTCGAGCACCTGCCAGACGGTGATGCTGTGCCTGCGAATCTTGTACTCGCGCTCTGTCCCGGCGAGTGGATCGTTGTCGAGGATATTGATTATGTATCCGGAGTGCCGATGAGTGATCTTGGCGCGAGAGAACATGAACACACGAAATCAGTACGTTGACGCGATACCGCGCCGGCGCAATTGCGCACTTTCTGAATCGATAGCCCCCCAGGAAATGGTATTGACCATGATCGTCGGTAACGAAAGCGGGAGATATTAGGCTCGATCGCCGCGTCGTTGATAACGCAAAATCAGCACTCGAAATGGCCATACGTAGACGTGTTTGGTTCAGAAGTCTGCATCAAAGGAGACCTCTCCCTCTATGCCCGTCTGATACGCAGAGACAGTGCGTTCAAAGAAGTTCGTATGTTCCGACACATCTTGAAGCGTCATGAAGTCGAGCGGATTACTCACGGCAAAAAGCTTGCCAATTCCAAGTCGCGACAGGCGCTGATCGGCGACGTACTCAAGATACTGCCTGACATCTTTCAGTGATAGCCCAGAGATTCCTTCTGCGAGGACATCTTCGGCGAAGGCTGCCTCGACATCTACAGCATCACGCATCATATTTCGAATTCTTGAGACGAGTTCTGGATCGAATAATTCCGGTTCTTCGGAACGAATAACATCCACTGCTGCGAAGGCAAAATCCATGTGCCCACTCTCGTCACGGAACACCCAATTGGTTCCTGCCGCGAGTCCATTCAATAGTCCCTTTGAACGCAGAAAATAGACATACGCAAACGCCGCAAAGAAGAAAAGCCCCTCTATGCAGGCTGCGAAGCAGATGAGATTGAGCAAAAACGTACGCCGATCCTCCAAGGTCTCGAGACGTTCGAGCTTGCCGATACCGTCCATCCATCGAAAGCAGAATTCTCCCTTCGCGCGTATCGAAGGGATATTTTCAATCGCGGCGAATGCCTCGGCACGCTCGGCAAGATCCGGCACGTATGTGTCGAGAAGCGTGAGGTAGAACTGCACGTGTTGCGCCTCTTCAAAGAGTTGCCTTGAGAGAAAAAGCCGCGCTTCGGGGGAGTTGAGATGTGTATAGAGATTCAATACGAGATTGTTCGCAACAATCGAATCTCCGGTCGCAAAGAACGCAACAAGGCGGCGTATGAGGTGTTGCTCCGACGGCAAGAGCCGCTGTCGGAGGTCCACGAGATCGTCCGTCCAATCGACTTCTTCTACACTCCAAGTATTTCGTATCGCCGCTTTATAGCGCTCATAGAAATCTGGATATCGCATGGGCCGCAGTGTGAGATCCAGACCAGGATCGAGGATTGCACGCCGACTATCCAGGGATGCTGGGCGTTGTTCCCCAACGGAATCCGGCAGTTCAAAATCCGAAACATCCAGCCCGCTGAGCGCGGTCATTCGCAGGCCTCACAATGATCGGGGTTTTCGAGAGAGCATGCAATGGCTACGTCGGCCGGTAGATCTGAATCGCCGTTCAATGGGCTGACCGCCGCGCTCACCTGTTCAGCAATCGTGGTCTTGGTTATGCGCGTCGCGGGGCGCGATCGAAGATAGTAGGTAGTCTTCAGCCCTTGCTTCCATGCATACATATACATCGATGACAGCTTTCCGATGTTTGGCGACTCGACGAAAAGATTCAGCGACTGGCTCTGGTCGATGAACGGTCCGCGAGCTGCCGCGAGGTCTATAAGGGCCTTTTGTGGAATTTCCCAGGCGGTTCGATACAGATGTCGCACATCCTCGGGAATACGTGAAATCTCCTGGATCGATCCCTCGGCACGCTTGATCGCATCGCGCATATCGTCATCCCACATATTGAGACGTTGCAACTCTCGAACGAGATAGGTGTTGATCTGTAGGAATTCACCCGACAGCGTCTCTCGTTTGAAGAAGTTTGAGATTTGGGGTTCGATCGCCTCATAACAGTTCGCGATGGAGGCGATCGTCGACGTGGGTGCAATTGCGACAAGCAGTGAATTCCTAAGGCCGTACTTCGAAATCCGCTCCTTCAGCGACGCCCACCGCTCCACATCAGCAGGAATTTTGCCCCACAGGTCGTACTGCAAGACGCCGCCATGAGATCTCGTCTCGCCAAAGGCCGGATGGGAACCAGAGAGTTCTGCCAACTCGGTGGATCTCCAAAGAGCGTTGAAGTAGATCTCCTCGGCAAATCGCGCCGATACCGTCGTGGCCTCGTCGGAATCAAACGACAGGCCAAGACGGAACAGGGCATCTTGTAGACCCATCTCCCCGATACCGATAGGTCGCCATCGGGCGTTGGAGCTTGCAGCTTCAGGCGTTGGATAGAAGTTGATATCGATAACACGATCGAGAAAGGTGACCGCGGCCCGCACAGCTCTCCCCAGGCGGTCTAGCGCGAGTTCACCATTTTCAACAAAATGGCCCAGGTTGACCGATCCAAGGTTGCAAACGGCAGTCTCATCTTCACTCGTGACCTCAAGGATCTCGGTGCAAAGGTTTGAAAGATGCACCACCGACCTGCCTGTTCCTGTCTGATTGCAAAGCTCGTTGGATCGGTCTTTGAACGTCATCCAACCATTCCCGGTCTGAGCCAGCGTGCGCATCATCCTCGCGTAAAGCTGTCGTGCGGGAATTTGGCGTTCGTAGAGTTCATCGTGCTCCGCGGCGAGATAGGCATTCCGAAAATCATCGCCATAAAGGTCACAGAGTTGTGGAACCTTCTTAGGATCGAAGAGCGACCAGAGAAAATCCTGCTCAACACGCTCCATGAACAGATCCGGCACCCAGTTTGCAAGATTGATCGTTCGAGCGCGACGGGCTTCGTCGCCCGTATTGTCACGAAGATCCAGGAAGTCTTCGATGTCGGCATGCCAACTCTCAACGTAAACACACGCGGCACCTTTTCGTCGCCCCCCTTGGTTTACTGCGGCAACCGATACATCAAGCGTCTTCAACCATGGAACGATGCCGTTCGATAGTCCGTTTGTGCCCCGAATCAATGAACCTTGCGATCGAACGCGATGAAATCCGAAACCGATTCCACCTGCGAACTTCGAAAGCTGTGCGATCTGTCCGTAACGCTGATATATGGATTCAAGCGAATCCAGAGGTGAATCGAGCAGATAACACGATGACATCTGCGGGTGATTCGTACCTGAATTGAATAAGGTCGGGCTGGACGGCAGATAATCAAGGCTGGACATTAGCGCATAGAACTCAATCGCCTCATCGGCGGATTCGGAGAGGCCACATGCGACTCGGAGAAGAAAATACTGTGGTGTCTCGATGACGACTCGCAGCTCTGGGTGTCGAAGCAGATACCTGTCATAGACGGTGCGAAGGCCGAAGAACTCAAAGAGACGATCGCGTTCGTTGCATACAGCATCATCCAGCTTGCGACGATTTGCAGAAACGAGTTCGGCTGTCTTGGCAGAGATGATCCCAACTGACTCTCCCACTGCTATGGACTGCGAGAACGAGTGGATGTTCTGATTGCGAACTTCCTTGTCGATAGTTGTTGACAGCAGCCTTGCTGCGAGCTTCGAGTAATTGGGTTCCTCGCTGATCAACGCCGCAGCAGTACGGATCGAAAGCTCATCGAGTTCGATTGACGTCGCACCATCGCGCAGCCCCGAGATGGTGCGTGTGGCCACGCGCATCGGGTCGACCCCACCGAGACCTTCAGCGCATCTGCTGACGGCTCGGACGATCTTGTTGACGTCGACGTGCTCGAGTGCTCCGCTCCGCTTGCGAACGCGCATTGAACTCACGCCATCTTCGACCGCGACATTCGAGTCGCCTTCAGCTCCATCCAACGCAAGGTCACCGACAGAGGCCTCGACTATTGCCACAACTTCTCCGATCATCCGTGTTGAACTACTACATATTGTGGTTGTAAAGAACCTGCACCCTAGATATTGTTAACTACAACCGAGTAGTTCCGCTGACGCAAGAGGCATCATTAGGTACTAAAGGAGCAACATTGAGTACTAAACAGCGCCCCGCGGCCTCGCCCCCCCCGGTTGCGGAGGTGGAACGACTGGCGGATCCTGATGCAGGCGATGCTGCGACCAGAGGCGAGGTCAACCTAAAGACAGCTGCCCTTGTACTTGGCGTTCACTACATGACGGCGTACCGGTACGTTCGCCAGGGACGTCTGCAGGCTTATCGTGATGGGACTGAGTGGCGAGTTCCGCGAGGCGCTCTCGCCGCATTCAAATTGATCAAGAGCGAGAGCCCTGATTCTGGCGTCATAGGCACGCCAGAGGCGCATTGGGTTGAACGCCTGGAGTCCTGTTTGCTCAGCGCCGACGAAACTTCATCATGGAAGATCATCGAGTCGGCGCTCGCTGCAGGTCGCACCTCGACCTATTGCTACATAGACATGATTGCCGCATCGCTTGCGTCGATCGGAGAAAGATGGGCGACTGGCGAAATTGGAGTCGCGGATCAGTATCTCGCCACCGCGGTAGCCGTTCGTCTTGTCTCGCGTCTCGGAGCTCGGTTCCGACGACCTGGGAGATCACGTGGAACCGTCGTCTTTGGCGCCCCCTCTGGAGAACTCCACGCACTTCCAATTGCAATCGCCTCCGACCTGGTCAGGCTCAGGGGTTATGACGTACTTGAACTCGGAGCGAATGTTCCGGTTGAGGCCTTTGTAGCCTCCGCCCTGCAGACCCCTCGACTCATCTGCGTTGGGATTGGCGTTACCAGATCAGAACTGCTCGATTCAGCACAAGCAGTCGTGGATGCGATTCGACTTGAAGACGCCAATCTGCCGATTGTCATCGGTGGACTGGTCGTAACCGAACTCGACAAGCTTCGGCTGAGAGGCGTATCTGCGATTGCGAGCGATGGACTCCAGGCGATTGAGATCATTGAGTCATTCGCTGCCTCTCGCGCGATGCGGCAGGTCGTCTAAACCGTAGTTCCCCCCGATCGACCCCTCGTGCTCCCTGGTACAGCTTTGTGTGCAGGTATTTCGCGCCCTTCCAGAGGAGTAGACGTAGTCATGTAATAGAGGACGTTATGGCGGTTTATTTCTTATAA
>Ga0307373_10001632_pt1 | contig 41924 bp, 32 predicted proteins | sample OX2MG_FD_202534 | JGI IMG/M metagenome (GOLD analysis project Ga0307373, IMG submission 202534) | Soil microbial communities from Risofladan, Vaasa, Finland - OX-2 | ecosystem: Environmental > Terrestrial > Soil > Coastal area > Acid sulfate soil | place: Finland: Risofladan, Vaasa | collected...
AGGCGCCAACCCCCTAACTGGCGCGTTCGACACCCCCCCGGGAGCCCCCTGATGTTCAGACTCCGTCGAGTGCCTCGCAAGACCGCCGTAGCGCTGGTCCTGCTCGTGGTGCTCTTCAGCATGCTGCGCGGTGCCGCGCAGGATGGCCACGAGGCCGGGCCGGGCGCGTCGGGCAAGCCGGTGGCCGCGCGGACGCTATCAGCGACCAGGCCAGCGGGCGGTCCCTGCTCGGTGCCGGGGATCGGTGACATCGGCGGCCTGCTCGGCTTCTGCTCGCTCGGGCAGTCCGGGCTGATCGGCAGTGTCAACAGCCTCTGCCAGCCTGGTGTCCCGCAGCCGGAGTCGGCCACGGCGGGCGTGGACGCGCTGATCAGGCCACCGGCAGCACCGGGCAAGCCGGTCGCTACCCCGTACAACCAGTACGGCATGTCCGGGCAGTTCTGGGCGCCCTTCGATCTGCAGTGCTCGGACATGACCTCGCTGATCGGCAACGACGTGGCCGGGATGCTCTTCGACTTCGCCAAGGCACTGGACCGGGTGACGATCACCGTGTACCAGTCGGCCGCGGGCGAGGGCATTCTCAGCTGGCTGCAGGGCGTAACCGACCATCTGATCAGCGGCCTGGGCAATGCCATCTACTTCCCCTACGTGGCGCTCGTGGTCATCCTGGCGGCGATCTGGCTCGCCTGGCAGGGGCTGATCCGCAAGCGCGGCACCAGGACGATCGAGGGCACGATCTGGATGGTGCTCGCCTGCGCGGCCGCGATCTGGCTGATCGGCAGGCCCGCTGACTTCACCGGCCTGGGCAAGGGAGTCTCGGACGGCATCAGCACCACGCTCAACACCGCCTTCGCCAACCTTCCCAGCCCTGGCCAGGCCAGCTGCCTGCCGGTGAAGGCTCATGATCCGCAGATCAGCCGGGCCAGCTTCAGCTACACCTCGAGCCGGACCGTGGTCGACCAGAACGCCAACGAACTGTGGACGGTGCTCGTCTGCAAGCCGTGGCTGGACGGCGAGTTCGGCACGACGGCCTTTGCCGCCGCCGGCAAGGCGACGCCGGTGTCGGCATATGCGCGGCAGCTTCTGTGGGCGCAGGCGATCGCGGCGAACGAGCATCCGACCACCGCGCTGGTCAACGCCAAGCAAGCCGCCTATCAGGGCATCGCGACAACGATCCAGCGACAGGATCCGTCTGTCTACCCGCTGTTCCAGGGCAAGGAGTGGACCACGAGGCTGGAGATCGGGTTCGCCGCGCTGCTCGCCGCCCTGGTGGCCGGCGTGCTCGTGCTGCTGATCTCGGCGACCCTGATCCTGCTCAAACTGAGCTTCCTGCTGCTGCTCATCGCCGGCCCGTTCTTCCTGCTGATCGGAACCCATCCTGGATTCGGCCGGGTCGTCGCCGTCCGCTGGTTCGAGCTGCTGGTCGGTGTCCTGCTCAAGCAGGCGGCCGTGGCGCTGGCGCTGAGCGTGCTGCTGTACTGCTATGCGCTGATCATGGGGACGACCGACGCGGTACTGCCGTGGGCGCTGAAGATCCTGATGATCACGCTGGTGACCGTCGCCGTCTTCATCTACCGCAAGCCGTTCCAGCACCTGTTCGCCGCGGTCGGGTACGGCGCCATCGGGTCCACCGAGCGGGCCGAGGCCGACCTGGGCCGGGCGGCCGCGACGGCAAGGGCCAACACCAGGGATGCCGCGACGCTCGCCGTGCCAGGCTTTGCCGCGTACCGGGCCGCCAGATGGGCGCGGCGCAATCCCGCCCAGGCGGCCGGCCTGGCGCTCAGCACCGTGACGGCGGCCAGCACGGCCGGGGTGGCCGCCGGTGCGGCCGGGATGGACGTCAGCGGCAGCGGCGAGTACGCCGGAGCTGGCCAGGTGCCCGCAGGCGTGGCGTCGGGTGCGGGAGGCTCGGGCGACCCGGCGAGCAACGGCGGCCAGCCGGGCGCTGCCGGGCGGGCCAGAGCCTGGGGCGCGTCAGCGGGCACGGCGTCGGCGAGCGAGGCGCCGCCGCTGCGCCTGCCGCCCAGCCAGGGCACGCCCGCTAGCTGGGCTAACGGCGGGCCGTCAGCGGGTCAGCCGCCAGCTCCGAGAACCAGGGGAGTAGCCGGGCCGGCCGGCGGGAGCGGAAACGGCTCGTCCGCTCCGCCACTTCCGCCAATGGTCAGGTCGTCAGGCGGCGCGGCGTCTCCTGCCAGCCAGGCTGCTCGCGGGAGTTCCGGTCCAAGCGTGCCATCCCGGTCGTCCGGGGCGGGTTCTCCGCCGCCGTCCGCGAAGCCGAGCGTGCCCGCGCGGTCAGCGGGCCCGGCCGTGCCGCCCTCGTGGAGCACGCGCGGCACGCCGCCGAGGAGGTCGGCGACCCCGCCACCGCCGCGGTCGGGCTGGGGCGGCCGGGGCTCGCCCGCCAGCGGGGGCGCGCCGCGACAGGACGCGGCTTCGCCCGCCCGCAGGCCAGCAGCGGACAGGACGCCGCCGTCGCAGAGCCGACCGGCGGGAGGCGTCCGGCCCGAGCGTCCGGCTCGTCCCTGGCGCCTGTCCGGGCAGGGCCGGCCGGCCAGGCAGCAGGGCACGGGTCGCAGCGGTCCGCCGGCGAGCCGGGCAGGTGGCGGTCCGGCCGGCGGTCCGGCCGACTCCGCCGGGCAGTCCGGCTCGAACGGGAACTTTTCCGCCGCACCTTACGGCCTCAAGCCCGGCGGCACCGATGACCCGCCGGCGGGCCCGTTCTGGAGCCGGCCGATCTGGCGGCGGAAGTAGCTGATCCTCGTGGAGCTATCGCCGTTCCAGAGGTTCGCCGCTTTCGCTGTTGTCGTGCTGGTCCTCGCCGGACTTGGTGCCTACCTGTTCCTGCCGCAGTCATCGGCGGCTGGCGGCAGCCCGCAGCCGGCCCAGTCCGGCTCGGCCAGCCCGAAGCAAACGCCGAGTCCGGTGAGTCCCAGCTCACCGGGGCCGTCCGGGCAGGCCGTTCCGGACATCTACCAGTGGCTGCCGTTCACGCCGTCGGATCTGGCGAGCGCGTCCGCCACCACGATCTCGTTCGCCGCGCACTACGGCACGTTCTCGTACACGCAGAGCGCGCAGGCCTACCTGGCGCCGATGCGCCCGGAGATCAGCAGCCAGCTCGCGGTCGTGCTCGGCCGGGCGTTCGCCGCTCCCGGGCTGGTCGCGATGAGGGCCAGCACCAGGCAGACCTCGACCGCCACGGCCATCATCCTCGCGCTGCGAGCCTTCGGCCCGTCCAGCCTGATCTTCGTCGTCGCCGTCGCGCAGCGAATTGCCAGCAGCAAGGGAACCAGCCAGCAGAGCACCGACTACGCGGTCACGCTGACCGGAACCGGGTCCGCATGGCAGGTAAGTGACATCGAGCTATCGTCGGCAGGCAACAATTGATCCGCGTCAGCGGCGGGATGGTCAAGCCTGTCATCTTCGGGCTGGCCGGCATCGTCACGCTGCTGCTGGTCGGGGTACTCGTGGCGCCGGTGCTGCTGTTCGCCGGCGGCGGACTGATGTTCACGACCGGCAGTACCTGCGCCTCGGGGACAACCACGACTTCGCAGCCGCCCGTCAGCACCCAGGCCAGTAACTCCATCCCGGCCAACTACCTGACGTTGTTCACGTCGATCGGCGCGCAGTACAAGGTGCCCTGGGTCGTGCTCGCCGGGATCGGCAAGGTGGAGAGCGACGACGGCCGGACCACGCTGCCGGGCGTGACCAGCGGATCGAACGCCTTCGGTGCGGCCGGCCCGATGCAGATAGGCATCGGCGGGGCGTCGACCAACACCTGGGGCGGCGCTCCGGTCCACCCGGCCAGCGAGCACGTCGCCGGAGTCGCCACCGACGCTAACGGAGACGGGATCGCCAGCGTCTACGAGCCGGCCGACGCGATCGCCGGCGCCGCGAAGTACCTGCTGGAGCACGGCGTTCTCACCAACGTCTCCGGCGCGATCTTCGCCTACAACCACCTGGACTCCTACGTCCAGTCCGTGCTCGGCTGGGCCAACCTCTACTCCAAGGGCGGATTCCAGGTCACGTCGGCCGTCGGCGGAAACGCACCGCCGTGCGTGCCGACCGTCGGCCTGACGTCCAGCAGTTACGCCTCGGCGGCCATCGCTTACGCCAGGCAGCAGATCGGCAAGCCATACCTGTGGGGCGGCACGGGCCCGGACTCCTTTGACTGCTCGGGGCTGACGATGATGGCGTACCGGGCGGCGGGGGTCGACATTCCCCGGACGGCTGATCAGCAGTGGCTCTGGGGCCCGCGAGTCAGCCCCAGCCAGGTGGAGCCCGGTGACCTCGTGTTCTTCGCTGGCGGGGACGGAACCGTGACTGCGCCCGGCCATGTCGGCATTGTGATCGGCCATGGCCTGATGATCGACGCGCCGTCCCCCGGGCTACAGGTGCGGATCGAGCCTTATACCAATAGCGGGGCGATCGGCTTCACCCGCCCGTGGGGGCACGCTGGAGTCAAGCAATCCCCGAGCCTTGCGACCGGCTGATCACGGTGCCCTGCATCAGGGCTTCAGGGTTCTAGACATCTTGATGTCAGCGCCGACGGTCACTATGATGTTTCCATGCGGACTACGCTAACGCTCGATCCAGATGTCGCCCAGTTGGTCGAGGATGCCGTCCACCGGGAGCGGCGGCCGATGAAGCAGGTCATCAACGACGCGCTCCGACGGGCTTTCGCAGCGCAGCGGCCCCCGGGGGCGCCCTATCGGCTGGTCGCGCATGAGTCCCGGCTGCGGCCGGGATTCGACCTCACCGGCTTCAACCGGCTCGCCGACGAACTCGAGGACGAAGCGATAGTAGAAGCGACCAGGCGTCGCCCGTGATCGTCGTCGACGTCAATCTGCTGCTCTATGCAGTAGTTTCCGGCTTCCCCCAGCATGAATCCGCTCGGCGCTGGTGGGAGAAGATGCTCAACTCCGCGGTCCCGGTTGGCCTCTGCGGTCCGGCCGTCTTTGGCTTTCTGCGCATAGTTACGAATCCCCGCATACTGGATTGGCCGCTGCCTGTTGAGGCAGCCACCCGCTACGTGCGCGAATGGCTCGACCGCCCGAATGTCCGGTTCCTCACGCCTGGGCCGAAGCATCTCGACATCGCTTTTGACCTTCTCAGGGAAGCGGGGACGGCCGGCAACCTGACGACTGACGCTCAGCTGGCGGCTATGGCGATCGAATATGACGCCGAGATGCTCTCTAACGACAACGACTTCGGGCGCTTCCCAGGGCTTCGGTGGGCCAATCCGCTGCACTAGGTCGTTGAGGTACCAGGAGATTGCATGGACTTTGAGCTGTCGGACGAGCAGCGACTGCTCCGCGACACCATCCGGTCGTTCGTCGACGCCGAGATCCGGCCGGTCGCCAGGGAGTGGGAGGAATCGGGCCGCTATCCCGAGGAAATCGTCGCCATCATGCGGGAGATGGGGCTGTTCGGGCTGCTGGTCCCCGAGGAATTCGGCGGGATGGCCGCCGACATGGTCTCTCTGGCCATCGTCTTCGAGGAGATCTCGCGCGGGTGGATGGGAGTCGCCGGGATCATCGGCAGCCACTCGCTGTCGTGCTGGATGATCGCTCATTACGGAACCGACGAGCAGAAGGCCGCATATCTCCGCGCCCTCGCCAGCGGCGAGCGGCGCACCGGGATCGGGCTGACAGAGCCGGGAGCCGGCAGTGACCTGCAGGGCATCTCGGCCACCGCGCGCCGGGACGGCGACCACTACGTGGTCAACGGCCGGAAGACATGGATCACCAACGCCAGGCACGCCGACCCGCTGCCCGTTCTGGTCAAGACCGACCCCTCAGCGCGGCCCGCGCACCGGGGCATGTCCGTGCTGCTCATCGATCCCGCCTCACCGGGTTTCGAGGTACTTCGGGACCTGCCGAAGCTCGGCTACCGGGGACCCGAGACCTGCGAGCTCGTGCTCGACGATGTGCGCGTTCCGGCGACGAGCCTGCTGGGCGGAACGGAGGGCCGCGGGCTCCAGCAGGTACTCGCCGCCCTGGAAAAGGGCAGGATCAACATCGCCGCGCGGGCGGTCGGCGTGGCCCAGGAGGCCTACGACCAGGCGCTGCGCTACGCGGGGGAGAGGGAGGCCTTCGGGCAGAAGATCTCGGGCTTCCAGGCCGTTCAGCTCAAGCTGGCCGACATGGCGATGAAACTCCAGGCTGCCAGGCTGCTGACGTACTGGGCGGCGTCCCAGGCCGACGCCGGACGGCGTGCCGACCTGGAGTCCGGCCTGGCGAAGGTCTACGCCTCGGAGGTCGCGTACGAGTGCGCCTTCACCGCCATGCAGGTGCACGGCGGCTATGGCTACTCCAAGGAGTTCACCGTCGAGCGACTGTACCGGGACGCGCCGCTGATGGTCATCGGCGAGGGAACCAACGACATTCTCCGCACGGTCATCGCCGAGTCCCTGATCGCCGGGCGGGGCGTCATAGGCTGACAAGTTCCGCCCCGTGTCCCTGCGGTCGTCACTATGCTCGTGAGGTAGGTCATTGCCGGATCCCGGCTGATCGGACGCCGTTGCGACCGGCCAGCGGGTCCCGGGAACCCCGTGGGTCACTGAGTCCGCGCGACCCCGGACAGGAGATGGCGATGCCGGATCGGGTCAGTCACGCGACAGGCGGCACGCGGGCCTGGAGCGCGGAAGGTTCGTTCCGGCGGGCCGCCGTCCGGCGGGCAGCCTGGTTGCTCGCCCTGAGCCTGAATGCGACGGCCTGCAGTGTCGTCAGCCCGTCATCGGCCGCGCCGAAGGCACGGACGCCGACCGTTGCCGCGCGCCACAGCCCGCGGTCGTCCGCGACCGGCAGTCCGTCGTCATCAAGTCACCGGACGTCCAGGCCGCTGGCTGGCAAGATCGTCGGTATCGACCCCGGTCACAACGGCCTGAACCACACCGCCCCCGCTTTTCTGGCCAAGCAGATCTGGAACGGCAGAGAGTGGGAGGACTGCAACACCACGGGCACTCAGACCGCCAGCGGGTACACCGAGGCGCTGTTCAATTTCAACGTCGCGACCTACCTCGCGGCCGATCTGCGGAAGGACGGCGCGCGGGTGGTGCTGACCAGGCACAACAATCACGGCCTCGGGCCGTGCGTGAACCGGCGCTCCGCGATGCTCAACCACACGGACGTGGCGATCGACATACACGCCGACGGCGGGCCGGCCTGGGGACGCGGGTTCACCGTGCTCGAACCCGTCGCAGACGGGCCGAACGACAACGTCATCGCGCCCTCCGTGCGGTTCGGCCACGACGTGCACAAGGCCTTCCTGGCCGGTACCCCGATGCGGGTTAGTGACTACTACGGCCACGACGGCTACATCTTCCGTGACGACCTCGCCGGGCTGAACCTGACCACGGTGCCGAAGGTGCTCATCGAGTGCGGCAACATGCCCAACGCGGCCGACGCCGCGCTGCTGACCACGCCCCGTGTCCAGCGGCGGATCGCGCGGGCGCTCGAGGCCGCGATAATCCGCTTCCTGACAGGCCGCTGGCAGCCTGGCCGCCGGTCCGGGTGAGCTGCCCGGATCCGTGCCTGCGCTCCGGCTCGCGCGGGTTCCGCGCGGTCCGCGCTGGTGGGTCGGCCGCATTCCGGTTATCGGGGTATTGCGGCCTGATATCACAAGTAGGATCGACGCAGAGTTCGTCGGAAGATTCCGGGTGACTGCAATGCGTTGCGGCATGAGTAAGCCACTCCACCTGGCTGCGGTTACGGTCCTGGCGTCGGTCATTGCCGGCTGCTCGATAATCGCGCCGCCCTCTTCGCCGGCCGGCGATCCTGGTACGACGGCGCCGCCGAAAAGCATGAGGCCGAGCGCGAGCCCCAGCAGCCGGCCCCGCGCCCTCTCGCCGTTCGCGAGCCTGCTCAGCTATCTCGCGCACCGGGACGGCCAGATCACTGCGGCCGTGTACGACAAGCGCACCGGGCGGACCTGGGTCTTCCACCGGGGAATCCGCCAGGACACGGCGAGCATCGTCAAGGTCGAGATCATGGGCACCGCCCTGTGGGAGGCACAGAACGGCACGCCGCTGTCGGCGGCCGAAAAGGCCCTGTTGCCCCTGATGATCGAGAACAGCGACAACAACGCCGCTACCGAAATGCTCGCCGACGTGGGCGGACCGAGCGCGGTGCAGCGGTTCGACCGGCGGGCTGGCCTGTTCGACACGATACCGTCCAGGCAGAAGTACATTCCCGGGTCCACCTTGCCCGGATGGGGGCTGACGACCACGACAGCATTCGACGAGGTCAGGCTTGTCTCCAGGTTCGCCTATCCGAACTCGGTGCTGACGACCGTGAACCGGCAGTACGGCCTGAACCTGATGGAGCACGTCGAGTCCGATCAGGCCTGGGGCGTTTCGGCAGGCAACTACGGCCTGCTATCCGGCGCAACGGTCGCCCTGAAGAACGGCTGGCTGCCGCACCAGCTCGCGACGAACTCGGACTGGCAGATCAACAGCATCGGATGGGTATCGGGTCATGGCCGCGACTACGTCCTCGCCGTGCTGACCGATCACAGCCCGACCGAGGCCTACGGGATCGACACCATCGATACGATCGCGCGCAGCATCTACACCGAGCTTGGCGCCGGATCCGGCGGCAGCTCCTGAGCGGCGGGCGCCGCTCGACCGAAGGGCGCAGCTAGTACCACCCGGCCGTCAGTGCCGGCCGACTGCGAGATTGCCGGCTGGCTGCGAGATGTCGTTGCTAGATATCTGCCTGGTTGACCGTCGGCAGGTTGTACTGCTGAGCGACCGGATTCCACTCGCTGGCGAAAGTGGTCTTGGCATTTACCGCCTGGGTGTCCCAGCCGCCCGCGTTGTTGAAGGCGCTGGAGCCGGTGGCAGGGAAGCAGCCGGATTGCTCCTCGCGGCCCCACTTCAGGTAGTCGTTGTCGGCATTGAGCGACGCCTGCAGGGCATCGAGCAGACCGTTCTTAAGCTGCGCGCCGTTCGCCAGCGCTCCGACCTGCAGCTGGAACGCCTGGCTGTACTCGCTCTGGCGCTGACTGGCCACGGTCCTGATCGTCGCCACGTCGGACGCGAGCTGACTGCCCGACAGCGCCGAGCAGTTGTTCTCGATGTCGCTGACGGCGGGCTCAAGCATCCCCCGGGTGACGCTGCTCGTCCCCAGCAAGTTGCTCATGGCCGTAGCCTGGCTCTGGGCCGTCGATGCCGGCGAGGTGGCCGGGGACGATGAAGACGTCGCCGGCGACGAACTTGACTGGTTCCCGCCGTTGCTGCCGTTGCTGCCGCGGTTGAGAACCGTGACGGCGACGACGGCGGCGGCAATTACTACGGCCAGCGTTCCGATCACGGCCCCGATCAGAACACCGCGCGATCGCTTTGGTGGCTGCTGCTGCAGCGGATACTGCGGCCAGCCTGGCGCGCTCGGGCCGCCGGGCTGCGGGTACGTCTGGTAGGGCAGGTAGGCGCCATAGGGATTTGGCTGGCCTGGTGGCCATGTGCCTGCTGGCCACGGCTGCCCGGGGCTCTGCTGCCCGGAACCCTGCTGCCCGGGGCCCTGCTGCCCGGCGCCCATCTGCTGCCCCGCCGCTATCTGCGGGCTCTGCTGCCCGGTAGCCATCTGCGGCCCCTGCGCATACTGAGGGCCGGGCGGGGTCTGCTGAGCGGCAAGCATCGTGTCCGGATCGGGCGCTCCTTGCTCAGCCGTCGGTGCCCCGCCCGGGGTGCCAGCTGCCGCGACGACCGGAGCCTTCGGCGGCTGGTCCGCGCCCTGGGCGATAAGGCCGGGCCCCGACTGGGCGAGTTCCGTAGCAGGCCATGGCTTGGCCGGATCGCCGCTGTCGCTGCCAGCCGGAGGAAGAGCGCCGACTTCAAGCGGGCCGGCCACCAGACCGAGGGCGCGGCCGAGATCCTTCGCGAACTGGGCGCACGTGGCGTAACGCTGGCCAGGGGGCTTGCTCATCGCCTTGCCGAGCACCAGGTCTACGGCCGGCGGAAGCCCGGGTCGGAGGGTCGTGATAGGCGGGGCTTTCTCCGACAAATGCGAATTAATTAGCGCGAAACCATTCGACCGCTTGAACGGGGGCGCTCCGCAGAGGAGTTCGAATGCCGTGCAGGCCAGCGAGTACTGGTCGGCCCGGCCGTCAATTCCCTGGCCTTCGATCTGCTCCGGGGCGATGTAATCCAGGGTGCCGACGAACTGTCCGGTGGAGGTCAGGTTGCTGGCGACGGTCTGCTTGCTGATTCCGAAATCAGAAAGATAGACATGCTCGTTCGCCTGGCTCACGTTCTCGTCGGCGGCTTTCGCCAGATCGACCTTCCCGGGGCGGTCCAGGAGCATGTTGGCGGGCTTCACATCGCGGTGAACGAGGAAATGCGCGTGGGCGGCGTCCAGAGCTGCGGCCACCTGGCTGACAATGTTCCAGACCCGGGCGGGTGGCAGTGCCCTGCCGTCGGCCAGAAGGGCCCGGACATCGCCGCCCTGGACGTATCGCATGGAGATGAAAAGGCAGCCGCCGGCATCGCCGGCGTCGTAGACCGGGATGATGTTGGGATGGTCGACCGCTGCGGCAGCGCGTGACTCCCTGATGAACCTGGTCCGGAACGCCGTGTCGGCCGCCAGCGTCGGCGCCAGCACCTTGAGAGCAACCCGGCGGTCAAGGCGCTCGTCGTAGGCGCGGTAGACGACAGCCATGCCGCCCTGGCCGATCTGCTCTTCCAGCAGGTAGCCGGCAACCTTGTCGCCGGGCTTAACGTCGGCTCGTGCTGGCGTGGTGTCGTCGCTCAACGCATCTTCCTCTGGAGCGCATGGCATTCCGCTTGCCTGCGACCGCCTTCGTTGATTCCAGGCACTGCGCGATAAGCCAGTCACGGGCTAGCCTGATTTACTTTAGCCTCTCCAGGCGCCGCCGGAAATAGGAAGATTACTCGACTTCTGATCGCCCTCTGCTCGAATGTCGAGTGTGCTGACGGTCACGTTCACACGGGTTCTTCAGGCGGAACGAGCTCGGATGCGCCGCGCTGAACCGTCGGGATGGGGGCCGTGTCGCCGTCGCACGCTTCCAGCTCGAGTTCAGCCGCCAGGTCATCGAGGAGCGGGGCGCCGCCGAGGCCCCCCATCAGATCCTCTTCCGGCCACGGGGTCGCTCCGAGCGCGTCGAGCGCGGCCTGTGCTAGGTCCAGCTTCTCGTACAGGAACAGGACCGGTGCCCCGGCGGCCAGCGCCACCGCGCCGCGGAGCGCCTCGTGGGGGCCGTCAGCGAACGTGACGTGCACACCGGGCCTGATGGTGCGCATCGCCGCCGCGATCAGCTCGCGCATCTCGCCGGATGCGCGCCCGCGCAGATCGGTGTCCTCGTAGACAACCACGGTGCCGAACCAGGTAGCGATCGCCTCGGCCGACTCCGTCACCAGGTCATCGCGCCGGTCGCCGGGCAGCGTGATCGCCGCGACCGGCTCACCGTCCCACACCGATGCCACCATCTGGCCGGTCGCGTGGAGCGCGGCCGCGTTGTGGCCGTAGTCGACGAGGACCGGTCCCGCGGCCGCCGTCGCGGCCGGCCCGGCGGTCACGGCGTAGACGTTGCCGCGGCCCGGATTGACGGCCGCGGGGGTGAAGGTGCCGAGCGCCTCCCTGATGTCCTTGACTGTCACGCCGACGGCCCGGCAGGCGGCAACGGCGGCGAGCGCGTTCGCGACGACATGCTGTGCCCGGCCGTCGAACGCCCCCGGCAGCTCCGCGAGGTTCATGATCGTCCGCTGCAGCCCGCCGGCTGTCTCGATCACCTGGCCGTCGCAGACCTCGTAGCAGATCCCGCCCGAGCGCTTGTGCCGGTCGATCACCGGGTTGGCGGGCGTGACGCTGAAATACCTGATCACCGGCGCGTGCCGCCGCACCGCAGGCCGGTCGGCTATCCCCGCGGCTGCCTGGTCAGCCGCGTTGAGCACGACGCTCCCGCCGCCGCGCAGCTGCTCGGCGACGAGCGCCTTGACGTTGATCAGCTCGTCGAGGATGTCGACGCCGTCGGCGCCGAGATGATCGGCCGAGATGTTGGTGATCACCGCGACGTCGGCCTGGTCGTAGCCGAGCCCGCGCCTGATGATCCCGCCCCTGGCGGTCTCCAGCACGGCGGCCTCGACGGCCGTGTCGTCGAGCACCAGCTCAGCCGAGCGCGGACCGGACGCGTCCGCCTCGAGCACGCAGCGGCCGCCGATGAAGACGCCGTCGGTGCAGGACATCCCGGTCCGCAGGCCGGCCTGGCGGAGCACATGGTTGACCATCCGGACCGTCGTTGTCTTGCCGTTGGTGCCGGTTACCGTGACGATCGGGATCCTGGACATCGCACCGGCGGGGTAGAGCCGGTCCACGATCGCCCCGGCGACCGCTCGCGCCGCTCCTTCGGCCGGCGCCAGGTGCATGCGCAGGCCCGGGCAGGCGTTGATCTCGATGACGGCGCAGGGCTGCCGCACGCCGGGGCCGAACAGCGGCGCGCCGATGTCCTCGAGCCGCAAGTCGATACCGCAGATGTCCAGGCCGGCCACCGCGGTGGCGCGCCGGCACAGCTCAGCGACGTCGCGGTGGACCCGGTCGGTGACGTCCTGGCTGGTACCGCCGGTCGACAGGTTGCCGTTCCTGCGCAGGCTCACCTGCTGGCCGCGGGTCGGCACCGATCCTGGCCGCAGGCCGCCGACGGCAAGGTGCGCGAGCATCGCGTCGTCCACCGTGACCTTGGTGAGCGCTCGTGAGTGCCCGGGACCCCGGCGCGGGTCAGCGTTGAGGTCATCGATGAGCTCGACGATCGTGCGGCTTCCGTCCCCGGTCACCGATGGCGGCCTGAGCTCGGCGGCCGCGCTGACCCGGCCGTCCACGACGAGCACGCGGTAGTCCGTGCCGGGCGCGAAGTTCTCGACGATTACCTCGCAGGAGCCGGAGCCGGCGGCCGCGCGCCGGTATGCCTGGCCGGCCTCGGCCGCGGTCCGCACGCCGACGGTGACGCACCGGCCGTGGTTGCCGTTCCGCGGCTTGATCACCACGGGCGCGCCGAGCGCGGCGAGGGCCCGGACCGACTCCGCTTCCGTGCGCGCGACAATGCCGCTCGGAACCGGGATGCCGGCCCGCGCCAGGAACTGCTTGGCCAGCATCTTGTCGCCGGCTATGTCCACTCCGATGGCCGACGTCTGCTCGGTCATCGCCGCGCTGACCAGCCGCCGGTGGCAGCCGTAGCCGAGCCGCAGCAACGACAGGCCGCCGACCCGGCGGACCGGAATGCCCCGGCGTCGGGCGGCCTCGGCGATGGCGGCAGTGCTCGGGCCGAGGTGCTCACGTTCGACCGTCCGGGCGATCGCGTCGAGGTGGCCGGTGAAGTCTGGCCGTCGTTTCGCGAGCAGGTCGTGCACCACCGTGATCGCGAGCTGGTACAGCTCGGAGGGGACCGCGGAGTCCTCCGGCTCGTCCTGCGGGCACTCCGTCATCACGTCGTAGCGGCCGTCGGCGCCTGCCCACATCGTGCGGCCGAGGTGGACCTCCCGTCCGGCCAGACCGGACAGCTCGAGCGCGACGTGCTCGGCGACATGGCCGAAGTACGTGCCCCTGGTCATCGCATCGGTGAACCCTCCAGGCCGGCCCGCCGCGCAGCGGTGATCGCGCAGGCCAGGCAGGGCCAGGGTCAGACGCTCGGCGAAGCCGGGGTAGTCCGTGGTCTCCCGGCACGTCAGGTCGTCGAGTTCGACCCGCGCGATGCTGACCGGCGCTGTGGTGAAGACATTCGGGCCGCTGAGGTGGCGCACGTATTCCAGCCGCACAACAAGCTCCTTCAGATGAGTGTCACCGTGGTAGCCGCCTGGTGTCCGCAGGCTCAGTAACGCGCATGGGCGGGGCCGATGGCCGGCGCACGGCCGGCGAGGTCGAACACGCATCCGGCCGGCAGCAGATGCAGCCGCACGTCGAACAGCGTGATCGGGTCACTGTCCGGGGCGGCGTGCACGACCGTGGCACGTTCTGCGTCGACGACGCTGACGACGCCGGTGCCGAGCACCTCGAATCGGTCCTTGCGGACGCAGATCGCGGTGTTCTCGTCGATGCCGACGCCGAGCCGGTCTGGTTCGAGCGCGACGGCGCTGAGCAGCCGGGGGAGCCTGCCGCGCTCACCGAAGTGCATGTCGATCAGCATCCTGGGCATCAGGCCGAGGCCGGGCGCTGTCCGGACGGCGGCCGTCGCGACCTCGGCGCCGTTACCGCCGAGAATCATGGTCCGGCCGAGGGCGGTGGCTCCCGCGCTGGTGCCCGCCACGACCAGGCCGTCGGCCAGCCGCTGACTGAGCTGGTCGTTGATCCGCGAGCCGACCAGGGTCTGGAGCCTGGACTGGTCGCCGCCGCTGAGGAAGACCCCGGTGGCGCCGTCCAGGGCGGCAGCGGCCGCCGGGCCGTCCGCGTCGGCCCGTCCGCTGATCGGCAGTTCCTGCACGTGCCGGACGCCGAGCTTGCGGAACACCTGCTCGTACTCGGCGAGCACCTGACCAGGCCTGCCGGTGGCCGTGGTGATCACGACGATCCGCGCCCTGCCGCCGCCGCACATCTCGGCGAAGCGCTCGAGAACCCCGGCACCGCAGCATTTGTCCTCGGCTCCGCCGATGATCAGCAGGCGGCCGGGGTCATCCCCGTCGTCCACATTCAGGCCCTCGTCCCGGACCGCGGCGCGGCCCCCGACGCGATGTCTACCCGCCGTTACGATCCGTCAATCAGCCGTAACTGACCGCGAGAAGCCTGGTTGGCGGAGCGGCTAGCCGCCGAACGTGGTGCCGCCTCCGGCGATCATCGATCCGCTGAAGTTCGGGACCTGACTGGTCAGCTTCGGCCTGGGCGCGTCGTAGTACCACAGCGTGTTGCCGGTGCCCTGGAAGATCAGGTCGTCCCGGCCGGGCGGGTTGGCCGTGCGGAAGACCAGGGCCGGGGCCGAGCTGACCGTGCCGGTGGCCTTGGTGATGACATCGTTCACCCAGCTGGTGAGCGGCTGGTCCCAGAAGTAGAGGCTGATCGAGTTCGAGACCCCGCCGCGGGTCACGATGAGCGAGGCCGCCCAGAAGGTCGGGTTCAGCCCGCCGGCCGGATTGGCCTTCCAGGTGCCGCTCTAAGTAGGCGGTGCCAGTTCCGCTGACCTTGCTGCACGCCACTTGCCGCCGCCGAGGCAGTAGTACGACAGCGCGTGGCGGCTGGCTACTCGCTGCTGAGCATGCCGCGCGGCTGTCGGGCCCGGCGCCCGGACGAGCGCGGTCGCGACAGCTCGTCGGGCAGTTGCAGCAGCGGATTGGTCGCGCTGGCGACGACATCGCTGGCGATGTCGATCACCCGCCGGCCGCGACTGCGTGCGGCGCTCCTGAGCTGCTCGAATGCCTGGCGGGGCTGGATCCGGTGCCGTTCGGCCAGGACGCCGATCGCCTGCTCGACCCTGATCCGCGCGGTCAGCGCATGCTCAAGCTGGCTGATCGTCGCCCGGAGCCTGCTCGTCTCGGTCGTGGCCGGTTCCCTGGCCTGATCAGGCTTGCCGGCGGCCGCGGCGGCCGCCTGCCCGTCCGATGACGCGACCGCCTGCCCGTCCGATGACGGTGCATCCTCCGCCGCGAGTTCGGCGGAGATCAGGTCGGCGAGGACCATCGCGCTGGTCAGATCGGGCAGGTCCGACCCGCCGACCCGCCAGCCGTCCTTGGTCCGGCGCACCACAGGGTCGTCATGGGGTGCGACCGGCAGGACGGCTGCTTCGGCCGTGCTCGGAGCAGCCTGCCGCGGGTCACTGGCCACGGTGCTTTTCGTTCTGCCGCTGAATTCGGTCATCGCGGCACAGCCAGTTCTTCCAGGCGCTGCCTGATCGCGCGCACGGACGGGTTCGTCAGGGTACTGCCGTCGGGGAACAGCAGCGTGGGGACGGTCTGGAAGCCGCCGTTGACCGTCATTACGTACTCGGCGGCATCTGGTTCACGCTCGATGTCAACCTCGGTGATCTCGATGCCCTCGCGGGCAAGCTGACTCTTGAGCCTCCGGCAGTAACCGCACCATGGCGTGGTGTACATCGTCAGTGGCTGGGTCATGCCCCTAGTCCTCCTTGGCCGCCATTCTCGCACCTGAACACTACTAACGTCCGCATCTGCGAGGTGCTTCCTGGGAACGCGGATGAGATGGTGGGACTTTTCAAGCTTTCGGCCCATGCACCCCCGCGCCGACCGGGCCGGACGGGCATCTGCCAGGGCATCTGGCCGCATCGCTACGAACGTCGGCACCATGCGGCAGGATGGCGCGCGAGGAGGAGATTGGGTTGAACGCAGGGCAGCCAGGCAGTGCCGTGCAGTCGGCCGGCGCCGTGGCGGCGGGGCCGGAGGGCAGCCAGGGACCTGACGCCCTGCTCGCCGCGCTCGACCCCGAGCAGCAGGAGGTCGTTCTGGCGACCCGCGGGCCGGTCTGCGTCCTGGCCGGCGCCGGCACCGGCAAGACCAGGGCGGTCGCGCACCGGATCGGGTACGCGGTCGCCACCGGCGTGGTCCGGCCGGACCGGGTGCTCGCCGTGACCTTCACGACGAAGGCCGCCGGCGAGCTGCGCGGCAGGCTCAGGCAGCTCGGGAGCATGGCGGTTCCCGGCGCGGGCCTCGAGCAGGTTCAGGCCAGGACGTTCCACTCGGCGGCGCTGCGTCAGCTGACTCACTTCTGGCCGGCGACGGTGGGCGGCCCGGCACCGGCCGTGCTGGATTCGAAGGTCGGCCTGCTGGCCGAGGCGGCGCGCCGGCTGCGGATGCGGCTCCAGCTGGCCGAGCTGCGTGACGCCGCGGCCGAGATCGAGTGGGCCAAGGTGACCCAGGTGCGGCCGGAGGACTACCCGCTGGCCTGCGAGAAGGCTGACCGGGCCGGGCCGCTTGCGCCCGCCAGCCTCGCCGCGCTGTACGCCGGCTACGAGGAGCTGCGCAGCCAGCGGAACGTGGTGGACTTCGAGTCCGTGCTGGAGCTCACCGCGGCTATCCTCGCCGCGCACCCGGCCGCGGCGGCCGCTGTCAGGGACCGCTACCGGTACTTCGTGGTCGATGAGTACCAGGACGTCAACCCGCTGCAGAAGCTGCTGCTCGACCAGTGGGCCGGCGACCGCGACGACGTCTGCGTGGTCGGTGACCCGCGGCAGACGATCTACTCGTTCACCGGCGCGACGCCCGCGTACCTGACCCGGTTCGCGCTGCAGTATCCCGGCGCGACGGTGATCCGCCTGGTCCGCAACTACCGCTCGACACCGCAGGTGGTGGCGCTGGCCAACCGGGTGTTCGCCTCGCCGGGGCAGGCGCTGGTCGCGCAGCGGCCAGCTGGTCGGGCGCCGAAGCTGACCGAGTACGCCGACGAGCAGGCCGAGGCGGCTGCTGTCGCGGGGCAGGCCGCGGAGCTGGTCAGCGCGGGAATGCCGGCCAGGCAGCTGGCCGTGCTAGTCAGGACCAACGCGATGACCAGCCGTTACGAGGAATCGCTGGCCGCGGCCGGGGTCCCGTTCCAGCTGCGCGGCGCAGAGCGGTTCTTCGACCGGACCGAGGTCAGGCAGGCGGTGAACCTGCTGCGGGTGGCGGCCAGGTCGGCCTCGGCCGGCGAGGATCCGGCGTCCGCGGTGCGGCCGGTGCTGACCGGCCTCGGGCTGAGCCGGGAACCTCCTGGCGGCCGGGGCAAGGCGCGGGAGCGCTGGGAGTCCCTCGACACGCTGGCCCAGCTGGCGGCTGACTTCTTCGCCGCCGCGCCGCAGGCGTCGCTGGCTGACCTCGCGGCCGAACTCGAGCTGCGCAGCGCGCTCGGGCACGCGCCCGATCCGGGCGGGGTGACGCTCGCCTCCCTGCATGCCGCCAAGGGCCTTGAGTGGGACGTGGTCTTCCTGCCGTGCCTGACCGACGGCGCGGTGCCGATCGTCTACGCGCAGTCGGCCGAGGCGATCGAGGAGGAGCGGCGGCTGCTGTACGTGGGGATCACCAGGGCCAGGCAGCGGCTGTTCCTGTCCTGGTCGCTGGCCAGGGCTCCGGGTGGCCGGCGGACCAGGAAGCCGTCGAGGTTCCTCGACGAGCTGCGCGGGCCTGCCCTGCCGCGTTCCCTGACGTCGAAGCTGTCACGCCGGACCGGTACGGTGCCGCAGTAATGGGCCCAGTGCGCGCGGGGCGCGGAGTACGCGCGGGACGCAGAGTGAGGGAGGCGCGGCGGCGATGAGCAAGGCCCTGGATGCCGTGGTGGAACTGCTGGACCTCGAGCAGATCGAGCTCGATATCTTCCGCGGCCGCAGCCCGGAGAACGAGCGGCGGCAGCGGGTCTTCGGCGGGCAGGTGGCCGGCCAGGCGCTGGTCGCGGCAGGCCGGACAGTTCCGGAAGAGCGCCCGGTGCACTCCCTGCACGCCTATTTCATCCGGCCGGGAGATCCGACGGTCCCGCTGATCTACCTGGTGGACCGGGTCAGGGACGGCCGGTCGTTCACAACCCGGCGGGTCTCAGCCGTCCAGCACGGCAAGACGATCTTCACGCTGTCCGCGTCCTTCCACCATCCGGAGGCCGGCGTCCTGCACCAGCGCCCGATGCCCGACGTCCCGCCGCCGGAGTCGGTGCCGTCCGCTGCCGAGCGGATGGAAGAATTGTTCGGCGAGGCCGCCGGCGAGTACTCGGCGAGCAATCCGATCGACATCCGGCACCTGGGGCCGCTGTCGATCGAGGCGGTGAGCGATCCGTCGCTGCGGGTCACGCACAGCATGGCCTGGGTGCGCGCCGACGGCGAACTGCCCGACGACCCGCTGCTGCACGTGTGCATCCTGACCTACGCCTCGGACATGACACTGCTCGACTCAGTGCTGCTCGCCAACGGGCTGTCCTGGGCCGATGGCAAGACCGTCGGCTCGAGCCTGGACCACGCGATGTGGTTCCACCGCCCGTTCCGGGCCGACCAGTGGCTGCTGTACACGCAGGAGTCGCCGGTCGCCGCGGGCGCCCGCGGGCTGGCTCGCGGCGAGCTGTTCACCTCCGGCGGCGAGCTCGTAGTCTCCGTGGTCCAGGAGGGCCTGATCCGCACCGTGTCCTGAGCAGGACTGTTGCCTTTCGATAACGTCTGGATCTGTGCTCGGAAAAAGAGTTGCCTGGCTGATGGTGGGCTGTTTAGGGTCTGAGTAAGTTCTCTCACGCCAGGCGGTCAAGCGATGCTGCAAAGAAGAAGGAGGTGCCCGGAATGCTGAGCCTTATCTCACCGGCCGAAGCCGCAATGCCAGAGCGTGCGCGGTCCCGCAGGGGTGCCTTGCTCTTCGGTGGCTGCGCGGCCGTTCCTCGTGTGCGTCTCCTCGAGACGGCGGCCGCTCGCACAGCGGCTGCTGACGTGGACCTCGCGCGCCCGCGCCCGCAGGCGAGCCCGGAATCCGTCTTCTTCGGGAGCGCCACCCACGCGGCTGGCCAGGCGAACTCTGCCCGGCAGCAGCGCACCAGCCAGAAGTACGCCCACACGACCCGTGTCGCCGCCGCTGGTGGTGGTGCAATGGGTCCGCATCCGGCGAGGGATCCGGTCTAGCCAGACCGGCCAAGATCCCCAAAGGCCGCGGACCCAGAGCATCGGGTCCGCGGCCTTAGTCATGCGAGGCCAACGTTTGTCAGTCCAGACGAAGCAGTCCAGACGGAGACGCTGCGACCAGCAGATGAGAGGGGATGACACCGATGTACCTGCCAGGAACCGCCGCGGTCATTGAGGACCGAGCGGCGGCCGAGGCGGAATTGGTGCGGGTGACCGCGGTCAGCGGGCCCGTGTCGGTCGCCGTAATGGCGAACCCGGCCGACCTGACCGGAACGGTGATGGGACGGGCGCTGCCGTGCGCCGGCGACCCTGATCTGTTCTTCGCCGAGTCACCCGACGACGTTGAGCTTGCCAAGTCGCTGTGCAGCGACTGCCCGGTCCGGCCCGCGTGCCTGGCCGGCGCCGTCGAGCGCAGAGAGCCGTGGGGAGTGTGGGGAGGAGAACTGTTCATCCGCGGCGAGATCGTGCCCCGCAAGCGCGGGCGCGGCAGGCCACGTAAGAACGACGTGGCCGCCTGAAGGCTGCGTCATGATCGTGGTGGGTTGACCGCGCCAGGGCACGTCAACTCACCACGATCCTGGTCGCGCCGAGTCCGGCCGGTGAGTCGGTGCTAGCCGGCTGGTTCTCTGGCCAGGCCGATGGCGTCGGGTCCCTGATCGCCGGCCGCCCCGACGTCATCCAGGTCATCGGGGCCGTAGCCCGGCATCCAGCGCAGTACCTCGGAGCGGAACTCGCCCTGAGCCTCGAGCTGGCATAGCACGCCGATGCCGGCCGTCGACACCCGGTGAATGAGGATGTACGAGGGGGGCAGGTTGAGCTGCCTGGCCACGCTGGCGCCGCGCAGGTCGGTGACCCTGGCTGCCTCGCCGCGCATCCATTCCCTGCTGAACTTGAACGACTCGTGCCGGGACGGGTCTGCCAGCGGGGCCAGGAAGGTCCGCAGCGCCTCCATGTCGATGCTGACATCCGGCCGCAGGAAGCCATGCTCGCGCAGGTCAGCCTCCGCGACGGCGATGTCGCCGTCGGTGTGCACGAGCCACAGCAGCCGTCCGAACAGCGGCGGCAGCCCGTCGGGCAGCCGGTCCACCGCACCGAAATCGAGTACTCCGAGCCTGCCATCGTCCAGCAGGCGGAAGTTCCCAGGGTGCGGGTCGGCGTGCAGCAGCCCGGCTCTGGCCGGGCTGGAGAACTGCAGTCTGACCAGGAGCAGGCCGGCCCGGTCCCGCTGGTCCTGCGTTCCCTCGGCGATGATCCTGGCCAGCGGGGTACCGTCCATCCACTCGCTGACCAGGACATGGTCGGTGGCCGCCACGGTCCGCGGCACGAAGATATCGGGATCGCCCGCGAACGCGTCAGCGAACGCATCCTGTGAAACGGCCTCCAGCCGGTAGTCCAGCTCCTCGACGACCCTGGCCCGCAGCTCGTCGAGCAGCGGCTTGACATCGAGGCCAGGCATCAGCACACCGAACAGCCTGCCTACCCGGCTGATCTGGGCGAAGTCACTGGCCAGCGCCTTTCCGGCGCCCGGGTACTGGATCTTGACCGCCACCTGGCGCCCGTCGTGCCAGACGGCCTTGTGCACCTGGCCGATCGACGCCGCCGCGGCCGGGTGGTCATCGAATTCGGCGAACTTCTCCCGCCAGTCGTCGCCAAGATCCGCGGCCAGCACCTTGTGCACGGTGCTCGCGGGGAGTGGCGGCGCCGAGTCCTGCAGCTTGGTCAGCGTCGCCCGGTAAGGTCCGGCGAGCTCAGGCGGCAGCGCGGCCTCGAAGATAGACAAGGCCTGTCCTAGCTTGAGCGCGCCGCCCTTGAGCTCCCCGAGTACCCGGAAGATCTGCTCAGCGGTTCGCTGCTGGATCTCCTGGGCGACGATCTCCGCGGGCCTGCCGCCGACCCGCTTGCCGATGCCGAGCACGGTACGACCCGCGAGGCCGACCGGCAGCGCGGCAAGCTTCACCGTCCTGGTGACGGCGCGGCGTGGCAGATCGTTCATGATCTCTATTGTCGGTTACCTGACGGTGTGCGTGGCACACGGGCAAGCCGGATGCGGCGGCCAGGTCCGGCGCCGCCAGCGCCAGTCGGGAAGGACCAGCTCAAGGGTTCCGTTGGCGGCCGGGCTCGCGATCGGCGCCTGCTCGATCGCGGTCATTGCCTGTGCTGCCGCCTGTGCCGCTACCGTGGCGGCCAGCACGGCGTCGCATGCGGGCGGCTCAGGTCTACGGCGGCCGATCTGAGCCAGGATGAGCGGCCAGGCCGGATCGTTGCCAGCCCGGACGTAGTCCAGGCAGCGCAGGCACGCGGTCCTGCCCGGGACGACCAGCGGGCCGACGATTCCGATCGCCTCACCTGCCATGACCGCCAGATGCGGAACCCCGTCCCTGGCCAGCTGCGCCGCCAGCTCGCCCTGCTGGCGTCCGACAAGAATGACCAGGTCAAGGTGGCTGGCCTGGGTGGGTCGGCTGGCCTGGGCGGGTCGGCTGGCCTGGGTTGTGCCGCCGGGTCCGGATGCTCCGGGACCCGGCTGACCCGCAGAGCCTCCGGCCGCTGGCGGGCCGGCGGCGGCAGAGCCAGTCAGCGCCTGGCCGAACTGCACCTGACCGATGCCCGAGGAGCTGAGGATCCTGGCCACGGCCCGTCCGATCCGCCGGTCGCCCTCGATCCTGACGATCGCCGCCCTGCGCCTGGCAAGCGATCGGGCTCCGCCGTCGCCGTCGCGGTGGGCGAGCGACGTGGTGGCCAGCTCAGCAGCGAGCTTGGCTCGGAGCGGTGCCGGGAGAGCCCGTAACGTGCTCGCCGGGAAGTCGTCAAGCGCGCCGCCGGCCGCCAGCAGGGTCAGTACCCGCTCGGTTGCCTCGACCGGGATTCCCCGCCCGGCTGCGGCGGCAATGACCTGGTCACGGTCACGGCTGCCGTCGAGTAAGCCGATGAGGAACGCTGCCTGACCCATCCCGGACAGGGCAATCGCCCGGCGCGGGTCGATTCCGATCTGCAGAGTGTCTCGGTCACGCCAGACGGGCAGTAAGCCCGACTTGAGAGCTGGTCGCATGGCCGCAGCATGCCACGAGGGTCCGACATCTGGCTGGCCCGCGGCCGACGTCTGCGGCCTGCGCGCACGCGATGACCAGCGGCACCAGGGAGTGACAGCGGTCAAGCCGAAGAGATATCGGTTAGCCGTAGACTTTTCGGCTGTCGGCGACGCTAAGTCTTCAGCTAACCCGCCTCCGGGGCCGCCGGCGCGGCCGGAGACCCGGGTTCGCGGAACATAGGCCGGAGTCGCGATCGTCGTCAACGGCAGCCTGTGGACACAGCTGTGCGATTCGTGGGGAGAGCCGGGAGTGTCCCTGTGGATATCTGGGGGACAACTGGTGAGTTCGCCAGCGGCGGAACGCGCATGCCGCAGCTGACCTGCGACATCACTGTCCACTAGCTGTGGATATCCAGCAGTTCGGCTTCGCGTGTTCGTTCCGGCGCGATGACCAGGGCCGACGTCAGGGCTCTCCACGCGGCCCTGGCTCTCCGCCGGTGTCCGATTCTCCGCCGGGCCCGGGCTGCCCGCCCGGCTCCGGCTCTCCGCCTGATCCCGCGCTGTCGCCCGAGTCCGCGGCGGCTTCGTCGGTCAGGCCCGACAGGTCAAGCTCCGGACGGCCGCGAACGAATCCCTCGGGGTCATCGAGATCCTCAGCCGTCGGCAGCAAGTCCGGATGTGCCCACACCTCGTCCCGGCCCCCGACACCGCGCGCGTCGGTCAGCGCGCGCCACATGGTCGCGGCCTCGCGCAGCCGGCGCGGTCTCAGCTCAAGGCCGACGAGGGTCGCGAAGGTCCGCTCGGCAGGGCCGCCCGTTGCCCGCCGCCGCCTGATCGCCTCGGCGAGCGCGTCGGCCTCGGGCAGCCGGTTGCGCGTCGCGTCCGCCACGACGGTGGCGACCCACCCCTCAACCAGGGCCAGCAGCGTCTCCAGCCGCGCGAGCGCGGCCTTCTGCTCCTCGGTGTCCTCGGGGTGGAACGTGGCCGCGCCGGAGAGCGCATCCTTGAGCGCTTCGGGGTTGGCCGGATCGATGCTGGCCGGATCGATCTGCTCCATGACGTTCCGCAGCGAATCGGCATCCACCTTGATGCCGCGGGCATAGTCCTCGACGGCGCCCAGCAGCCGCGCTCGCAGCCAGGGAACATGGCTGAACAGGCGATGATGGGCCGCCTCGCGCATCGCCACGAAGAGCCTGACTTCCTCCTCGCCGACCGAAAGGCCCGAGCCGAACGCCTCGACCCCGGCGGGCAGCAGCGCTGCTACCCCCTCGGGGCCGATCGGCAGCCCGATATCGCTCGAGCTGATGATCTCCTCGGCCAGCGTTCCCACGGCGGCGCCCGCCTGGCCGCCGACCATCATCCCGCCGATCCGGCGCATCATCTCGCCGAGGCCGCCGAGCGCCCCGAGGCCGCCGAGCGCGCCGGCGCCGCCGCCGGTCAGCGCGCCCATGGCCGACCGCATCTCGGGCGGAAGGTCGTTCAGGTCCTCGTCGCTGACTGTGAGCAGGCCGCCCATCGTGTCGACGGCACGCTCGGCGATGGGCTGGCAGAGCGTCTGCCAGACCGGCATCGTGGCTTCCACCCACTCCGAGCGGCTCCACGCCTGGATCGAGCGGATGCCGCTCGGCAGCGAGGTCGCATCCTCGAGCCACAGGTCGGCCAGCCTGACGGCGTCGACGACAGCCGTGCGCTGGTTGTCGAAGACGCTCGGGTCCCCCTTGGCCACGATGGTCTGGCGCGCGGTGTTCTTCGCCAGGTCCCAGTTGACCGGGCCGCCCTGGTACGACATCAGGTCGGCGAACTGCCGCAGCGCCTCGGCGAACTGCTGCGGGTCCCCGAGCGGGCCGGTCGGCCCGCGCTCCGGATCATCTCCAGGTTGTCCTGGCAGGCCGAAGCCGAAGGGAGGCTCACTCATCGCCATCGTCTCTCAGGCAGGATAGAAGTGTCACATTCGCCAAGTTATCCCAGGAGCGCTTCGCGGTGAGCGACCGAGTTGCCAAGGTTCGCCAAGGGCGGAGCGATGCCGGCGGGCGCAGGACCCCCCGCCGGCGGGCCGCTGGCCAGTCGCACCCGGCCGAGCAAGGGCAGGCTGCGGTGCCGCGCGAGGACCTGCCGGCCGTCGCCGTCACCGGCGCAGCGCACGACCTCGGGCTCGCGCTGACCGCCAGGCTGGCGCAGTCCGACCGGTTCAGCCGGGTCATCGCCATCGATGATCACCGCGGCGACCTGAGCGGCGTCATCTGGCGGGTGGTCGACATCCGCGACCCGGCACTGGCCGGTCGGCTGGCCGGCATCGACGTGATCGTGCACACCGACCTGGACCTCGCCGCGGATTCGGATCCGAAGGCCAGGCGCGCCTTCAACGTGCGCGGCGCCCAGACGGTGCTGACCGCGGCGGCGGCTGGTGGCGTCGGCCGGGTGGTGCTCATCACCAGCGCGATGGTGTACGGGGCGAGCCCCGACAATCCCGTGCCCATCGACGAGGGGGCGCCGCTCAACGCCGAGCCTGACGGCAGCGTGGTCGGCGACTTCATGGAAATCGAGCAGCTGGCCGAGCGCTCGCCGCGGACCAACCCCGGCATGGCGATCACCGTCGTGCGTCCGGCGGCCCTGGTCGGCGAGGGTATCGACACGCTGATCACGAGGCACTTCGAGGCGCCGCGCCTGCTGGCGGTGAAGGGCTGCGCCCCGCGCTGGCAGTTCTGCCACGTGGCTGACCTGCTATCGGCGATCGAGCTGGCCGCGGCAGGGGAGGTGAGCGGCGCTTTCGCCGTGGGCTCGACCGGATGGCTGGAACAGGACCAGGTCGAGGAACTGTCTGGCCTGCGCCGGATCGAGCTTCCGGCCGGCGTGACATTCGCCACAGCGCAGCGGCTGCACCGGGCGGGCATCACCCCGGCACCGGTCTCTGACCTGCACTATGTCGTCTATCCGTGGGTCGTCGACGGCAAGGCGCTGCGCGATGCTGGCTGGCGCCCGACCGTCACCAATACCGAGGCCCTCCAGGTGCTGCTCGCCCAGCGAGCGGGTCACCACGCGGTCGCCGGCCGGCGCCTGGCCAAGAAGGACGCGACGATCACGGCTGCCGGAGCCACGGTCGCGGTCATCGGTACCGCGGCGATCGTCCGCCAGGTGCGCAAGCGCCGTCGTGAGACCTGACCGGGCCGATGTAGCGTGGCCAGGTGAACGTCATCCGGCTCGCCGAACTGCGCGAGGAGCCCCTTTCCGTCGACGAGGTCTACGCCGCTATCACCGATCCGGCGGCGGGCGGCATCGCGGTCTTCGCGGGGGCGGTCCGTGATCATGATCACGGCAAGTCCGTGACCGAGCTGTCCTATTCGGCCCATCCGTCCGCTGCCGACCAGTTGCGCGAGGTCGTTGAGAAGGTCGCCGCACGGTTCGATGTGCATGCCATCGCGGCGGTCCACCGGATCGGTGACCTGGCCATCGGCGACCTGGCCGTGGTGGTCGGGGTCTCCAGCGCTCACCGGGACACCGCGTTCGAAGCCTGCCGCGTGCTGATCGACGACCTGAAGGCGACCGTGCCGATCTGGAAGCACCAGAGGTTCACTAGCGGCGACAGCGAATGGGTCAACAGCGCGTAACCTTGCCGGCATGTCACGTCGTGCGATTACGCTCCTGATCGCTGGAATCGGAGTTCTCGCCTGCCTCGTCGTCGTGTTCGTGGTGCCGGTGCCCTACGTCGCGCTGATCCCCGGCCCGACGTACAACACGCTGGGCCCGCTGAACGGCAAGCCCGTGGTCCAGATCTCCGGCCATCGGACGTACACCGCAGCCGGCCACCTCAACATGGTCACGGTGTCCTACATCGGCGGGCCGGGAGCCAGCCCGCCGTTCAACATCTTCGCCGCGCTGCAGGCCTGGCTCAGTCCGCACGAGGCGGTCGTCCCGCAGCAGGAGCTCTTCCCGCCCGGCCAGACGCAGCAGCAGGTGGTCAAGCAGGACTCCGAGCAGATGGCGAACTCCCAGCAGACCGCCGAGGCGGCCGCGCTCTGCCAGCTTGGCATCAAGTTCACGACCGTCGACACGATCAGCAGCACGATCAGCGGGCTGCCCGCCGCCGGGCGCCTTCGGCGCGGAGACGTGATCACGGCAGTCGACGGCAAGCCCGTGACCTGCCGCGCGAGCGCGTCCACCATGATCAGGGCGCGACCGGTCGGCAAGCGGGTCGAGCTGACCATCAGGCGAGGTAGCACGACCCGCAACATCTCGCTCACGACTGCGAGCTACCAGGGCCAGCCTGTCATCGGCGTCAACGTCGTCGAGTCGTTCAAGTTCCCCTTCACGGTGAAGATCAACATCGGCAACATCGGCGGCCCGAGCGCCGGCATGATGTTCGCGCTCGCGATCATCGACAAGCTGACGCCAGCCAACCTGACCGCCGGAAAGTTCATCGCGGGCACCGGCGAGATCGAGGTCGGCGGTACGGTCGACCCCATCGGCGGGATCCAGCAGAAGATGGCCGCGGCCCGTGCCGCCGGTGCCACTGTCTTCCTTGCCCCAGCGGACAACTGCCAGGACACCGCCGGTGCAGTGCCGCCGGGCCTGCGCGTAGTCAAGGTCAGCACGCTGCCCGGGGCGATCGCCGCGCTCGACGCGCTGAAGGCGGGCCAGCCAGTGCCCTCCTGCTAGCGGATTCGCGCCCCGGGTCGCGGGTGCCGACCGGCTGGCCGCCTGCCCGGCTAGCCAGCCAGAAAGGGACTGGCAGTGCTATTAGGCGGGGATAGCTGCAGGAGCTAGCTTCCTTGCCGGTAAGTTGCCGTCAAGGAATCAGGAACTACCTGTCGGCGTGTACCGCCGCTAGCGTGTCGGCAGCGACCGGGTCGCCATCAACCGGGTCGCCAGCTACGAGGTCGGCAGCCATGCGTCACGTGCCTCAGGCCGTCGAAGGGAAGAGCGGTGACCTTCAGAGTCCCCGGCCCGCATCAGTCGGGCGGCGGCCGGCCGGTTGTGCTGCCCCGATGGCCGAAATTCGTCGTTCCGACCGTCATCATCGTCGTGGCCTTGGCGATCCTGATCGCGATCATCGCCGGGATCTGGACGGACTTCCTGTGGTACCGGTCGGTGCACCAGACCAGGGTGTTTGCCACGACCTACAGCACCAAGTGGCTGCTGTTCGCGATCACCGGGCTGTTCATGACCGTGGTCGTCGGCGCGAACATCTGGCTGGCTTACCGGCTGCGCCCGGATGTGGTGCCCGGCGGAGCCGACCATCAGGGCGTGGAAGCCTACCGGCAGGCGATCGATCCGCACCGGCGCGGCGTGATGGTGGTGCTGCTCGGGCTGATCGCGCTGATTACCGGCCTGGCCGCGGCGAGTAACTGGCAGACCTGGCTGCTGTTCATCAACCGGGTGCCGTTCGGCCAGAAGGACCCGCAGTTCCGCCTGGATATCTCGTTCTTCGTCTTCGTCTATCCGTTCCTGCGGATGGCCTTGTCCTTCCTGTTCGCCGCCGTTCTGCTGTCGCTGATCCTGGCCGCCGCCGTGCACGTGCTGTACGGGGGACTGAAGCTGGCCAGGCGCGCGCATCCGTCCAGGGGCGCCAGGTCGCAGCTCTTCGTGCTGGCCGGAATCTTCGTCGCGCTCAAGGCGGCCGCCTACTGGGTGGACCGGTACGGGATTAATTTCAGCCAGCGCGGGGTCGTGCAGACCGGCGCGTCCTATACCGACGTGCATGCCGTGCTGCCGGCCAAGACCGTGCTCACCGTGATCGCCGTGATCTGCGCCGTCCTCTTGCTGGCCGGCGCGGTCCGGCGGAGCTCGCTGCTCCCGGCCATCGGCTTCGGCCTGCTCGTACTGTCCGCCGTGCTGATCGGCGGGGTGTACCCGTTCATCATCCAGCAGTTCGTCGTCCAACCGAACCAGCAGGTCAAGGAGCGGCCCTACATCGCGCGCGAGATCGGCAGCACCAGGACCGCGTATGGCGTGGCCGGCGCGCGGGTGATCCCTTACCCCGCCTCGGCCACCCAGACGCGCGGCGTGCTCGCCAAGGAAGCGGCCGCGGTGCCCGACTTCAGGCTCCAGGACCCGGACGTCTCCTCCACCGCCTTCCAGCAACTGCAGCAGGTGAAGGGCTACTACCAGTTCGCCGGCGTGCTCGCGATGGACAGGTACATATTCGGCTCGAATCCGGTTCCGCAGGACACCGTGGTGGGCGTCAGGGACATGGCCGGGCCCCCGGCGGGCCAGGTCAACTGGGTCAACACGCACCTGATCTACACGCACGGATACGGGTTCGTCGCCGCTACCGCGGCGCAGACCCAGCCCAACGGCAACCCGAACTTCATCGAGGGCAACATCCCGCCGACCGGCCAGCTCGACCTCACCCAGCCGCGGGTGTACTTCGGCCACGAGGGAGCCGGCTACGTCATCGTCGGCGGCCGCCAGCCGGAGCTTGACTACCCGAACGAGAGCAGCGGAGGCCAGCAGAACAACGTCTACCACGGCGGCGGCGGCGTGCCGGTCGGCTCGTTCGGCGACCGGCTGCTGTTCGCCGTGAAGTTCCGCGAGCTGAACATCTTGCTGTCCAGCGCGATCGACTCCAACTCGAAGATCCTGTACGTCAGGGATCCGCTGGCCAGGGTCCAGAAAGTCGCGCCATTCCTCACGCTCGACGGTGACCCGTACCCGGTCGTCGTCGGCGGCCAGATCCTGTGGGTCGTCGACGGCTATACGACCACGAACGACTACCCCTACTCCAAGCGAACCAGCCTCGACCAGGCCACCTCCAACACTTACAGCCCAGGTGGCCTGGCGACCGGGCCGAGCGGTCAGGTCAACTACATTCGCAACTCGGTCAAGGCAACCGTGAACGCCTACACCGGCGCGGTCCACCTGTACCAGTGGGGCAAGGCGAGCCCCATCCTGCAGGCGTGGAAGAAGTCGTTCCCGGGCCTGATCTCGCCCACCAGCCAGATCCCGTCAGAGCTGATGCCGCACCTGCGCTACCCGGAAGTGCTGTTCGATGCCCAGCGCCAGATCCTCTCCCAGTTCCACGTGCAGGATCCGGCGTCGTTCTACGGCGGCCAGAACTTCTGGGCCATCCCCGACGACCCGGCTGCCGCAGGGATGATCAAGATCAGCCAGCCGCCGTACTACATGACGCTCGCCATGCCGGGGGCGCCCGCGCCGGAGTTCTCGCTGACCACGCTGTTCACGCCGAAGAACAGGCAGAACCTGGCCGCCTACATGGCAGTGGACAGCAACCCGTCGAGCCCGACGTACGGGCACATCACGATCCTGCAACTGCCGCAGGACACCGCGATCCCCGGACCGCAGCAGGTACAGAGCAACTTCGAGAGTTTCCCGGCCGCTTCCGAGCAGCTTTCGCTGCTCAGGCGCGGCGGATCAAAAGTCACCCTGGGCAACCTGGTCACCGTGCCGCTCGGCGGCAGCCTGCTCTCGGTCGAGCCGGTCTACGTTTCGGCCTCCTCCGCCACCAACAGCGGGTCGTATCCACAGCTGAAGAAGTTCTTCACGTTCTACTACTACGGCGGCGCCACGGGCGGCCAGGTCGGTTTCGGCGACACCCTGACGCAGGCGCTTGCCCAGGTATTCGGCAGCGCCGGGCAGGTGCCGGGCGGTACTGGCACCGGCGGCACGGGCGGGCACGTCAGCGCCCAGGTGCTGCGGCTGCTCGCGCAGGCGGAGAACGACTACAACAAGGCCCAGGCCGCCCTGCGGGAAGGCCGGCTCGACCTGTACTACCAGGACATTCTCCAGATGAAGACCGCGCTTGACCAGGCCAGGAGTGCCGCCGCAGCTGTGAAGAGCGAGTCAGGGGCGAAGAAGGCGGGCTCGCCGTCGCCAGCTCCGTCGACCTCGCCGCCATCGTCACCGGCGCCGTCGCCCTCGGCGTCGCACTCGCCGTAGCCGGCGATAACCTGCCGTAACCGCGGCAGGCCAGGCGGTGCAGAAGGCGGCAAAGGCCGCGCTTGCCGTGCCACGCCGCGGCCTTCAAGGGCGTAGGCTCGGTGCTGCGGGGACATACAAGAGCGCAGACTTCACTGTGGCAGTTCCCGGATGTCCAAAAAAGCGCCTTCAGAGAGGAGCCTGACGCGCAGTGGGTCCCCGAGTGCTCGTCGACGCGACCTGCGTTCCCGCTGACCGCGGCGCGCTCGGCCGCTACGTCGACGGACTGGTCCAGGCGCTAGCCGAGGCTGGGGCGGATCTTGCGCTGGCCTGCCAGCGCGCCGACGAGGAACGTTACGGCAGGCTGCTTCCGGGCGCGCGGATAGTTCCCGGCCCGCCGGCGATCGCGCATCGCCCCGCCAGGCTGGCGTGGGAGCAGAGCGGCCTGCCGCTGGTAGCGACTCAGGTCGAGGCTGACGTCATTCACTCGCCGCACTACTCGATGCCGCTGCGGCCCGGGCTTCCGACAGTCGTGACCATTCACGACCTCGCGTTCTTTACGGCCCCCGACACGCACAGCCCGGTCACGGCGACCTTCTACAAGGCTGCGATCAAGACCTCGGCGCGCCGCGCGACCCGGCTGATCGTGCCGTCCAAGGCCACCCGCGACGAGGTGGTGCGGGTACTCGAGGCCGATTCGACCAAGATCGACGTGGCCTATCACGGCGTCGACCACACCCTGTTCAACCGCCCGAGCCAGGCGCAGCTTGAGCGAGTCGCCGCCCGGCTCGGCCTGCACGGCCGGCCGTATGTGGCCTACCTCGGTACGCTCGAGCCCCGCAAGAACGTGCCCGCGCTGATCGAAGGATGGGCGGCGGCCGTCGCTGACCTGGCCGAGCCGCCTGCGCTGGTGCTGGCCGGGGGCACCGGCTGGAGCGACGAGGTGGACGAGGCAGTGGCTGCCGTTCCGGCGCACCTGCGCCTGGTACGGCCCGGCTACCTGCACTTCACCGACCTGCCGGGGTTCTTCGGCGGAGCGCTTGTCGTCGCCTTCCCGAGCACCGGCGAAGGCTTCGGCCTGCCAGTGCTCGAGGCGATGGCCTGCGGAGCACCGGTGCTGACGACGCACCGCACCTCACTTCCCGAGGTCGGCGGTGACGCCGTCGCCTACACCGAGCCCGACGCCGAGAGCATCAAGACGGCGCTGCGCGGCCTGATCGACGACGGCGCTCAGCGCGAAGCGCTCGGCAATGCCGGCTACGCCAGGTCACTCGAATTCACCTGGGCGGTATCGGCGCAGGCGCACATGGCGTGCTATGAGCGCGCCGCATCGGCCGGACAAGGGTAATCTCGCAGTCCATGCCAAGCGATGTCGATAGCCAGGAACCGGCCGGGCAGGGGCACCATTCACCGGGCAGGCATCTAGAAGCCATTCTGCTCGTCGGCGGCCAGGGCACCAGGCTGCGCCCGCTGACGATCGGGACGCCCAAGCCGCTGCTGCCGACGGCAGGCGTCCCGTTCCTCGCCCATCAGCTGGCCAGGGCATCATTGGCCGGCGTGACCAGGATCGTGATGGCTACCGCCTACCGGTCCGAGATGTTCGCCGAGGTATTCGGGGACGGCGCGGAGTACGGGCTGGGGATCGTCTATGTCCACGAGGACGAGCCGCTCGGCACCGGGGGCGGCATTCGCAACGCGGCCGACAGCCTGCTCAGCGGTCCCGAAGACCCGGTCGTGGTGCTCAACGGCGACGTGCTCTCCGGTCACGACCTTGGCGCGCAGCTCGACCTGCACCGCAAGGCAGATGCCGCGGTCACGCTGCACCTCGTGGAGGTACCTGACCCGGCGCGGTTCGGCTGCGTGCCGACCGACTTCGACGGCCGGGTGACCGCATTCCTCGAGAAGACCCCGCATCCGGTCACCAGCCAGATCAACGCTGGCTGCTACGTCTTCACCAGGCGGTTCATCGACGCGATGCCGGGCGGGCGGGTGCTGTCGGTGGAGCGGGAGACCTTCCCCGGCCTGATCGAAGGGGGCGAGACCGTCATGGGCTACCTGGAGTCGGCCTACTGGCTCGACGTCGGCACGCCCGAGGCCTTCGTGCGCGGCTCCTGCGACCTGGTGCTCGGCGAGCTCGCCTCGCCCGCGCTGCCGGGTGACACCGGCGAGGCGCTGCTGCTGCCCGGCGCCAGCGCCGACCCGTCGGCGGAACTGTCCGGCGGGACGGCGGTCGGGGCCGGCTGCGTCGTCGGGGCCAGGGCCGCCGTCGACAGCTCGGTGCTCTTCGACGGTGTGACCATCGGTGCCGACGCCAGCGTGATGGCGAGCGTCATCGGAGCGGGTGCCAGGATCGGCGCGGGCGCGGTGCTGAACGGCGTCGTCATCGGCGCCGGCGCCGAGATCGGCGGCGGCAACGAACTCCAGCGCGGCCTGCGCGTCTGGCCCGGCGTCCGGCTCGACGGGACCGCGATCAGGTTCTCCAGCGATGCCTGACCGGCTGGCTCCGCGCGCGGCGGCGGCCTGCTCGCGCCGCGCCATCTAGTCACCGGCGGCGGCGATGGAACGGGCCATGGAGCGTCAGTGGCTGGCACCGTTCGCCGTGGATGTCAGGGGCGTGCTGTTCGTGCACCGCCGTGGCGACGGCGACCCCGCGTTCGTCACCGACGAGGCCGGCGCGATCTGGCGGGCCTGCCGCACCCCGGACGGGCCGGGCACGATCCGGATCACCGCGCAGACCGCCGGGGTGACCGCAGTGCACGCGACCGCGTGGGGTCCGGGTGCTTCCTGGCTGCTCGACGCGCTGCCCGGCCTGCTCGGCGCCGACGACCGGCCGGAGGACTTCGTTCCCGCGCACCCGGTCCTGCGCGAGGTGGTCAGGCGGCACGCGGCGGTCAGGATCGGCCGGTCGGGGCTGATCTTCGAGGCCCTGGTGCCGGCGGTGCTCGAGCAGAAGGTGGTCGGCATGGAAGTAACCAGGGCCTGGCGGCTGCTGCTCCGGCGCTTCGGCGATCCGGCGCCCGGTCCTGCGCCAGCCGGGATGCGGGTGCCGCCCGCGCCAGTCACCTGGGCGTCCATCCCGTCCTGGGAGTGGCACCGGGCGGGCGTCGAGGCGGTCAGGGCGCGGACGATCGCCGCTGCGGCCCGGGTCGCCGGCCGGATCGAGGAGGCCGTGCGGCTGACCTCCGCGGACGCCGACCGCAGGCTGCAGGCCCTGCCGGGCATCGGGCCGTGGACGTCGGCCGAGGTCAGGCAGCGGGCTTGCGGCGACGCCGACGCCGTCTCGGTGGGCGACTACCACCTGCCGTCGATCGTCGGCTGGGCACTGGCCGGGCGTGCCGTCGACGACGCGGAGATGCTCGCGCTGCTCGCGCCCTACCAGGGACACCGGCACCGGGCGTCCATCCTGGCCGGGCTGACCGGCACGCACCCGCCGCGCCGGGGACCGCGCATGTCGGTGCGCGACTACCGGGCCTTCTAGAGCCGGGGAGGCGCTATGGCGCAGCGGCGCATGCGGGCGAGGGACCTCGGCCTCGACCTGGGCGGCAGCGAACCCGGGCCGCTCAATGCGATCACCGACGTGGCCGGGGTCAGGGTCGGCCAGACGACGGTGCGCGACGGCGCCGGCATCCGGACCGGCGTCACCGCGATCGTGCCTGACGACGTCGACCGGGCCGGCGGCCAGCTTCCGGCTGGCCTGTTCGTCGGGAACGGGTACGGCAAGCTGATCGGCGCGACCCAGCTGGCCGAGCTCGGGGTGATCGAGACGCCCGTGCTGCTGACCGGGACGCTGTCCGCCTTCCGGGTGGCCGACGCGCTCGTGACGTACATGCTGGGGCGGCCCGGCAACGCCAGCATGCTCTCGGTCAACCCCGTCGTCGGCGAGACGAACGACGGGTACCTGTCCGACATCAGGGCCAGGCCCGTCACCGAGCAGCACGTGCTGGCCGCGATCTCGGGCGCGCGCGGCGGGCCAGTTGCGGAGGGTTCCGTCGGAGCCGGAACCGGGACCACCGCGCTCGGCTTCAAGGCCGGGATCGGAACCGCCTCCCGCCTGGTGCGGCTGGCCGGTGAGCAGCGCCGCACGCTCGGCGCGCTCGTGCAGCCCAACTTCTCCGGTACGCTCACGGTGCGCGGCGTCCGGATCGCCGGGCCGGATCAGGCAGAGCCCGAGCCCGCCGGGAACTCCTGCATGATCGTCGTCGCCATCGACCGCGGACTCGATTCCCGGCAGCTGAACAGGGTCGCCAGGAGGGCCGTGTTCGCGATGGGCAGGACTGGCGCCGACTTCGCCGGGACCAGCGGCGACTACGCGATCGCCTTCGCCACGCGGGCGAGTGCGTCCGTACCCGACTCGGCGCTCGGCCCGGTCTTCGCCGCTGTGCAGGACGCCGTCGAGGAGGCGATCCTGAACTCGCTGTTCATGGCCACGACGACGACCGGTTATCTGGGTCACGTGCGCCGTGCCGTGCCGCTCGACGTCGTTGTCCGGGCGTGCGTGACCGGCTCCTGAACCGGTCGGGCCGGTGCGGCGCTGCCGGGCCGGGCCTGCCCGGCAGTGGCGCGCCGGGCGGCTAGCCGGAGAGAATTACGTTGATCCATAAGAATGATTTCGGGAGGTACCGTGCTCTACGCATTCGGATTCGAGCGGATCGGCGTGCTGGTCAGCGATCTGTACTTCGTCGACCCGAGGCCGGCCCCAGGCCAGGAGGGCGCGGAGCGCGGCGTGCGGCTCGAGGTCCGGATGCTCGGGCAGGGCGACCTGAAGGGCTCGATCTACTCGGCCAGGCCGATCGAGGTCGGCGAGCCGGTCTGGCGGGCGGACCTGCTCGAGGCCGCCGACGGGCCGCCTGGCAGCCTCAACCGGGCGCACCATCACCCCGCCTTCAATGGCTGGGAGCCGGGCCAGCGCGTCTTCGACCGGGGCCTGTCCGCCGGGCCGGTCGAGTGGGTGGGGGAGCAGCTTTCCGACCTCGGTGCCCTGCTGGACCGGGCCGGCGTGAACACCGACGGCGCGTTCGCTGCCGACGCCGAGAGCCTGCGCGCCTGCGTTCCGCAGATCAAGGCGACCGTGCAGGGGCTGCTCGACCGGATCAAGGCCGGCGAACTGGCAACCGCGCCCGCTGGCGACGAGCCGGAGAGCGCCAGGGTCAGCTGGCTGTAGGCGGGCCGCTGATCCCGGGGCTGCGCGGGGGATATCGCCGGTTCCGCCTAGGGTAGAGGCATGCCAACTGCCGATTACGGGCACACACTGTCACCGAATGCGCTGCGCCGCGCGCTGGCGCGCGCCAGGGACGGCAAGCCGCTCGACCGCGCCGAGGCCGTCGTCCTGCTGCACGCCAGGGGCGAGCAGCTGACCGAACTGCTCAGCTACGCGGCCAGGACGAGGGACGCCGGGCTGACCGCCGCGGGCAGGCCGGGCGTGATCACGTACTCCCGCAAGGTGTTCATCCCGCTGACCAGGCTCTGCCGGGACCGCTGCGGTTACTGCACGTTCGTGACCGTGCCCGGCCGGCTGCCGCCCGGCGGCGCGTTCCTCTCCCCGGACGAGGTGCTCGAGATTGCCAGGCAGGGCGCGGCGCTCGGCTGCAAGGAGGCGCTGTTCACGCTCGGCGACCGGCCGGAGGCGCGCTGGCGGCAGGCGCGCGAGTGGCTGGACGCGCACGGCTACGATGACACGCTGTCCTACGTGCGGGCGATGGCGATCCGGGTGCTCGAGGAGACCGGGCTGCTGCCGCACCTGAACCCCGGCGTGCTGAGCTGGCAGGACTTTCAGCGGCTGAAGCCGGTCGCGCCGTCGATGGGCATGATGCTGGAGACCACCGCCGAGCGGCTGTTCACCGAGCCAGGCGGGCCGCATTTCGGCAGCCCTGACAAGGACCCGAAGGTCAGGCTGCGGGTGCTCGAGGACGCCGGACGCTCGGCCGTGCCGTTCACGACGGGCATCCTGATCGGCATCGGCGAGACGCTGGAAGAGCGGGCTGACTCGATCTTCGCGATCCGCGGCGTGGCCCGCGAGTACGGCGGCGTCCAGGAAGTCATCGTGCAGAACTTCCGCGCCAAGCCGGACACCAAGATGCGGGGCATGCCCGACGCCGAGGTGGACGATCTGGCTGCGACGATCGCGGTGACCAGGCTGCTGCTCGGGCCGTCGATGCGGATCCAGGCTCCGCCGAACCTGATCGCCGGGGAGTACCAGCTGATCCTGGACGCCGGGATCGACGACTGGGGCGGTGTCTCGCCGCTGACGCCCGATCACGTCAACCCGGAACGCCCCTGGCCGCAGATCGACGCGCTGGCCGAGTCGACCGCCGTCGGCGGCTTCGAACTGCGGGAGCGGCTGACGATCTACCCCGGCTACATCCGCGAGCCGTGGCTCGACCCGCGCCTGGCCGCGCACGTCGCGGCGCTGGCCGATCCCGCGACGGGGCTGGCCGCCGAGGGGGCGATACCCGCCGGGCGGCCGTGGCAGGAGCCGGACGGCGGCTGGGGCGAGTCCGCGGGCCGGACCGACCTGCACGTGACGATCGACACCGACGGCCGGACGGCAGATCGCCGGACCGACTTCGAGGACGTCTACGGCGACTGGGCGGAGATCGCCGGCCGGATCGATCCGGCCGCCCGGCGGGCCGACGCGGCCGGAGCCGTGCCTGTGGCCGGGGCCGGGGCCGTGCCTGTGGTCGGGGCCGTGCCTGCCGCCGGGGGCGCGTCTGCTGCCGGGGCACTGCCGGAAGGGCCTGCCGCCGGGGGCGCGCCGGCCGGGCCCGCCGCTGGTGCGGCGCCAGAGCGGCTGCGGCCCGAGGTCGCCGCGGCGCTGCGCAGCGCGGAGCGTGACCCGGCGGGCCTGACCGACGCCGAGGCGCTCGCGCTGCTCGACGCCGACGGGCCTGAACTTGACGGCCTGGCCGCGCTAGCCGACGCCATCAGGCACGACGTCAACGGCGACGACGTCACCTACGTCGTCAACAGGAACATCAACTTCACCAACGTTTGCTACACGGGCTGCCGGTTCTGCGCGTTCGCCCAGCGGCGTACCGATGCGGACGCCTACACGCTCTCGCTCGAGCAGATCGGCGACCGGGCCGAGGAGGCGTGGGCGGCCGGCGCGACCGAGGTCTGCATGCAGGGCGGCATCCACCCTGACCTGCCGGGGACGGCGTACTTCGACATCGCCGCTGAGGTGCATCGGCGGTGCCCGGAGATGCACGTCCACGCGTTCTCGCCGATGGAGGTCATGAACGGGTCAGCGCGCACCGGCCTGCCGGTCCGTGACTGGCTGGAGCGGGCCCGCGAGGCCGGCGTCGGCTCGCTGCCGGGGACGGCCGCGGAGATCCTCGACGACGACGTGCGCTGGGTGCTCACCAAGGGCAAGCTGCCGACCTCGGCCTGGATCGAGGTGATGACGACCGCGCACGAGCTGGGGATCCCGACGACGGCGACGATGATGTACGGCCACGTGGACACGCCGGCCCACTGGGTCGGCCACCTCCGGGTGATTCGTTCCATCGCCGAGCAGACCGGCGGCTTCACCGAGTTCGTGCTGCTGCCGTTCGTCCACGCCAGCTCGCCGATCTACCTGGCTGGCCTGGCCCGGCCCGGCCCGACCCGCCGCGAGAACCGGGCCGTGCACGCGCTGTCGCGGCTCATGCTGCACGGCGCGATCGGCTCGATCCAGTGCTCCTGGGTCAAGCTCGGCGACGACCTGTGCCGCGATGTCCTGGACGGCGGGGTCAACGACCTCGGCGGGACGCTGATGGAGGAGACGATCAGCCGGATGGCCGGCTCGGAGAACGGCTCGTTCAAGACGATCAGCGAGCTGGCCGATATGGTGGCGCCAATAGGCCGGCAGCTTCGCCAGCGAACGACAACCTACGGACAGCCTTCGGCCGAACGGCTCGCAGCGGCCCGTGCGAGCGACGGAGTCTGCGCCTCGGTCCGAGGTTACCCGCAGCGTCCGCTGCCGTTGATCTCGCTCCCGAGTGCAGGATCGTGAATCGCGGCTGGTCGGACGAATAACCGCGACGCAGGCGGTCGGGCGTCATACTCGCGGTGTCGGCTGCTGCGCAACGCCTGTCACCGCGAGCATGTCGTCCGCCCACTTGACTCGAGCAGGGAGTTGCTGAGATGCCGATGACTCGCGGGGTGACGCTGACCGGGTGGGGGCGTACTGAGCCGACGGTCGCTGACGTGGCTGAGCCTCGGTCGGCCGAAGACGTCACTGAGCTGGTAAAGGGCGCTGCGGCTACCGGAGTGATCGCCAGAGGGCTGGGCCGGAGCTATAACAACGCGGCTCAGAACGACGGCGGGCTGATCGTGTCGACAGCCGGTATGCGGGACGTGCTGTCCTTCGACCCCGAGAGCGGGGTCGTGACCTGCGAGGCGGGGGTGAGCCTGGAGCAGCTGATGGTCAGGCTACTGCCGGCGGGCTGGTTCGTCCCGGTGTCACCGGGGACCCGCCAGATCACGGTCGGCGGGGCGATCGCCGCCGACGTGCACGGCAAGAACCATCACTCGGCCGGCAGCTTCGCCCGGCACGTGCTGTCGTTCGACCTGCTGACCGCCGACGGCGACGTCCGCTCGGTGACGCCAGCCTCGGACCCCGACCTGTTCTGGGGGACCGCCGGGGGGATGGGCCTGACCGGGATCATCCTGCGCGCGACGATCCAGCTCAAGCCGGTGGAGACATCGCGGCTGGTCGTCGACACGGTGCGGACCGCCGACATCGACGAGACCATGGCGTACCTGTCATCGACCGACAAGGACTACGACTACACCGTCGCCTGGACCGACTGCCTGGCAACCCGCGGCAGCCTCGGCCGGTCGGTGATCACGAGCGGCGACTTCGCCACGATGAGCGAGGTGAAGTACAGGGACCGGGCCAAGCCGCTGGACTTCATGCCATCCTCGCTGATCGGCGCGCCGCCGGTGTTCCCCTCCGGGCTGATCAACGCCCGCACGGTGGCACTGCTCAACGAGGCGTGGTTCCGCAAGGCACCGCGGCGCAGAACCGGCGAGATCCAGACCATCGGCAAGTTCTTCCACCCGCTCGACGGGATCAGGAACTGGAACCGGGTCTACGGTCCGGCCGGTTTCAGGCAGTACCAGTACGTGGTGCCCTTCGGCGCGCCGGACGTGGTGCGTCGCTCGCTGGAGCGGATCAGCACGCTGCGGGCGCCGTCGTTCGTCACCGTGCTCAAGCGGTTCGGCGAGGGCGATCCGGGGATGCTGTCGTTCCCCATGCCCGGCTGGACGCTGGCACTCGACTTCCCCGCCCGCACGCCGTGGCTGAGCCAGCTGCTCGGCGAGCTTGACGAGCTGGTGCTCGAAGCGGGCGGCCGGCTCTACCTGGCCAAGGACTCCAGGATCCCCGCTGAGCTGATGCCGCGGATGTACCCGAGGTACGGGGACTTCCGCCGCCTGCGCGCGGAGGTCGACCCCGGCGGCGTCTTCAGCTCGGACTTGTCGCGGCGCCTCGGCCTGTGACGGCTGGGTTTGTGACGGCTGGGTCTGCGAGGGCTGGTCCGGTGGCGGCTGGTCCGGCGGGACAGCTGGTCCGGTGGCGACAGCTGGTCCGGTGGCGACAGCTGGGCGGATCAGCGCGGCGGCTGTCTGAGGCTGCTCCGGCCGCCGGGCCCGCCGCAGCAACCGGATCGCGACGAGGACGGGTGGCACGGCTGCTGCGGGTAGCACGAGTAGCACGAGCAGGTGGTGCAGCGGCGGATGGCCGAGCGTCGAGTCGACCAGGTAGTGAAACGAGCTGCCGGAGCGGACCAGGAAGGTGCTAAAGCTGCCTCCGCTGAAGCCGCCGCCTCCGCTGAAGCCGCTGCCTCCGCTGAAGCCGCCGCCTCCGCTGAAGCCGCCGCCGGCGACCAGCTCGGGAGCGGTGTATCGCACCACCAGAAGGCTGGCTACGAGCCGATCACCAACTTGCGCGAGGACCCAGTCGCGTCGGCTTGAGCCCGTGATCTTGAAGGATCTTCATCGCCGGAGCAGGAAAATCCTTCAAGATCATGGGAGAGCCTGGACCGGGCAGCCTGGAGAGCACGGGCACGGCGTGGCAAGCCAGCCTCTGAGCTTGAGCACCTGGCCAATCTGCGCTGCTACCAGGCATGGTGTGAGCCTCACGTCCCGGTAGCCGTAGCGCAAAGTGATCAAGCCGCCGGCCGCCGCCGCGTTGTCTCGGCGGATGTCCAGCCATCTCTTGTCGGCCTGATGGGCGAGCTTGCCATCGAGCTCAACGGTTAGGGCGAATTCGTCGTACAGCACGTCCCGGTACTCGCGCTGCCGCTCACGGGCGACCCGTGCCTGCCGTTTGCCGTTCGGCAGATGGTGCCCCCTCTCGACGTCTCGGACATACCGATACTCCAGCACCGAGTGAACTCCCGTCATGTCGGGCCGGAGCATAAAGTCGAGGTCTGCCCGCCAGCGAAGTCGGGAACGATTGCCCATCGCCTCGAACAACCGTTCCTGATTGGTGAGCCTGCGACCGAGCGCCGAGGTCATCCAGCTGATCGCGCCGTCGAGGTCTTTGCAGCTGTCACAGAGGTCGAGAACGGTCTCCTCGAGCCGGGTCCGAGGCGGCAGCCGAACTGGGTGCACAGCCTCCGCTGCGCCAAGCCTGGCGTGCACGACGATGCCGGGTGCCGGGGTGACGCGTCTGTTCGTCGGAACGGTCACGTGGATGAGCGCAGCAGGCTTATCAAGAAGCCCGTCTAGCTCGGCGGCGGTCTGACAGCTCAGCGCTGCCCCGGGCCCAGCCCGCAAGACCGCGGCCCACAAGGTTGCCTCGCGATGCGGGGGACCGGTAAAGACGGCATAGACGCCGGTGTGTAGCCGCTGCCACCGGCCCCGGGTGAGCCGAGACTCGATAAGGCCCGTTCTTAGCCCAGCTGATAAAGCCTGGTTGCGTGAGATCACGCCGCTCTGACGACTGGCGAGATCCTGGAGCGGTGAGGGCAGTTCTGATGGCATGCCGTTCAAGCTTGTGCACGACGGAATGCCGGGCAACTCTGGCCGGCGCCGCTGTGGATAACTAGCGCTTCAGCGAATGACGGTGAAGGCTTCTGGGTCGCGGTCGGGGCGGCGGGCGGGCGGGGTCGCCGCGTGGCCGACGCCGACGGCGCCCATCGGCTCCCAGCCGTCGGGCAGATCGAGGGCCGCCGCCGCCACGGGGCCGCAGAACAGCGTGCTAGAAACCCAGCAGGAGCCCAGCCCTTCGACGGCGAGGGCGACCAGCAGGTTCTCCACCCCGGCGCCCATCGCGACCAGGAACATCGCCCGCTCCGACGCGTTGCGGCGCTGGTCGGGGTAGGTGTGAGCGGCGTCGGCCAGCAGGCAGGGCACGATGATCAGCGGCGCCCGGCGCAGCGGCTCGCCGCGCCGGGTCCGGCGGGCGATCTGTTCCTCGGTGAAGCCGTCACCGCGCAGATCGGCAACCCAGGCGGCCAGCATGTCGTCGAGGAGCCTGGTCCGCGCCTGCGCGGACTCGACGACCGCGAACCGCCAGGGCTGGCTGTGGTGCGGCGCG
>Ga0307373_10001634_pt1 | contig 41904 bp, 41 predicted proteins | sample OX2MG_FD_202534 | JGI IMG/M metagenome (GOLD analysis project Ga0307373, IMG submission 202534) | Soil microbial communities from Risofladan, Vaasa, Finland - OX-2 | ecosystem: Environmental > Terrestrial > Soil > Coastal area > Acid sulfate soil | place: Finland: Risofladan, Vaasa | collected...
CTCAATCGTCGATGCCGTGGCCACGTCGTTGCGCTACGAGGGGTTCACGGTCGACGAGGCCATCACAGGCCGCCGTGCCCTGGCCCAGGCCCAGGAGGATCCTCCGGACCTCGTCATCTTGGATGTGATGCTGCCCGACCTCGACGGCCTGGAGGTGACCCGGCGCCTGCGGGCCGACGGAGTGCGCGTGCCCATCCTCTTCCTCACCGCCCGCGACTCCCTGCAGGACAAGCTGGCGGGCCTCACCATCGGCGGCGACGACTACGTCACCAAGCCATTCGCGCTGGCCGAGCTCATCGCCCGCGTGCACGCCATCCTTCGGCGCACCGGCTTCGAGCCCGAGGACGACGGCATCCTCCGCTTCGCCGACCTCGAGCTCGACGAGAGCGCCCATGAGGTCCGCCGCGACGGCCATGGGGTCCAACTCACGGCTACCGAATTCAACCTCTTGCGCTACTTCCTCCTCAACCCACGGCATGTGCTCTCGAAAGCGCAGATCCTCGACCACGTGTGGCACTACGACTTCGGCGGTGACGGCAACGTGGTGGAGACCTACGTCAGCTACCTGCGCAAGAAGTTGGAGAAGTTCGGTCCTCCGCTCATCCACACCATCCGCCTCGTGGGTTACACGCTCCGGGAGTCCGAGTCGCCGGGCGGGTCGTCCCGCGGTCCGTCCTGAGTGTCGCTGCGCCTCCGACTCCTGCTGGCCGTAGGGGCGATCGCCACGGTCGCGTTGGTGGTGGCCGACCTGGCCACCTACTCGGCGCTGCAGTCGTTCCTCTACAAGCAGGTCGACCAGAGCTTGGCCCAGCATCCGGCCCGCCTGGCCGCCAACCCGGTCACCGGGGGGCCCGACTGCCCGTCGCCCCACTCGGCGGCCTTCGGGGCCGGAGACGGCAGCCCCGGTGGGGGAGGCGGCGCCAACTTCCCCAACACCTACGGGATCGGCTATATCGCGGTGACCACGACGAGCGGCTCGGTGGTCGCCGGGCTTGAGTGTCCGGCCTATGTGGGGAATCGCGCCTACAGGCCCCAGCTGCCCGGTCACATCACGGGGTTCACCATCCAATCCGACGGCACCAGCGCCACCTATTTCACTGCCGGCCCGACCAAGCCGGGTGGCCCCCAGTTCCGGGTCCTCGCCACCCAGCTCCAGAACGGGGACCTGATCATTCAGGCCTTCTCCCTGGGTGACACCACGCGCACGCTGCACACGCTCTTCCTCATTGAGCTGGCCGTCACCGCCGGCGCGCTGGTCCTCGCACTGGCCGGGGGCTGGTGGCTGGTGCGACTGGGACTGCGCCCGCTCGGCGATGTGGAGCGGACGGCGGACTCCATCGCCGCCGGCAATCTGGATCAACGCGTGCCCGGGGCCGACGACACCTCCGAAGTCGGCCGGCTCGCCCGCGCCCTCAATGTGATGCTCGAACGGATTGAGACGGCCTTCTCCGCCCGGCTGGCCTCGGAGGCCCGCCTGCAGGAGTCGGAGCGGCACCTGCGGCAATTCGTGGCGGACGCCTCCCATGAGCTGCGGACGCCGATTGCCGCGGTGTCCGCCTACGCCGAGCTGTTCGAGCGTGGCGCGGGGCAGCGGGCCGACGACCTGCCCCGGGTGATGACGGGCATCCGCACCGAGACGGCACGCATGGACCGGCTGGTCAGCGACCTCCTGACCCTGGCCCGGCTCGATGAGGGCCTCCCGCTGGAATTCATCCCCGTCGAGCTGGTCGCCCTGGGCGCCGAGGCCGTGCGCACGTCCATGACCGTCGGCCCGGCCTGGCCGGTGCAGTTCACGGCCTCCCGGCCCGTTGAGGTGATGGGGGACCCGGTCCGACTGCGCCAGGTACTCGACAACCTGCTCGCCAACGTGAGAGCGCACACGCCGGAGGGCACCACGGCCACCGTCCACGTCGACCAGGAGGGCCCGAGGGCCCGGATCGCCGTGAGCGACACCGGGCCCGGCATGCCGGCCGACGAGGCCGCCCGTGTCTTCGAGCGCTTCTACCGGTTCGACGCCGCCCGGGCCCGCACCCACGGTGGCAGCGGCCTGGGGCTTTCCATCGTCGCGGCCATCGTCCACGCCCACGGGGGCACGGTGGCGGCCACGTCGTCCCGCGGCGGCGGCATGACCGTGACGGTTTCCATCCCGATCTCAGCCCCCCTGGGCGACCCCGCCGTGCCGTACGACGTGCGGTGAACCACATTCACATCCCACCCACAGGCGACCCTCACGGCAGCGGGAAACGGGACGGGCAACATGCCCGACATGACCGTGCTGGCTCCCCACGAACCCCGCGTCGATCCGCGCCGGGTGCCCGTCGATGTGGAGATCGTCGTCCCGGTCTACAACGAGGCCGCGCACCTTCGTCTCCGCATCGGAGAGCTCAGGGCCTACCTCGACGGGTCGTTCCCGTTCCGTGCGCTGGTGACCGTGGTGGACAACGCCAGCACCGATGGCACCTTCGGGGTGGCCACCGCGCTGGCCGCCTCCATGCCCGGCGTGGCGGCCCTGCATCTGCCCCGCAAGGGAAGGGGCCACGCCCTGCGGTCGGCCTGGTCGACCAGCACCGCCCCCGTCGTGGCCTACATGGACGTCGATCTCTCCACCTCGCTCGACGCTCTCCTGCCCCTGGTGGCACCCCTGCTCTCGGGGCAACGCGATGTGGCCGTCGGGACCCGGCTGGCCCGCGGTGCCCATGTGGTGCGCGGCCCCAAGCGCGAGCTCATCTCCCGGGCCTACAACCTGCTCCTGAGGCTCTCGTTGCGGGGGCGTTTCAGCGACGCCCAGTGCGGGTTCAAGGCCCTGCGCCGCGAGGCGGCGCTACTGCTCCTCCCCCTGGTCGAGGACGACGGGTGGTTCTTCGACACCGAGCTCCTCATCAAGGCCGAGCGCATGGGCTTGCGCATCACCGAGGTCCCGGTGGACTGGATGGACGACCCCGATTCGCGGGTGCAGATTTTCCGAACCGCGTTGAGCGATTTGCGCGGGGTGTGGCGCCTGTCGCACGACCGGTTCCGCCGATCGTCCCGGTGCGGCACGCCGTCCAGCGCGGGGCACGAACAGGTGACGGCCGACCAGCTCATGCGCTTCGCCGGCGTCGGCATCATCAGCACCCTGGTCTACCTCGCCCTCTTCGTGGCCTGCCGCCCACTGGCCGGTCCCCTGGGCGCCAACGCGGTGGCCCTGGCCATTTGCACCACGGGCAACCTGATGGCGCACCGGGAGTTATCCCGCGCCTTCGGGCGGGCCCGCCGGGGGCGCTTCGTCCTCGCCGCCGCCGGGCTCTACTCCGCCAGCCTGGTGCTGACCACCCTGGCCCTCCTGGCGGCCCGACTGGTGTCACCGGCCTCGCTCAATTGGGAGCTGGCGGGTGTCACCGTGGCCAACGGAGCGGCGGCCCTGCTCCGCTTCGCCGTCCTGCGCGCCTGGGTCTTCCGCCCCGGAGCCTCCCGTGACTGATGACCGCCCCGGTGCAGCCGGCGGTGCCGGGATCGGCCTGCTCAACCCTCCGCACAACCTCGTTGAGGTCCATGACGCCGCCGGTGACGGCGACGGCCCGCTCCCCCCACCGCACTCGCCGACCCCCCCTCCGGGCCGGGCGGTCCGATTTGTACGGGGCCGGGAGAGCGATGCGGTCTGGGTACGCCCGGCCCTGCTCGCCCTCCTCGCCCTGACCGCCGTCCTCTACCTGTGGGACCTCGGCGCCAGCGGCTGGGCCAACTCCTTCTACTCGGCGGCCGTGCAGGCGGGCACCAAGAGCTGGAAGGCCTTCTTCTTCGGCTCGTCGGACTCGTCCAATTTCATCACGGTGGACAAGCCGCCGGCCTCGCTGTGGGTGATGGAGATCTCGACCCGCCTGTTCGGGGTGAGCTCATGGAGCATCCTGGTTCCCCAGGCTCTCGAAGGCGTGGCGACGGTCGGCCTGGTCTATCTCACCGTGCGGCGCTGGTTCACGGCACAGGCCGCCATCCTGGCCGGTGCCGTGGTGGCCCTCACCCCGGTGGCGGCGATGATGTTCCGCTACAACAACCCCGACGCCCTGCTGGCCCTCCTGCTCACCGCCGGCATGTACGCCACCGTGCGCGCCCTCGAACGCGCCCGGACCTCGTGGCTGGTGCTGGCCGGTGCCCTGATCGGCTTCGGCTTTCTCACCAAAATGATGCAGGCCTTCCTGATCGTGCCGGTGCTGGCCGTCGTCTACCTGCTGGCTGCGCCGGCGGGCTGGTGGCGTCGGGTGTATCAGGTCGTCCTCATGGGCCTGTCGGTCCTGGTGGCGGCCGGGTGGTGGGTGGCCGCCGTCGCCTTGACCCCGGCGGCTGACCGGCCCTATGTGGGTGGCTCGCAGGACAACAGCATTGTGAACCTCATCTTCGGCTACAACGGCTTCGGCCGGCTGACTGGGAACGAGACCGGCAGCGTCGGGGGCCGGAGCGCGGCCGGCAGCATGTGGGGTCCGACGGGGCTGACCCGCCTCTTCAACGCCGAGTTCGGCGGCATGATGTCGTGGTTGCTCCCGGGCGCCCTGCTCATGGGGGCCGCCCTGCTGGTTGTCACCATCCGGGCCAAGCGGACCGACCGGGAGCGCGCCGCGCTGCTCTTGTGGGGCGGCTGCCTGGTCAGCATCGGGCTGACCATCAGCCTGGCTCAGGGGATCATCCACCCCTACTACGCGGTCGGCCTCGCCCCACCCCTCGCCGGCCTGGTCGGCATCGGCACCATGTCGCTGTGGCGACGCCGTGGCACATGGGTGGGACGCGCGTGCCTGGCCGCCGCGCTGGCCGTCACCGTGGCGTGGAGCTTCGTCCTGCTCGGGCGTTCCCCCGAATGGTTCCCCCCCCTGCGCCCCTTCGTCCTGGTGGCCGGCGGGATGGGTGTGGCGGTCATCCTGGCCCTCCCGCTGCTGCGCGCCACCCCCAGAATGGCCGCCGTCCTGGTGGCGGCGCTCGGCTTCGGTGCCGCCCTGGCGGCGCCCCTCTTTTCCACGGTCGCCACTGCGGCCACCCCGCACGCGGGGGCCATCCCGTCGGTCACCCCTACTCCGAGCGGCGGCTTCGGCGGTCCGGGAGGCGGGCCCGGTCGCGGTCCGGGTGGCTTCGGCGTTCCGGGTGGGCCGAGATTCGGTGCCGGTCCGGGGGCCGCTGGTCTTCCCACCGGCGGTTTCCCCGGCGGTGGCTTTCCCGGCGGCGCCCCACCGGCAATCGGAGCGGGTGGAGGGCCCGGCGGGCCTGGCGGACCCGGTGGCGGCGGCGGTTTTCTGAGCGCTAGCAGATCAGCCCCGGCCCTCACCAGACTCCTGCAATCTCATGCCGGCCACTTCACCTGGGTGGCCGCCACCGTGAATGCCAACTCGGCCGCCGGCTACCAGCTGGCGAGTGGTGACCCGGTAATGGCGATCGGTGGATTCAACGGGACCGATCCGGCGCCGTCACTGGCCCAGTTCGAGAAGTACGTGTCCGGGGGCGCCGTCCACTACTTCATCGCCGGTGGTGGAGGCGGTGGGTTCGGCCAGGGTCGGTCCAACGATGTCTCGTCGCAGATCACCAGTTGGGTGGAGAGCAACTTCACCGCGCGGACGGTCGACGGCACCACCGTCTACGACCTGACCACGGGAGCACCGGCCTGAGGGGCCCGAACTCTGCCGCTCACCTCGCCCCCCGGGGTTACCAATGAGCATTCAAGTGATGCGCGAGAGATGCGCTGCCATCATCCTACGACCCGCTGCTCACCCTCCCTCTCAGCGCCCAGAAGGCCAGCGTCATGCTCACCGCTCCGATTCCGATGACGGCGGCCACCCCTTCCAACAGGATCGAAGGCTCCCACCCGGCCGTGATCAGTGATCGCAGTGAGCCCAGGAGGTAGGTCACGGGATTGTACGTCACGATGTGTGAGAACCAACCGGTCAGCGCTCCTTTCGGAACCACCGCATCGGTGAGGAAGAAGAGCGGGAAGAAGATGATGAAGCACGCGTTCACCGCGGCCGGACTGCCGGTCTTGAGGGCCACCGCATAGGGAAAGCCCGTGAAGACGAGGCCCCACAGGGCGCAAATGGACACGAAGACCAGCATCCCGACGACTCCGGTCTCGAAGCGCACACCTACGGCGAACCCCATGACCAGGACTGGGATGCACAGTGCGATGAGCACCACCACGTCAGCCACCATGAGACCGAGGAGCAGTGAGGAGCGCCGGACGGGGGTCAGGCAGAGACGGTCGAAATAGCCCCCTTGGATGTCGGTGACCAGAGCCGGGGCTCTCGACATGCCGGTGACGGCGAACGCGATGGCCATGGGAATGAGGAACGCCTTGTAGTTGAACCCGCCTGACCGCTGGGCCAGGTTCTCCAGTGCGCCCAGATTGACGGTATAGAAGAACGCCGGCACGAAGACGGCCGGGATCACTGAGCTGGGCTCCCGTGGTATCTGGCGGAGGGCACGCCCAGCCACCGCGCGCACGTCAAGGAGGAAGCCCGCCTGGCGCCCGGAGATCTGCACATCCGACGTTGTCATCTGATCACCTTCTCTTCCATGTGGGATCCGGTCAGCTCCATGAAGACGTCGTCAAGAGTGGGTGTGCGCAGGGTCAGGCTGCACACTGCGAGCGAGGTCGTGCCCAGGGTCAAGGCAACAGGGCTGAGCCAGGCTGCTCCGTCCGAGGTGCTGACGATGATCTGGTCACCTTCCTGGGTCACCGCGTCGATTCCCGTGAGATCGGCAAGCTTGGTGAGCGCAGTCGGATCGTCCCCCCTGACCTCGGCCACGATCAGGTCCTGGCCCATGGAGCGCTTCAAGGCGTCGGGTGGGCCTTCGGCGACCAGGCGGCCCTTGGCGATGATGCCCACCCGATCGGCCAGCGCGTCGGCCTCGTCGAGATACTGGGTGGTGAGGAAGATCGTCATGCCGAGCTCGACGTTGAGTCGCCGGATTTCGGCCCACACGCTGGCCCGGCTTATCGGGTCCAAGCCCGTGGTCGGCTCGTCGAGAAACAGGACTTGGGGATTGTGGACCAGGGCTGCCGCGAGGTCCAGCCGCCGCTTCATGCCGCCCGAGTAGGTCCCGATCCTGCGGTCGATGGCGGCGCCGATGTCGACCAGAGCCAGCACCTGGTTCAGGCGCGCCCGGATTTGTGAACGGTCCAAGCCATAGAGGCGTCCCTGAAGGGCGAGCAGTTCACGACCGGTCTGGCCATCGTCCAGGGCCGCCTCCTGGAGCGCCACACCGATACGTACCCGCACCTCCTTGGGCTCTTCCACCACATTGAAGCCGGCCACGCAGACCCGACCCTCGCTCGGTCGCAAGAGAGTGCACAGCACCCGCACGACGCTTGATTTTCCCGCACCGTTGGGTCCGAGAAACCCGTAGATCTCACCCCGACGCACCGCCAGATCGATCCCGTCGACCGCCGTCACGGGCCCGTAGCGGCGGACAAGCCCCGAGGTGAGGACGGCCGCCTCCTTCGCCGCGGAATCCGCCTGTGCGGCGGCCACACTGCTCCGTTCATACGTAAGAGAATCATGCATACCGACTAGTATGTACTATACTCATCCGTAGCACAAGCCCCATGCCACTGGAACCCCTCACGGCCGAGCGCCGCCGCCAACAGACGCGTCAATACCTGCTGCAGGCCGCCGCCGAGGTCTTCGCCGCCCGGGGCTTCCACGAGGCCACGCTGGACGAGGTCGCGGCCGCTGCCGGGTTCACCAAGGGTGCCGTGTACTCGAACTTCAAGAACAAGGAGGACCTCTTCCTGGCCCTTCTCGAAGAGGCTTACGACCAGGACATGCGTTTGATTCAGCAGACGCTTGAGGCTTCCGATGTCCCTCCGGAGGCCCGGCTCACCGACTTCGTCGCCATGATCCGGCGCGGAGCGACTGACGCGCCGGACAGCTGGGGGATCCTCTACCTCGAGTTCGCCATGTACGCCATGCGCAATCCGCAAGTTCGGGAGAAGCTGAATCAGATCGAGCGCAAGGACATCCTCGCCATCAGGGACATCATTGCGGAGACCCGAACGGAACAAGAGATCAAGTCCGGGCAATCCGCTGAGGATGCGGCCCGGATCATCGTCGCCCTCTTCCACGGATTGGGGATGATGCGGGCACTCGATCCCGATGCGATAGACGACGCCTTACTGGCGGATGCGATTGCCTTCGTGGCCCGGGGCCTGGGAGTCTCGATCTGAGCGCCGGGAGGCCTCCGATCCTCAGCTCCCGCCCACTCATGGCGCAGTCCGCCGGAGAGATTGGCGCAGTTGGAGGTCGGCTACCCCGCTGAGGGAGGAGCCAGGGACAGCAGCGAGGTCGCGTGAGCCGGCGCCGTCTCGCGCGTCCTCTCGCCCCAGTTGGAGAACGTCACGACGCCATGAATCGATGCCTGGGCGGTGCTCTTGGCGGTGCTCTTGGCGGTGCTCGCGGTCGGGTTGGTGTCCTCCTCAAGAGGGTGGGGCGTCCCGCTCGCGGCCACGTACAGCACGGCTGGCACCTGGGTCGCGGCCGACGTGCCGACGGTGCCCTTAATGGCCGTGGCGCGCTGGCCGTTGATGGTCTTGGACCTGCCGAAGGTCAATGGCCCGGTCAACTTGAGCTCGGTCGTCACTTCCTGGTCGTGCAACCCGCTGACCAATTGACCCAAGCTGGCATTGGACGTGGGAAAGGAGAGCCACTTTCCCGAGTACTTGGTGCCCTGGGCAGTGGTGAGGCCGATGATGTTCTCGAGCGCGGTGGAGTTCCCGTTCAGGTAGCCGGTGGCGCCGACCAACGTGATGGTCAGCTTCTCCGACATCTTCCCCTTGCTCACCACGAGCGACTGCGATCCCGAAGTCGCGCCGGTGTCACCGACCACCTTCAGGCTCGTGCCCTGGTCGCTGGCCGCCGAGACGAAGTGGACGCTCTGGCTGCCGGCCGTCTTGAGGGCGGAGTCATAGATGGCCTGAGCAGTGGCCGATGCGCCGGCCGGACCGGCCCAGGCGAAGAGGGCGATTGCGGTGGCGGCCAGGGTTGTCGCACACGCGCTGCTGTGGGTGGGACGGGGTCGCATGTCGCTCTCTCTCCGCAGCCTGAGGCGGCTGCCCGGCGGGCTCTCGGCCCGGCGCGCTTTGGGGGGTGGCATTGTCCCATGCCGGCTGGCTCCCCTTACATCGGGGCCGGTTGACGGGCTCAGGCCGTGCTCACCGCGCCGATCGTCGCTGTCGCCTGGGGAGCAAGCGGCCGCACCATCTCACCCCAATGGGAGAAGACGGTGTGCTCCACACCGTTCGGGTTACCCTGCGCGTTCAAGGTGTCCTCCTCGACAGGGACGTGCAGGCCGTTGGCGCGCACGTACAGGACCGACCGCTGGGTCTTGAGGCCCGGGAAATGCTGGGTGCCGAGGACGGGGTCGACCTCGTATCCGTCCAGCCGGCGTGGGGAACCGAGCCGGTAGGGGCCCTTGAGGGCCAGTTCCTGGGCCACATCAGTAGAGCGGACGCCGGCGACGACCTGGGAGAAGACCTGGTTGTCGGTGGCGAACTGGATCCATTTCCCCGCTGTGGCCGCGGCCTGCAAGGCGGAAAGTCCGGTCAGGTCGATCAGCGCCCGTGCATCCCCGTTCATGTAGGTGATCCCGCCGATCACGACGAGGGAGGCTCGGTCGGCGGTGGTGCCCTGGCCGACGAGAACCTCCTGGGTACCCGAGGCAGGACCGGCGTCCCCGCTGGTGAGCATGGAGACTTTGGAGTCCGACCCCGAGGATATGTAGTGCACCGACCAGGACCTGGTGGTGGTCATGGCCTCGCCGTAGAGGGCAGTCGCGCCGGTGGCGGCCCCGGCGGGAAGGGTCGATCCGCTCAGAGTGGCCATGAGAACTGCCGCCATGAGGGCGCCACCACGCGCAATGCTCACCGGGCTGCTCATTTCGCCCCTATTCTCCCTTAACCCGCGTGGGGCGAGCGTCAACGCACCGGCCGGGGTCGCCCGGATCGGCCTGAAGCACGAGAAAGGCCGCGCATTGTGGAACCACCCCGGACCGTTTCCCTCCCGGGAGATGGTCCCCACATTACGAACACACGTTCGCTATGATGCCCGGACAGGCAGAGACGTGCGTGGTGTTGTCACATCCCCCCCGTAGGGTCACCCCATCACCGAGGGTGCTGAGGGTCGTAACCGAACACAGAGGAGACAGAGATGGCCGAAGAACGGGAAAAGGCGTTGGATGCGGCGCTGGGCCAGATTGAGAAGCAGTTCGGCAAGGGTTCGGTCATGCGGATGGGGGACAACATGAGCATGAACATTGAGTCCATCTCCACCGGGGCTCTCTCGCTGGACCTGGCCTTGGGCATCGGTGGACTGCCCCGTGGGCGCATCGTGGAGATTTACGGGCCGGAATCCTCCGGCAAGTCGACCCTGGCCATGCACGCCGTGGCCGAGGCGCAGCGCAACGGTGGGATCTGCGCCTACATCGACGCCGAGCACGCCATGGACCCCGTTTACGCGCGGGCCATCGGGGTGAACGTGGACGAGCTCCTGATCTCCCAACCCGACACCGGGGAGCAGGCGTTGGAGATCGCAGACATGTTGATCCGCTCCGGTGCGCTCGACGTGCTGGTGATCGACTCGGTGGCCGCGCTGACGCCGCGGGCGGAGATCGAAGGGGAGATGGGCGATACCCACGTCGGGCTGCAGGCGCGCCTGATGTCCCAGGCCCTCCGCAAGCTGACCGGGACGCTCTCGAAGTCCAGCACGATCGCCATCTTCATCAACCAGCTACGGGAGAAGATCGGCGTGATGTACGGATCGCCCGAGGTCACCCCCGGCGGGCGTGCGCTGAAGTTCTATGCCTCGGTCCGTCTGGACATCCGGCGGATAGAGGCGATCAAGGACGGGGCCGATGTGGTGGGCAACCGGACCCGGGTCAAGGTCGTCAAGAACAAGTGCTCGGCGCCCTTCAAGCAGGCCGAGTTCGACATCATGTACGGCCAGGGGATCAGCCGCGAGGGCTCACTGCTCGACGTGGCCGTGGAGCTCGGCTTCATTAAGAAGTCCGGTGCGTGGTTCACCTATGAAGGCGAGCAGCTCGGACAGGGTCGGGAGAACGTCAAGACGTTCCTCACCGAGAACCCGCAACTCATGGCCGAGGTCGACGGCCGGGTCCGTGAGTTCCTGGCTCCCACGGTGGTCGACGAGCTCTCCGGAGAGGGTGTCGTCGATCCGGACGACCTTCCCATCATGCTCGACAGCTAGTTCACACTCGGCGGCTCTGACCGAAAGCCGCACTCTCACAGCATCGAAGTTGCTCCGGACGGGCCCCGCCACTCCCTCGGGTGTCCTGCCCGGAGCGCTTCGCGTCAGAATGGACCTGTGCGTACCCCCGGATGGAAGCAGCGCGCCTACCGCGTCCTCGACCGGTTCGTGCCCACGGTTCCCTTCCGGTACCTGGGTCCGAAGCAGTCGGTCCGCATGGCGTTCAACGTGATCCTCGACCGCGAGCCGGATGCGACCGGAGGTACTGAGTACACCGCCAAGCTGGCGCACGGTGAGCTGTCCCGCCACGGCGTGGCCCAGGCCCTGGCCCACTCCGAGGAGTTCCGCCGCCAGGTCCCCATCGCTGACGTCCTGCTGTCCATGCATGTCAGCCGCAGTGCGTTCGTGGCAGGCCTCCCCCGGGCCGCCCGCATCCTCGATCTGGGCGGGACCCACCAGGGCTTTCCGGACGGGGCCCTGGTCCATCTGGGCTATCCCTATCCTTTCGAGCGCCTGGTCGTGGTCGACCTGCCGGTGGCCGAGCGCCACGAGATCTACCAGGGGGGCTCCCTGGGGGCCACCGTCGTGTCCGAACTGGGCCCGGTTGCCTTCGCCTTCCACTCCATGGTCGATCTGGGCCCCTACGCCGACGGTTCCTTCGACCTGGTCTACAGCGGACAGTCCATTGAGCACGTGACCGAGGCCGAGGGCGACGACGTGATGCGTGAGGTGTTCCGGGTCCTGGCCCCGGGTGGCTGGTTCTGTCTTGACACCCCCAACGGCCCGGTGTGGCGCCTGCGGTCGTCCGAGCTGATGAATGACGATCACAAGATTGAGTACGGCGCCGGCGAACTGGCGGCCAAGTTGCGGGCCGCCGGCTTTGAGGTGACCGAGTCCAAAGGACTCAACCTGATGCGCCGCGGCGCGGCAGCCGGCACCTTCGACGAAGCTGAGGCGAGTGCGCACCCGGGCGTGTTCGCGGCGGCCGAGGACTGCCTGCTGCTGGCCCTGGTGGCCCGCAAGCCGGCGATGCCTGAATCGGCGCCGGCCCCTACGGGGTCGTCGTCGCCGTGATGGTGTCGGGGAGCAACTCGACCCAGGTCTGACCGGGCTGCAGGTTGATCGGTGCACCGGCCGCGTTCACGAATCGGGTGGCCGAACCCAGCGTGGACCGGGTCCAGGTGCCGGGGATGGCCACCCCGCCGCGGAACACCTCTGACCTCCCCGACGCGCCAGGGTAGAGGTCCGACTGCACCTCAAGCGAGCAACACCCACTCTCCACCCAGGGCCCGTAGCTGATGTGCACGTACTGCACGATCACGTTGGCTGCGGTGGTTTGTGCGCCGTCAGCCAGCATGTCGGGGGCGGTGCCGTTGTAGAAGCGCTGGAAGGCGCTGATGGCCGCGTTGTACTTCCAGGTCACGTCGGAGTACCCGGAAAAGGGGACGTGGACGCTCGCCACCGGCGATCCGGCCGGGGCCGTGGGTGAAAAGGCGAACAGTGGCGGCGGCGGGGTCGTCATGGTCGGGTGGGTACCCCACATCAGGGCCGTCGTCGAGTAAGTGTCCTCGGGGGCGTAGCGGCCGGCGGGATGGTTCTCAATGGCACCGTAGGCGCCGAGGTCGACGTTGACGATCGGGGACGCATTGATGTTGGCCAGTACGGGTTGGATACCTCCCACGTGCACTTCAAGGGGATTGCCCAGTTGCCCGAGGATCCCGATGTCGACGTTGCGAGCCGAGCGGACGGGACCCACCGATGGGGCCTCCTGACACTGGAAGACGGCAACCAGGCGGGTGATGCCGCCTTCGACGGGCTCCTCGAAGACGACGTCGGCCTTGTCGAGCCCGCTCTGCGGGCGCGCCGCGGGGATGTTGTCGATCTTGACGCCCAGGGCCGGTCGCGCCGGGACGCCGGCGGGCGCGGCCGTGCCGGTGAGCGGGCAGGTCGGCGGCGGCGGCGGCGGAGCCTTAGTGGTGGTGGTCGCTCTGGCACCGGTGTGCGCGGGGGGCGACGAGGTGCAGGTGCTGAGCGCCAGACCGCTCAGACCGATGGCCGCCACGGCACCGAGGCCAAGGTACAGGCGGGTGTGCGCCTGGGGACGGGTGCGGACGTGTTGTGCGGGAGGCTTCGTCATATCTGCTGAGCGATCGTAGAGGGGTGGGCGGCGCGAGGGAGGTCATTGCGCTCAGGCGGCATTGGTCGCCCTGGCGGATCCGCTTTGGGCGGCTACGCCGCTGTAAATGGAACTCCAGTTGCCACCCGATGCCCCAAGCGCCGTCGCCGGCCCGGATCCGAACCGCCCGTACAGGTTCTGCATGGCCCGGAGCAGGACGTCGGTCTCGCCGGGGACGGCCGCGGGGACGACGTTCGACGGCATGGCGGTGGCGTTGGCCAGCCGGTAGACGAAGTAGGCCGAGCCGGTGGCCAGGACCCCGCCACCGGTGCCCGGCGCCGTGAAGTAGGTGAGGTCGGACCAGTTGCCCTGGCCGGGTATGGGCGAGTGAGCCAGCACATCGAGATTGCGGGGCCCCGGGAGGGCGGGCACGAAGCGGTCGTACTCGCCCACGATCACGTTGGGGAACGCCTGCCCGTCGGTCACGTTGCACCCGTCGAAGAACCACGAGGACGAGTCGGTGACCACCATGGAGGCCTGGGCGCCGACGGACTGGTAGGTCGCGCCGGTCAAGGTGGACTCGGGGTTGTTGACCGGTGGCTGGTCCCAGTTGACCGTGGTGAGCGCGGGGTCCTGCTGGGCCATCGGGTCCTCGGAGGCGTCCTTGTAGCAGATCTGGAGCCGGTTGGGCCCGACGGAGGTCGCCTGCAGTCGGATCTGGCGGTAGCAGGCGTTCGCGCCCAGGAAGGCCAGGTTGAGGCCGGCGGCGTTGGCCACCGTCGCCCCCTGGCGCATCGACTGGGACCAGTACTCGTCATGGCCCAGGCTGAACAGGCACTTGTGGTTGCTGAGGAGCCCGGGGTTGGCATGCAGGTCGACATCGGTCCAGTAGGAGAGGTCCAATCCGAGGCGCTCGAGGTCGTAGAGGAGCGGGTACTCGTTGCCCATGAAGTCGGCCGCACCCGAGGCCCAGCTCTGGGGGTAGGGGCGATCAAACGAGACGGCGCGGGCCCGATCGGCGAAGACCGGCTTCCCCTGGGCGTTCGGCCCGTAGTACAGGCTGTAGCCGCCGTAGAGGTTGTAGGCCTGCCAGGTGGTCACACTGTTCTGGAACAGGTAGGCCGCTGAGCTCCCGTCATCGCGGACAGTCAGGGGGACGTACTGCTGCTCGCCCCCGTCACCCACCAACTTCAGGAGGTAGCAACCGGGCAGCCAGGTGGCGTCGATGGTGAAGCTCAGGGTGGGTGACCAGGGGCACGAGACGGTACCGAGCCCCGGGCTCACGACGGGCGCCGCCTGCTGACCGGCCGCCACCATGTCGCTCTGATAGACCAGACGGCCGCCCAGACCCTGGTAGTACCCCATGCGGTAGGCCTGCACCTGCACGGCGCGGGCGGTGGTGTTGACGAAGAGCGCCACATCATCGCCCGTTGTGGCGCTGACCCCGCTGGCGAAACCTTCGAGGGCGTGATCGGGTTGGATGTGGTTGACGATCCAGTCGAGGGTGCCGGGCTTGTTGTTCTCGGCGATGAGCCAGGGGGCCGTGGGCACGACGACCCCACTGTCCAGCGTGGTCTGCTCCACTGCCGGCACCGTGGTCGTGGTGGTGGTGGGGGCGGGACGCCGGGGCCGGACCGGGGTTCTTTTCTTCCCGGCCGCCCGGGTTCCGCCAGCTTGGAAGAAGGCCCCCAGGGTCACCCCACCCGCGCCGATGGCCGACATGAGGAGAAAGCGCCGGCGGTCGATCTGTCGCTTCCCGGGAGGTTGCGGTGAAGGGTCGGCGCCGCCCGGGGGGACCACTGGAGGCACGGCGACAGTGTAACGAAGCCCCCCTTCGCCCTGATCGCGCCGGACACCTAGCATTCCGGCGTGAGTTGGGCCCGCTCCCTGCCCGGACCGTTGCGCCGTGCTGGGGCGCGCCTGGTGCACACCGTGTGGGCCACGGCAGGAGAGCTGGGGGCGATCGGGCCTGACGATCCCCTGGGGCGGCGCTTCGGGCACATGGGATATGGGGCCTGCTTGTTGTTCCCCCAGGGAGCCATCTACAACGAGGACCACATCCACATCGGGTCGGGGACCCTGGTGGGTCCCCACACGTGCATCACGGCCGGTATGGCTCCGGGGCAGGAGCTGGTCACCAACCCGGTGGTCGCCATCGGGAACCGTTGCGTCATCGGCCGGGGCTCGCACATTGTCGGCCACTGGTCCATTGAGATCGGCGACGACATTCAGACGGGCCCCTACGTGTACATCACCGACCAGAACCACAGCTATCTGGACCCGGTCGAGCCGATCGGGCGGCAGTGGCCCACCGAGGCGTCGGTGCGCATCGGCTCGGGCAGCTGGCTGGGAGCCAACGTCATTGTGCTCCCGGGAGCCGACATCGGCGAGCACGTCGTAGTGGCCGCGGGAGCCGTCGTGCGCGGCGTCATCCCGGATCGCTGCGTGGTGGGCGGCGTGCCGGCCCGGATCATTCGGCGGTGGGTGGACGGACAGGGCTGGGTCGACGAGAGGGACATCGCCGCACCCTGACGATCGGGACTCCCGGTACCGTTGCGGGACGATGTCGGACCGCACCCCCCACCTGGTGACGCTGACCGGCCAGGACGGGCCGGGCATCGCCGAGAGGCTCTTCGCCGCCTTGGCGGGCCAGGGCATCGCCGTGTTCGACGTCGAGCAGGTACGGGTGCACGGCCGCCTGCTGCTCTGTGTGGAGATAGAGGTGGCGGAGCCCGACGCCGGGGAACTCAGCCGCGCCCTTTCCCGGGAGCTGCGCACGGTGCAGGTGGAGGTGGCCATCGCTCCATTGCGGGAGAGGGAAACCGGAACCGGTCCGGACCGGTACCTGGTCACCGTGCTGGCACCGGAGATCGATGCCGGGACACTGCAAGGGATCACCGGCCGCGTCAGCCGTTGCGGGGGCAACATTGAGCGGATCGTCCGGTTGTCGGCCTACCCCGTGCACAGCTACGAGCTCACCGTGGCCGGTGGGGATCTGACCCTCCTCCGGCGTGCCTTGGCTGACGAGGCGGTGCAGCACGAGGTCGACATCGCCGTCCAGGTGGCCGGGCTGCACCGCCGAGCCAAGCACCTGATTGTCCTTGATGCGGATTCGACGCTCATTCAAGGCGAGGTGATCGATCTCCTGGCCGCGCGCGGTGGTTGCGGCGCGCAGGTGGCCGCGGTGACCGAGGCGGCCATGGCGGGGGACATCGACTTTGAGGAGGCGCTGCGCCGGCGGGTGCGCCTGCTGGCCGGGCTCGGCCAGGCCGATCTCGACGCCGTCCGCCGCTCCATCGTCCTGGCGCCGGGGGCACGCACACTGGTGCGCACGCTCAAGCGCCTGGGCTACGAGATGGCCGTGGTCAGCGGTGGCTTCATGGAGGTCATCGGCCCCCTGGTGGCCGAGTTGGGCATCGACCACCTGGCCGCCAATGTCCTCTCCGTGGAGGGAGGTGTCATCACGGGGGAACTGGCGGCACCCGTGCTGGACCGGGCCGGGAAGGCCTCCGCCCTCATCCGGTTCGCCCGGGCGGCCGGTGTCCCCTTGTCACGGACGATCGCCGTGGGTGACGGGGCCAACGATCTGGACATGCTGGCCGTGGCCGGGCTGGGCATCGCCTTCAACGCCAAGCCTGTGGTGCGTCAGGCCGCCGACACGGCACTCAGCGTGCCCTACCTGGACGCCATCCTCTTTCTGCTCGGCATTTCGCGCCGCGAGGTGGAGCTGGCAGACCAGCTGGACGAGGCGGGTCGGGTGTGACCGTGCCCGCCCAAGGTGAGCAAGGGAGGGACGCCGACAATCTCGGCCGGCGGCCGCGCCTGCGGGGCTGGCTCCACGTGGGGGCCGTCGTTGCCTGGTTGATCGGGGGTCCCTTCCTCATCGCCGGCGGTCCCGACAGGGGGAGCAAGGTGGTGTTGACGGTCTACGTGCTGGCCATGCTGGCCATGTTCGGCGTCAGCGCGGCGTTCCACCGGTTGCGCTGGTCGGCCCCGGCCTGGCGTCGCATGCGCCGTGCCGACCACAGCGCCATCTTCGTCGGCATCGCGGGCACCGGCACCGGCCTGGTCGGGTTGGCGCTGACGGGCTGGCCCCAGGTGCTGGTCCTGTCCATGGTGTGGAGCGGCGCCCTCGTCGGCATCGTCCTGCGCCAGCTGTGGCTCGATGCGCCGCAGTGGGCGGTCGCCGTGCCCTACGTCGTGGTGGGGTGGTGCCCTCTCATGGTGGCCCCGCAACTGGTGCGCAGCCTGGGTTGGGCCGGCTTCGCCCTCATGCTGGCGGCCGGTCTGGCCTACACGGCGGGCGCGCTCGTCTACGCCCGCAAGAAGCCCGATCCGTGGCCCGGGGCCTTCGGCTTCCACGAGGTCTTCCACGCCTGCACCGTGGTGGGCGCCGGCACGTTCGCCTACCTCATCGCCTTCGTCGCCCTGCCGCGGTACTGAGGTCGGCCCGGTGGGCCGGAACTTGCAACCGACCTTCCGGCAATGGATTCTTCTTACCCCACCGACCGGCGGGTGACCGGGTTGGTCAGATCGGTGTGCGGCGTGCCGCAACCCAGGTGAATGGCTGCAGCGTCCCGCGAGGCGTTGCGTGGAGCTCCCGACGATGCTCCACCACCTCAAAGCCCGGTCCGAGCGCGGCTCCGAGCTCGTGCGGTTCGTAGCGGGTCACCGGCAGGCCCGAGCACCGCTCGGGGCCATCAGCTGCGAAGGTGGCCATGATGACCACACCACCTGGCGCAACAGCGCGACACAAGACCTTCTGGTATTCCTCCACTTCGCGCCGGGAAAGGAAGTGGAACACGGCCCGGTCATGCCAGAGCTCGAAGGTCCGTCTCGGCTCCCATGTCAGGAGGTCTTCGGCCAACCACGTCACCGGGGCATCGGCACCGACCCGCTGGCGTGAGGCGTGCAGAGCCGACTTGGAGATGTCCAGCACGGTGAGATCGGAGAATCCTCTGGCCAGCAGCCGGTCCACCAGGACCGAGGCCCCTCCGCCGACGTCGATGGTGCCGGCTCCCGGTGCCATCCCCAGCGCGTCCATCAGCGAAAGGGACAGCTCAGGTTCCGCCTGGTACCAACTGACCGCATCGGTCTCCGTGCCTTCGTAGACGTGCTGCCAGTGAGTGGTCCTCTCGGAAGAACCGGGGAGACGACCGGTCATCGGACTCAGGTTAACCAACGCGGAGCTTCCAGCGGGAGGCCGGGCGGGTCAGGCAATGACGCCGTCGGCCCGCAAGGCGTATAGATCGCGCTGCTTCAACCCCAGCTCGCGCCTCAGCACCTCGTCGGTGTGCTCGCCCAGCCAGGGCACCCGGGTCTCGGGGCCTTCGGAGACCTGGCCGAACTTGATGGGCAGGCCGGGAATGAGCACCGGTTGCGCCACCCCATCGGTGCGCGGGTGCTCGACCAGCATGTGGCGCTGAGCCAGGTGGGGGTCGACCACCAGCTCGGCATCGGTGGCGCACGGGCCGGCCACCAGCCCGGCGGCGTTGAGCGCGGTGCAGGCCTGGTGCTTGGTCATGCCGCCCGCCCACTCCTCCATGGCCGGGCGGAGGTCGGAGTCCAGGTGGTCCAACCAACCCTGGGTGGTGGCGAAGCGAGGGTCACTGACCCATTCGGGCCGGTCGATCGCCCGCGCCAGGTCCGGCCACTGGTGGGGGCGGAGCACCTGCAGCATGAACCAGCCGTCGGTGGCGCGGAAGGCGTGCAGGATACCGGGCCATGGTGTGCCCATGGGGATGCCCATTGACCAGAAGTTGGGCACCACATCGAGCACCGCCACCATGGCGTCGAGCATGGCCACGTCAACCTGCTGGCCCCGTCCCGTCCGCTCGCGCTGGCGCAGAGCGGCCTGTATGCCGATGACGGCGAACAGCGCGGTGACGATGTCGCCCAGGCCGCCCATGGGCGACCCGATCGGCGCCGCGTCGGGTGGCCGTTTGAACTCGTAGGCCCCGCTCATGGCTTCCACCATGGAGGCCAGGGCCGGCCATCCGTCGTAGGGGGAGGTGGGGGTGCCTTCGGGAACGGAGCGGCCGAAGCCCGAGATGGAGAGGTACACCACCTTCGGGTGGACGGCCGCCAGGTCCGCATAGGCAACGCCCAGTCGCTCGGCCGCACCGGCCCGGAAGTTCTCCGCCACCACGTCGAACCGGGGGGCCATGCCCAAGACGAGGTCGCGGCCCCGCGGCTGCTTGAGGTCGATGACGACCGAGCGCTTGTTGAGGTTGTTGCGCAGGAAGGTGGCGCCGACAGCACGCCCGGCCGGGTCCACCATGGCCGGCATGGAGGTCCGCCCGAGATCCCCCGTACCCGGCGCCTCGACCTTGACCACGTCGGCTCCCAACCGGCTCAGGAGTTGCGTGGCGTAGGGGAGCGCCTGCATCTGCTCCAGCGCCAGGATGCGGATGCCGTCAAGGGGCTTGCCCCACTGCGCCGCCGCCGGGTTGACGGTGTCACCCAGGATCATGCGCCGTCAGGGGTGAGACCGAGCATCTCAATGGCGTTGCCCCGCATGATCTTGTAGACGTCTTCATCACTCAGATGGCGCACCATCTGCTCGGCCACGGCCCGGGTCTCCGGCCACGTCGAGTCGGTGTGGGGGTAGTCGGTCTCGAAGGTGATGCGATCCACACCGATGGCGTCGAGCGAGTCCAGCCCGTGCTGGTCGCGGAAGAAGCAGCCATAGACCTGGCGGCGGAAGTAGTGGGATGGGGGCTCGGAGACGACGTCCTTGACCCCGCCCCAGGCCCGGTGCTCGCGCCACACGTCGTCGGCCCGTTCCAGGATGTAGGGGAGCCACCCGATCTGACCCTCGGAGTAGGCCAGGATGAGGGTGGGGTAGCGGATGAGCACGCCGGAGAAGAGGAAGTCGCACAGCGACGACATGGCGTTGCCGAAGCTGAGCGTGGCCGCCACGGCCACCGGGGCGTCGGCCGAGGTGGCCGGCATCCTCGATGACGATCCGATGTGCATGCAGACCACCGTCCTCGTCTCCTCGCAGGCGGCGAAGAAGGGGTCCCACGCCCCGCTGTGGATGCTGGGCAGTCCGAGGTGCGGGGGGATCTCGCTGAAGCAGACTGCCCGCACCCCGCGCGAGGCGTTACGCCGCACCTCGGCGGCGGCCAGGCCGGCATCCCAAAGGGGAATGATGCAGAGAGGGATGAGGCGACCGGCGCTGTCTCCGCACCACTCCTCCACCATGAAGTCGTTGTAGGCGATCACACAGGCCAGGGCCACCTCCCGATCCTTCGCTTCCAGGAAGGTCTGGCCGCAGAAGCGGGGGAAGGAAGGGAAGCAGAGGCTGGCTTCGACCCAATTGGCCTCCATGTCGGCAATGCGGGCCTTGGGCTCGTAGCAACCGGGGCGCATCTCGTCGTAGGTGATGGGGGACATGGTCATGTCGTCACGGTCGAACCCGACCGCAGCCACGTGGCGCTTGTTGATGTACACCAGGTCCTCGTAGACCCAGCAGTCCGCAGGCGCTCCGTCGGGGTCGAACGTCTGGCGATAGGTGCCTCCGCCGATGTGCTCCATCTCACCGATTCCCCGCCGCTCGGCCCGTGGCCCACGGTCCCGGAAGCGGGCCGGCAACCAGGTGTGCCAAAGATGGGCCGGTTCGACCACGTGGTCATCGACGCTGATGATCCTGGGCAGGGGGGTGGTGCTGCCCGGCCGGGGAGACGGGCCGTCATTCATCAGGAGTCCAGTGTGGCGCTCAGGACGAGGAGGGGGGCCAACGACTCCAGTTCCTGCCGCATGGCGTCGGGCGTGCCGCTGCGCACCCGCAGGACCACCTCGTTGATGCCGAGGCCGGCGTAGTGCACCAGCTTGCCCTCGCTCCCAATGGTGCCGAAGGGGACGACGCTGAGCTCGACCGGGTCGCGTCCGGCGGCTTCGGCCATGCGGTGCAGCCGGGGGATGGCTTCGGCCAGTCCGCTGCCACCGATGGGCAGCCACCCGTCGGCGTAGTCGACCACGGCGGAGAGGACGGCGTTGCCGGCACCTCCTCCGATGAGCGTGCGCACGCGTGGCTGCTGGACGGGCTTGGGCCAGGCCCACGAGGGTGGAAGGTCGATCAGGTCGCCGTGGAACTCCGCCCGCTCCTCGGACCACAGGGCCTGCATGCACTGCATGTGCTCCCACACCAGCGCATGGCGGCGGCCGAAGTCGACCCCGTGGTCCTCCGCTTCGGCCCGGTTCCACCCGAAGCCGATGCCCAGGGTGAACCGCCCCCCGGAGAGATGGTCCAGGGTGGCCACCTGCTTGGCCAGGACGATCGGGTCGTGCTGGGCCGCCAGGAGGATCCCGGTGCCCAAGCGGATGCGCTGCGTGGTGGCCACGGCAGTGGACAGGGAGACCAGCGGGCAGAGGCCACGCCGGTAGTCGTCGGGGCGGACGCCCTCGACCAGGGAAGGCGGGGCGTCGGCGCGCACCGGCAGGTGGGTGTGCTCGGGCAGGTAGAGGGCGTCGAAGCCCAGCTCCTCCACCGTTCCGGCCAGGGCCGCCGGCGTCATGTCACGGTCGGTGAGGAAGGCGGTGATACCGAGTCGCATGGCGCTCAGTGGGGTGTCCTGGCGGCGAATCCGGCCAGCGGACCCGACGCCACCGCACCGCTGAGGAGCGCGGCAAAGGCGGCCTGCTCCCGGAGATTGGCCGCCTGCACCAGGTCGCGCTGCCCGGCCCGCATGAGCGAGGTGATGGAGCGGATCGCCGGGTGGGGGTGGGCGGCGATGCGGGTGGCCAGTGCGACCGTTTCTGTCAGCGTCGTGCCTTCGTCGCACACGCGGAGGGCGACGCCGAGCTCGACGGACTCGGGCGCGCTGACCCAGTCCGATGTCAGGAGGATGCGCGCCGCCTGCTGCCAGCCCATGCGGGCCGGGAAGAGCACGCTGCTCGCCGCCTCGGGCGGCACGCCGAGCTCGGCGAAGGGCACCCGCATGCGGGCCGCGGCGTCGACCAGGACAAGGTCGCAGTGGGCCAGGATGGTGAAGCCCAGCCCGACGGCGACACCATTGACGGCGCCCAGCAACGGCACGGTGAGGGTGCCGATGGCGTCGAGGAGCCCCATGAACCCCTGCCCGGCCCCCGCGACGGCGGTGCCGGTGGCGATGGCGGCCATTTCGGCCAGGTCCTGGCCCGAGGTGAACGCGCTGCCCCGCCCGGTCAGCACCACGGCACCGACCGAGGGGTCGGCGTCGGCCCCGCGCAACGCCGCCGTGACCTCCTGGTACATGGCGGTGTCGAAGGCATTGCGCACCTCGGGCCGGTTGAAGGCGATGACCCGCACACCGTCAGCGGCGTCCTCGGTCTCCACTCTGCTCACGGGCGCATGACCTGCCCGCCGTCGACATTGAAGACATGGCCGGTGACCCAGCTGGCCTCGTCGGAGAGCAGGAACTGGCACATGCCCAACAGGTCGGCCGGCGTCCCTTGCCTCTTCAGGGCCAGCGCACCGACAATCTGGTCAACGAAGACGCTGGGCACGGTGGCCCGTGCCGCTTCGGTGTCGATCGGTCCCGGTGCGATGGCGTTGACCCGGATGCCCATGCCACCCACCTCCGCCGCCAGCTGGGCGGTGAGGGAATTGACGCCGGCTTTGGAGAGTCCGTAGAAGCCCGAATAGACATAGGCCGCCGTCGACGACTGGTTCACGATGGCGCCCCCTCCCCGCCGCCGCATGGAACGGAAACAGGCTCGGGTGCACACCAGCGCCCCCAGCAGGTTGACCGAGAGGAACCTCGTCAGGTACTCCCAGTCGACGTTGAGGAGCGAGTCGATCTGCATCCCGCCGAAGATGGCGGCGTTGTTGACCAGGTAGTCAATCCCGCCGAAGCGCTCGTCGGCCAGCGCGGCCATGGAATCGGCCGACGCGGCGTCAGAGACGTCCACCCGGCATGCCTCGGCCACGCCGCCGCCGTCGCAGATTCCCTGGGCCACCTTCCCGGCGCCCGCCTCGTCAATGTCGGCCACCAGCACAGAGGCGCCTGAGGCGGCGAGCCCCTCGGCGTAGGCCTGCCCGATGCCGCCGGCCGAGCCGGTCACGATGGCCACCTTGGAGCTGAAGTCGTACACCGTGCTCATGGCTGGTCGGCCCCGCCACCGCCACCGCCACCGCCACCGGTCCCGGCCCCGGCCTCGGTCTCCGCCGCCCTGGCCCGCCGGGCGATGACCGTCTCGGCCACCTGATTCATCCCGGTGGACAGAGGCCAGCCGATGTAGTGGGTCAGGTGCACCACGATCTCGCGCACCTGCTCGGGGGTCACCTCGTCGCGCTCGAGCGCCGAGGAGAACTGAATGTCGAGCAGGTCCGTCTTGCCCAGTGCGGCCAGGACCCCCATGGTGAGGAGCCGGCGGTCGCGGATGCCGAGCGCCTCCCGTGTCCACACGCTGCCGAAGAGGTGGTCGACGGTCATGGCGGCGTAGGCACCGGGCAGGGTGTCGGGGTCGACGGAGAACCCGTAGACCTCTTCCATTTTGGCGATGCCGGCGGCTCGCTTGTCGGCGGGCTCGGTCATGCCGGCTCGGCCAACGACTTGGTCTGCAGGTACTCCTCGAATCCGGCCACTCCCATCTCCCTTCCGATGCCCGACTGCTTGTAGCCCCCGAAGGGGACGTCAGGGCTGTACCACACGCCACCGTTGACCCCGATGGTCCCGGTGCGGATACGGTGCGCCACCGACAGGGCCCGTTGGCGGTCACCTGACCATACCGACCCTGACAGGCCGTAGGGCGAGTCGTTGGCGATGGCTACGGCATCGTCGTCCCCGTCGTGGGGGATGAGGACGAGGACCGGACCGAAGATCTCCTCCTGGGCCACCCGGGAACTGTTGGCCGGGCCGACGATCAGGGTCGGCTCAATGAAGTAGCCCCGCGGCAGGTTGGCCGGCCGTCCCCCGCCGCAGACGATGGTGCCCCCCTCGTCGACGGCCAAGGTGAGGTAGCCCTCGACGCGGGCGCGCTGGCGCTCACTGATCAGGGGACCGCACATGATGCCGGGATCAGTCGGGTCGCCGGCCGGCAACTTGCCCAGGGTGTCGGCTGCCAGCTCGGCCGCCTCGTCGAAGCGGGCGCGGGGCACGACCAGGCGGGTGGTGATGGCGCAGCCCTGCCCGGCATGGGTGACCACGGTGAAGGCAGCCGTGCCGACGGCCCCGCGGAAGTCGGCGTCTTCGAGCACCACGAAGGCCGACTTGCCACCCAATTCGAGGAAGACCTTCTTGAGCGTCGGCGCGGCGGCCGCCATGACGCGGCGCCCGGTGGCCGTCGATCCGGTGAAGGTGACCTGGTCCACCCGAGGGTCGGTGGCCAGCAGGGCGCCCAGCCCGTGGTCCGAGGACGGGACCACGTTGACCACCCCGGCCGGGATGTCCGTGTCCTCGGCAATGAGGCGACCCAGCACGGTGGCGCACCAGGGCGTGTCGGGCGCCGGCTTGAGCACCACGGTGTTCCCGGCGGCCAGGGCGGGGCCCAGCTTGGCCAGGTTGATCTGATGAGGCACGTTCCACGGGGTGATGGCCCCCACCACGCCGGTGGCCTCGCGGCGCACCCAGCGGTGGGACGGGATGCCCAGCGGGGTGGCGTTGCCCAGGTCGCGCTCCCACTCGTAGTGCTCCGCCATGTCGGCCACCCAGCCCAGCCCGGCTACCGGCTCGTCGAGCTGGGCCGAGTGGGTGAACGAGAGCGGGGACCCCGCCTCGGCCACCGTCAGGGCGCGCACCTCATCGGCATGGTGCTCGAAGGCGGCCTTCAGCTGGCGCAGGCATGACACCCGCAGCGAGAGGTTGGTGGACCAATCGGAATGGTCGAAGGCGTGCCGCGCCGCCGCTATGGCGGCCCCCATGTCGTCGGGACCGCCGTCGGACACCTGACCCAGCACCTCCTCGGTGGCCGGGTTCATTGTGGTGAAGGTGGCGCCGGAGGCGGCTGGCCGGAGCTCGCCGCCTATCAGCATCCGCATCTCGCCCATGGGTGTCCGGCTCATGCGGGATCGGGGCCCAGCCCGAAGATGCGGTCACAACGGGACTCGGTCAGGTCGGCCAGGGGCAACGGCACCCCGAGTTCGTCGCCAAGCTGGCGCGCCGCCAACAGGTCCTTGTGGGCCATGCGGGAGGCGTTGCGCATGATGTTCATGAGCCCGGCATCGGTGTCGGCCGGCCAGGGCTCGGCCGTGGTACGGAACATCAGCCGGGAGGCTCCGCCGATGTGCTTGTCACTCTCGGCGATGGCCTGGCCGAGCTTCTGCAGGTCGATGCCGGCCGCCTCGGCTAACTCCTGGGCTTCGAAGGCGGCCAGCCACGAGCCGTATTGGACCAGGTTCCGGGCCAGCTTGGCGCTGAGCCCGGCCCCGTGCGGCCCCATGTGCAGGACCAGCGACGAGATCACGTTGAGCACCGGCGTGACCCGCGCGACGTCTTCAGCGCTCCCGCCCACCATGCAGACCAACTGGCCACTGGCGGCCGCGCTCGGACCGCCGCTGACGCCGCAGTCGACGATGTGCACCCCGTGGGCGGTGCCCTCGGCGTGGAGCTCCTCCACGGTGGAGGTCGAGATGGTGCTGACGATGACCACGGTCGACCCCTCGGCCGCGCCGGCGAAGACGCCGTCGTCCCCGCGCAGCACGCCACGCACCTGGTCGTCGTCGAGGACGGCCACCAGGATGACGTCGCAGTGCCGGGCCAGATCGGCCGGTGAGGATGCCACGTGGGCACCGTCGCCGTAGGGGTCGGTGGCCTCGGGCCGGATATCGCACACACTGAGCGTGACGCCGGCCCGGATCAGGTTGTCGGCTAATCCTCTCCCGATGTCGCCCAATCCGATCACACCAGCCCGCGGCGCGGGTACTGCACTCTCACTCATGGCGGCTAACCCTCCCGACTGGCGAGCCCGCCCGGGATGCCGGAGCGGGAAGCACTGGATCTGGACAAGTGTCTGGACTATAGTCTGTACGCATGACCGAACGCAAAGACTACTCGGGCGACTTCGATCCCGCCTTCGACTACGAGGACCTGTCGAAGGAGGCGTTGGTCAGGCTCGTCCGCGAGTATGCCCTGATCGTGCACATGCTGGATCGGTCCATGTGCGCGGCCATCGGCCTGCGCTACGGAGCGGAGGCGGTCAAGGAGCTGGCCATACAGGAATGGGTGGGCTCCAGCCCCATTTACGGGGAACGGCTACGCCAGATCATGGCCATCGAAGGCGACGGGGTGCCGGCCATCTTCAAGGTGCTCCAACTCGACCCGGGATTTCCCCACCACTATCTCGACGTCCACTACGAGGTGGTCGACGAGCATCACGGCTACTTCGAGTTGGCCTATTGCGGTGCCCTCATGGACGCCGAGCCCTTCGGGGAGAAGATGGTCACCAACATGTGCCACCACATTGAGGACGGCACATTCGACATCACGGCGCAGGCGGTCAATCCCAAGGCGCATATCCGACACGTGCACCGGCCTCCCCGCGTCCCGAGCGACCGCTCGCCCCACTGCCGCTGGGAAGTGGTCATTGAGGACGCGACCGTGACCATTCCCGAAGCGGACATCACCAAGATCACCCGGATGACCACGGCGGCTACCTTCGCCTTCCCGCCCATGAAGGACGGCACGCCGCACATCCCGGCCGCCGACCCGGTGGCGTAGGCGTGTTCGGGGCCCTGCCCGACAATGACCCGTTGCGGGCTCCATCCGGTGCCGCCCCCCTTGGGTCGGCGCACCAACCGGGTCGGCGCCATCTCTCCGAGCGCCAGGCCGAAGCGGTGGAGCGGCTGGTGGTGGCGGCGGAGGAGGAAGTAGGGGCGCGCCCTTACGGGGAGATCTCAGTGCGCAGCATCGCCAAGCGGGCCGGCGTGGCGCCGGCCACCGCCTATACGTACTTCTCCAGCAAGGACCACCTCCTGGCCGAGGTCCTGTGGCGCCGCATGCAGGCACCCCCGGTGCTGGTCGACCTCAATCTCCCCCTCCCGGCGCGGGTGGCCGAGACCGTGCGCACCATGGGCTTCGGCGCCCTGGACAGTCCGGCCGTAGTGGGTGCGTGCACCACGGCCCTGCTGGGTGACGGTCCCGACGTCAAGCACGTGCGGGCCCGTATCGGGCGGGAGATCACGCAACGATTGGCGACCGCGTTGGGACCCGAGGCCGACCCGGCCGTCCTGCGTGTGCTGCAGATCACGTACACCGGGGCCATCCTCAGCGCAGGCATGGGTCACCTGCCCTTCGACACCCTGCCCGGCCTGCTGGCCGAAGCGGCCGACCTGCTGACCCGGGGGGCTTCGTGACCACCCTGGCCCCGCTGTCCTACAGCCCCTACGACTACGGGATCCATGAGGATCCCTACCCGACCTACGCTCGCCTGCGGGCCGAGGCTCCGGTCTTCTACAACACCGAGCTCGACTTCTACGCGTTGTCACGCCACGCCGACATCTTGGCCGCCTTCCGGGATGTCGAGCGCTTTTCGAACGCCAATGGCGTGACGCTCGACCCGGCCGCCTACGGGCCCGACGCCCACCGGGCCATGTCCTTCCTGGCCATGGACCCGCCCCGCCACACCCGGATGCGCTCCATCGTCGGCAAGAGCTTCACGCCGCGACGGGTGACCGCGATGGAGGACCACATCCGCCGACTGGCCGTCGACCATCTCATCCCTGCACTGGAGGCCGGCACCTTCGATTTCGTGGCCGACTTCGCCGGCCGCTTGCCCATGGACGTGATTTCGGAGCTGGTGGGTGTCCCGCCGAGCGACCGGGCGGAAGTGAGGCGACTGGCGGACCAGCTGATGCACCGCGACGACGGCATGAGCGACATTCCCCGTGAAGGGGTGGAGGCGGCCCTGCACCTGGCCGGATACTACGCAGACATGGTGGCCGACCGCCGCCAGCACGAGCGCGACGACCTGACCTGGTCGCTGCTCCAGACCGAGGTCGACGGCGACCGCTTGACCGACGACGAGGTCATCTCCTTCCTCTTCCTGCTGGTGGTGGCGGGCAACGAGACGACGACCAAGTTGCTGGGCAACGCCTGGTACTGGGGCTGGCGGCACCCGGAGCAGGTGGCCAAACCGCTCACCGACCCGGCGCGGGTGCCCGACTGGGTGGAGGAAACCCTGCGCTACGACACCTCGACCCAGACGATCCTGCGGGTGACCCGGGCCCCGGTCACCGTGTGCGGCGTCGACATCGCCGAAGGCCAGCGGGTGCTGCTCCTCATCGGTTCGGCCAACCGGGACGAACAGGTCTTCCCCGACCCTGACATCTACGATCTGGATCGCACCACACAGGACCTGATCAGCTTCGGCGGTGGGCGCCACTTCTGCATGGGAGCCGCCCTGGCCCGCTTGGAGGCGCGGGTGGCCCTGACCGAGATTTGCGCCCGCGTGAGCGCCTACGACGTGGACCCGGGCGGGATGGTGCGGGTGCACTCCTCAAATGTGCGGGGCCTGGCCGCCCTGCCGACGACGGTAACCCTGCGCTGATGGCGCGCTTTGGCCCCCAACCGGATCGCCGGCCCACGGTGGTCACCGGCGCCTCCTCGGGCATCGGCGCCGAGACGGCGCGTGTGCTGGCCAGGGCCGGGTACCCGGTGGTGCTGGGAGCCCGCCGGTTGGAGGCCTGTGACGAGGTGGCCGAAGCCATCCGTGGCGGAGGAGGTGAGGCGGCTGCCTATGCGCTCGACCTGGCCCAACCGGACTCCGTCGGCATCTTCGCCGACAAGGCGGCCGGCACGTTCGGGCCCATTGAGATCCTGGTGTCGAACGCCGCACAGATCCTGCCGGGCAATGCCTTGGAGACGACCCCAGAGGCCTTCGATGAGGTGCTGCGGGTCAATTTGGGTGGAGCCCACCGACTGGTACGCGCCTTCGGTCCTGGAATGGTCGAGCGCCAGCGGGGGGACCTCGTGTTCGTCACCTCCGATGTGGTGGCCCACCCGCGGCCCCGCATGTCGGCCTACGTCTCCTCCAAGTGGGGGTTGGAGGGCTTTGTCACCGCACTGGCCATGGAACTGGAGGGCACGGGGGTGCGGGCCACAATGGTGCGGCCCGGTCCCACCACGACCGGCATGGGCATGGACTGGGACCCCGCCATCACCGGCGAGGTCATCGCCGAGTGGGAGCGCTGGGGACTGGCCCGCCACCCGGCTTTCCTGCGGCCCGACGCCACGGCCCTGGCCATCGCCCATGCGGTGAGCGCGCCGCGAGGAACTCATTTCAGCGTGGTCGAGGTGCAGCCCGAGGCCCCGCTCCAGCAGAAGGGAGCACCGTGACCATCGACACGCAACGGCGTGAACCACCGCGGGTGTCCGGAGGAGAAGGGGAGAACGCCCACCTGGACGAACTGCGCCACGACCCCATCGCCCTCATGGCCCGCGTGCGATCCGAATGCGGCGATGTCGGTGAGTTCACCATCGGCGATCGCGACGTGGTCCTGCTGACGGGTGCCGATGCCAACGAGTTCTACTTCCGGGCCCCCGAGGAACAGCTGGACCAGGCCGAGGCCTACCCGTTCATGACGCCGATCTTCGGTGAAGGCGTGGTGTTCGACGCGCCGCCCGAGCGACGCCGCGAGATGCTGCACAACCAGGCCCTGCGGGACAAGTTCATGCGCGGGCACGCCGCCACCATCGCGGCCGAGGTGGAGGGCATGGTGGCGGACTGGGACGATGAGGGCGAGATCGACCTGCTGGAGTGGTTCGCCGAGCTGACCATCTACACGTCATCGGCCTGCCTGATCGGGATCCGCTTCCGCCGTGAGCTGGATGGCCGGTTCGCCCGGCTCTACCACGAGCTGGAGCAGGGGACCGACCCCATCGCCTACGTCGACCCCTATGCGGACATTGAAAGCTTTCGCCGTCGCGATGCCGCCCGCCTCTCCCTGGTAGAGCTGGTGCAGGGGATCATGGAGCGCCGGGCCGGCGGTCTTCCTCCGGCCAAGGAGGACCAGGATCTCCTCGACATCCTGATGTCCATTAAGGACGAAGGCGGCAGTGACCACTTCAGCGCGGACACGATCACCGGCATGTTCATCTCCATGATGTTCGCCGGCCACCACACCACGTCGGGTACGGCGGCCTGGACGCTGATCGAACTGTTGCGGCACCCCGCCGAAATGGCCTTGGTGACCCAAGAGCTGGACCAGCTGTACGCCGACGGTTCCGAGGTGAGCTTCGGGGCCCTGCGCTCCATCCCACATCTCGAATCAGCCCTTAAGGAGGCCCTGCGCCTCCATCCTCCCTTGATCCTCTTGCTTCGGATGGCCAAGGAGGACCTGACCTATGGGGAGTTCCGCATCGCGGCCGGCAAGCTGGTCGGGGCCAGCCCGTCCATCTGCAACCGCATCGCCGAGGACTTCCCCGACCCCGACGCCTTCGTCCCGGCCCGCTACCTCGAAGGACGCGAGGAGGACCGGGCCAACCCCTGGACCTGGATCCCCTTCGGGGCGGGCCGGCACCGGTGCGTGGGTGCCAACTTCGCCATGATGCAGCTCAAGGCCATCTTCTCGGTGCTGTTGCAGAGCTGGGAATTCGAGGCGGCCCAGCCCCTCGACTCCTACCGCAACGACCACTCGAAGATGGTGGTCCAGCTTGAGCAGCCGTGCCTGGTGCGCTACCGCCGCCGACCTGAGCCAGCGGCATGAGGATCATGGTCGACCGCGACCTCTGCCAGGGCCACGCAGCGTGCGAGGGGGAGGCCCCGGAGGTCTTTTCGGTATCGAAGAAAGGGGAGCTCACCGTGCTCAACCCCACCCCACCCGAGGACCAACGCGCCGCCGTCGAGCTCGCGGTGAAGTACTGCCCCACCCACGCCCTGCGCATTGAGGAGGACTGAACGACATGCCTGCATACCCGCGAGCGGAATTGGAAGAGATGGTGGAGCGCTGGCTGGAGGTGAACCGGCAGGGTGAGGCCAAGCAGGACTGGCGCCACATGGCCGACCTCTACACCGAGGATGCCACCTACGGCTGGAATTGCGGCTCCAACGATGAGTTCATGGCGGTCGGGCGCGAGGAGATTCGCGCCATGGCCCTGGGACTGGAGATGTCCGGCCTCGAAGGCTGGACCTACCCTTACCAGAAGGTGCTCATAGACGAGAAGCAGGGCGAGGTGCTCGGCCTGTGGAAGCAGGTGGCCGACGCCAACCGGGCCGATGGGTCGCACTATGAGATCGCCGGGCTGGGGGGGAGTTGGTTCCGCTACGCCGGCAACTTCTTGTGGTCCTGGCAGCGCGACTTCTTCGACGTGGGCAACGCCGGCACCGTCTTCCTGCAGATGATCGGCGACGGCACGCTCCTACCCGGCATGCAGCAGCGCATTGAGCGGGCCATGTCCGGCGAGCGCCTCCCCGGCCACTACCCCTTGGGCGGTGCCCCGGTCGGCCTGTGGGAGGTGCCCGACGGGGCGTAAGGGGGGAACGCCCCGGCGATCACGGCGGCCAGGGACTCCACCTGGCGAGGCGTGAGACGTCCCGGCTTCACCAGTGACCGGGCCAGTTGCCGGGGCCCGGTGACCACCACGCCGTCGATGGTGAAGGGGCGGGCCAATGGTGCCCACTCGGCGCCGGCGAAACACAGCACGGCGCGCGCGAGCCCGGCCGACGGGACAGCCTCCTGCACCCGACGGCTCTGCCGCTGCGCCCCGGCCACCAGGCCGCTGCGGTCATGCCCATTGACCAGCAGAGCCGGGCGGGGCGCGCACCACCCGCCGCGGTCGCGTCGTTGCACCCGACCCCGGTACTGCTTGGTGTCGATGACCCACACTCCCGAGGGCACCACCGCTATATGGTCGATGTTGGATCGCCAGCCCGGGATGGCCCTGTCGTGGAGCACCAGGCCGAGGTCACCCACGGCCCGGGCCAGGTAGTTGCCGACGAGCTCCTCACCCCGACCACCCCGGTCCCAGGCCTCGGTGGTCCGCTTCGGCCCGCCGAAGACCTTGACCAGCCGGGCAAGGTAGCGACCGAACACTTGCTGGCGGCGGGCATCGTCGCGCTGACTCCTGCGCGCGAACTCCGCTCGTGCCGATGCCCCGGGCCGCCCCGGGTCGAGCTGGTGGTCGGGATCGAACTGCACCACGAGGAACGGTCGCGCCGTGCCGGTGCCCTCCCCCGTTCCGCCGTTCGTGCCACTGTGGTCCGGTGCTTCCGGGGAGGGCTTCAGCGCCGCGGTTCGTTGTCGGGACGGTGGCCGCTCTGATGGCGGCCCTGGTGGCGACCGGATGTGGGACGGCGGGTCGCCAGACCGTCACCATTGCTCCCGTCACCACCACGGCACCGTCCTCCCTCCCCGTCACTCCGATCCGCTGGGCCCCTTGCCAGGGCGGGCTCCAGTGCGGGACGCTCACCGTCCCCCTGGACTACGGCCGGCCCCGGGGTGCCTCCATCGGCATCGCCGTGGCGCGCCACCTGGCCCAAGTCCCGGCCAGGAGGATCGGCTCACTTGTGATCAATCCCGGTGGGCCGGGTGTCTCGGGAATCGACGACTTCGCCAACGAGCTCAGTGCGCTGACCCCGCAGCTTCTCGACGACTTCGACATCGTCACCTTCGATCCTCGGGGGGTGCAGCGCAGCGATCCGGTCACATGCGGGGAGGTCCCCGGCCCGGGTACGGGAACGGGCTCCGTCGCTCCGCCTCAGGTGCCGGCGCCCGATCCGGTACCCCAGACCCCGGCCGCGCGCCGGGCCACCATCGCGAGCCTGCGCCAGTTCGGCCAGGCCTGCCTGAAGGCGAGCCGGGCCATCCTTCCCTTCGTCGGGACCGTGGACGTGGCCCGCGACATGGACCGTCTGCGCAGCGCGCTGGGCGATACCGGGCTCACCTTCATGGGGCAGTCCTACGGGAGCTTGCTCGGGGAGACCTACGCCAAGCTGTTTCCCGCCCACATCCGGGCCATGGTGCTCGATTCCGTCATCGACCCTGCGCTCTCCCTCTCCCAGATGGTGCTGGGGCAGGCTCAGGGATTTGAGGCGGTGCTGAAGTCCTTCTTCTCGTGGTGTGCCGACCACCCGGCGTGCCGCTGGCGTCCGCCGGGGGACCCGACGACCGCGCTGCTAGCCCAGCTGGCCGCCAGCGCCAGCACGCCGGTGCCGGCGGGCGCGGGCCGCCACGCCGGGGTGTCCGATCTCTACAACGCCTTGCTCGACGGTCTCTACTCGCAAAACGAGTGGCCCGGCCTGGGTGCCGCCCTGGCGGCCGATGCCGCCGGCAACGGAGCCCCTGTCCTGGCCATGTCCGGCAGCTACAGCGCCGATGGTTCCACCAATGGCTCCGATGCGGCCGAGGCCATCGACTGCCTCGATCACCCGGCTTCCCGGGACCTCTCGGTCTACCCCTACCTGGCGTCCCTGTTCCAGGCCTCGGCCCCCGTCTTCGGCCCCGTGCTGGCTTGGGGGGAAGCTTCGTGTGCCGTATGGCCGGTTCCGTCCACCCGGACTCCCGGCACCGTGACGGCGGTCGGCTCGCCCCCCATAGTGGTCATCGGCACGACCGACGACCCCGCCACCCCTTACGCCTGGGCTGTCAGCGTGGCCCACCAGCTGAGTCACGGCATCCTCGTGACCCGCGACGGGAGCGATCACGTGGCCTACTTCTACAGTGCGTGCGTGCGCGCCTACGTGCAGGCGTACCTGGTGTCCGGGGCCACCCCGCTCAATGGGGCGGTCTGCACGTCCTGATGGGCGCCGCGCTCCCCGGGGCACCCGACCCCCCTGGCGTTCCCGCGCCATAGTGGGCGGGACACCGGTACCGGAACAGCACCGGTCCAAGAGCAGAGGAGGCATTGTTGCCCATCCGTGAAGAAGCCCTCACCGCGAGGAACGTGAACCTCGTCGGCCACCGCGGTGACACCATCAACGCGTACCAGGCGCTGCCCGCCGGCGAAGGCCCGCACCCAGGCGTCCTGGTGATCCACCACCTGCCCGGCTGGGACTCCGCCACCAAGGAGATCACCCGCACCTTCGCCTCGCGCGGGTACAACGTCCTGTGTCCCAACCTCTACGCCCGGGAGGGCCTGAATGCCGATCCCGACGATGCCGCGGCGGCGGCCCGCGCCGCCGGTGGCGTGCCCGACGAGCAGTTCCTGGGTGACATGAGCGCCGCCATTGAGGCACTGCGGGCCCTGCCGAGCTCGAATGGGAAGGTCGGCGTCATCGGCTACTGCTCGGGCGGCCGCCACGCCTTCCTGACCGCGGTCAGCCTCCCCGTCGACGCGGCGGTCGACTGCTACGGGGCGTTCGTGACCGGCACCGTCCCCGAGGGTTTCCCCCTCAAGGTGGTTCCGCTCGTCGACCGGACCCCGTTGCTGGTCTGCCCACTGCTGGGCCTCTTCGGCAACGACGACCAGTTCCCGAGCCCCGAGCAGGTGGACGAGCTGGAGGATGCCCTGAAGGCCAGCGGCAAGATCTACGAGTTCCACCGCTATGAGGGTGCCGGGCACGCCTTCTTTTCCACCAACCGGACCGCCTTCCGCCCCGAGGCTTCGCTCGACGGTTGGCAGCGCATCTTCACCTGGTTCGGCACCTATCTCGGCCAGGAGGCCTGACCATGTGTTCCTACGTCACCGTACCGACCCGGATCGCCGGAAGTGCCAAGGGTCCCACCGGTTGGTTTCCTGTCACCTCGGCCTCGGTCTACTTCGATCACCCGTTCCACGCGCCCTTCGACCACACGCTCAACATCGACTTCGCCGATCCCGCCCGCGGCCCCGGGGCCCGGGTGGCGGTCGAGCTCAGCGCCGAGTCAGCCCGCGCCCTCATCCGCAGTATTGAGTCGGCGCTCGCTGCCGCCGGAGCCGCCGCCCGCTAGCTTCACTCCGTGCGCTTTGGATTGCAGATACCGAACTTCACCCTCCCTGTACCACCCGAGCAGCTCTTCGACGGCGTGCTCGAAATGGCCGTGGCCGCCGAAGGGGCCGGGTACGACTCGGTATGGGTGATGGACCACTTCTTCCAGCTCCCCCCGATGGGCGGGCCGACCCAACCCATGCTTGAGGCCTACACCCTGCTCGGTGCCCTGGCCGCCCGCACGGCCCGGGTCAGACTCGGGGCACTGGTGACGGGAGTCACCTACCGCAACCCGGCGCACCTGGCGAAGATCGTGACCACACTCGATGTAATCAGCAGTGGACGCGCCATTCTCGGCCTGGGGGCAGCCTGGTACGACGTCGAGCACGAGGGCCTGGGCTTCGACTTCCCGGCCGCGCCCGAACGCCTCAGCCGACTGGAAGAAGCCCTGCGGATCTGCCGGGCCATGTTCACCGAGAGCAGCCCGTCGTTCGACGGGGAGTACTACCGGATCCACGAGGCCTGGAACGTCCCCCCACCCGTGCAGCCGGGCGGCCCGGCCATCCTCATCGGCGGAGGGGGAGAGAAGAGGACTCTCAAATTAGTGGCCCGTTACGGCGACTACTGCAATTTCTTCGGTGACGCCGCTACCGTCGCCCACAAGGTGGAAGTGCTCCACGCCCATTGCACCGCCATCGGGCGCGATCCCTCGGAAGTCACGGTGAGCCGGCTGAGCACCCTCGTCCTCACCGAGAATGATGAGGAGACGGTGGCGGCGAGGGCTTTCCTCGGGGAGGTGGCGGGTGACGATGCCTCGGCCTACAACGTGGGGACGGAGGAGGAGCTGGTGGCCCAGGTGGAGGAGCTAGCGGCCGCCGGAGTCGAGTACTTCATCTTCAACATGCCCACCGGGACTGCGGCGTCGGTGCGCCACGTCGGCGAACTCCTGGTCAGCCGGTTTCCGGACTGACCCTCGGGCACGCTCACCGCATCCTGGCCTTTTTGAGGGCATCCGATTCCGTGCCGTCCTCAATGTAGGCGATGACCTCCCTGACCCATCCGGCGAGCTCCGCCGGATGGGTGCGCACGACCCAGTGGCCGGCGTCCACCTCGCGCCGCCACATCAGTGAGGTCCAGGCCCTGAGGCCGTCGAGGAGTGGCGGTGTGACGTAGCGGTCCTTCCTGGGCACGATCAGCTGCACGGGTGTCTCGGTGTGCCGAGCCGCCGGATGGCGGAAGCGTTGCAGCATGTTGGCCCGGTACAACTCCACCCCGTGGCCGAAGTCGGCCCCGAAGGTCGATGCCGGCCAATCTTCGTCCGTCGGCGCACCCTCCACGCGGTGCAGGGCGCGGGCCCAGAGCTTCTGGTTGAACTTCCCCCGCGCCATGACTTTGGGCAGGAGGGGAAGATGGAAGAAGAGGATGTACCACGAGCGCAGCGCCTGGCGGACGGACGGCCAGAGCGCACCGGACCTCCAGGATCTGTGCGTGCGTGCCCACAGTGCGGCGTGGTCGATGGGTGGGCCCGATATCGACGTGAAGCTGGCGAACCGCCCGGCCAGGCGTTCGGTCGTCACCGCCTCCCAGGCCTGAATGGAACCCCAGTCATGTGCCACCAGGTGGACCGGGGCTCCCGGACTCACTTCGTCCAGCACGCACTCAAGGTCGTCGACCAATTTCGGCAGTGCGTAGTCCGCCCGTCGCCGCGGGACATCCGAGTGACCGGCGCCGCGGACGTCATAGGCCACGACATGGAAATCGGACGCCAGGAGCTCGGCCAGGGGATTCCAGACGGCGCTGGTGTCGGGGAACCCATGGATCAGGACCACAGTGGGCCGCATGTCGTCCCCGCGCGCCAAGAGGCCAAGGTGCACACCCGCACCAGGGACCCAGCGGATGACGTGCATCCGTGAAGTTGTACCACCGTGCAGCTCCCGGCCCGGCACTCCTCAGCCGGGAGTCGCCGGTGCCGTCAGCGATAGTGGTCTCTCCAGATCAGCCGGTAGACGCGGCTCCAGCGCGGGATCGAACGCAGGCCGGGGATGAACGGGACCAGGATCAGGAGCAGCGTGGCGAGCATCATGATCACCCATACCTCGAGGTCCCCGTTGGACGACGTCTTCATGGGGGACACCTGGTACCACAGCGTGTAGAGCCACAACCAGGCCTGCCCGGGGTAGTTCCCCGTTTCGTTCATCATCCCCCATTGGTCGCCCTGGAGATGCTGCTGACCACCTAGGTTTGCCAGGTAGCTGCCTCCGGACATGAAGAGAAGGGGCTTGGTGTAGTTGGTGTCGTAGAACTGCGTCGACTGCAGGAGCGCACCATCGAGGGCACCGCTGCGGGCCATCGAAGTGAGGGCGCCGATCATGGGTGCTACCGGCCCGTAGTCGCCCCGGGGGAGCCGGAGGAGGCCCTTCTGGAAGGTGGCATTGGCCACCCCCTTCGCATAGGCGCCTGTCCAAGTCGATTGCTGCGACGTGGAAGCGGTGGTGTACCTCTGCACCGCTGCCGCCGCCATCGGCTGGTCGGGCAGGGTCTGCAAAGGCCCGATCACAAAGTCCTGCGCCGTATTGAGCGGGAAGTGCACCCCGAACCATCGCTCGGGAGAGAAGAAACCGATGGATTGGCTGGGACCGGCACTCGAAGGGGTATACGGCGGACCGTATGCGGCGATGCCACTCGACCCGTCCAGCTCGGTGATCGCCGTCTGAGCGAAGTCGACGGGATCGGTCTGCGACCAGCTCTTCACCGTGGCCGGTCGGTCGTCGGGTGAGGAGAACACGACCGCCAGCCCCACGACGAGCACGCTCACGGCCACCAGGGCGATCAGGAACTCCTTGACGATGTCGTAGGGACGGTAGGTGCCGTGCCATTCCTGGACGTCGCGGTCGGGATTGAATGACCCCCGTTGCCGAGCATCGGTGGATGCCGTCATGACGGGTTGCCCGATTCCTGCGCTCCCGCATCGGTGGATGCCCCACGGGACCGCTTACCCACCGCGAACGGTGGCACCACGCCCCGCCGGCGCACGAGAAGGATGTGGATGCCGGTCAGGAGGGCGATTCCGAGTGGCAGGAGGACGATGTGCCACATCAGCATCTGTCCGAAGTTGAGGACATTGAAGTAGGACCCGATCCCGGTGGCATTGATGCCGTCCTTCGCCTGAGTCGCGATCCATTGCGAGTCGAAGTTCAGCTGGGAGAGGTAGCCCGTGAAGGCGGCGCCGACGGATATGGCGAAGGTGACGACACCGCTCACCCAAGTAAGGCGCCTGTTGCCCCGCCATGCTGCCATGAAGAACTTGCCCCAGAGGTGGATCACCATGAAGAAGAAGAAGAGCTCCACGCTCCAGAGGTGCAGCGAGTTCACGAAGAGGCCGATGCTCGACTCATGCCACCACGACGGTCCCATGATGGCCAGCACACACCCGGTGACGATGACCCAGCCCAGGCTCACCATGGTGAGCACGCCGAAGACGTAGATCCACGATGCGACGTAGGACGGCTGCTCGTCGGGGAGGAGCCTCTCCGGAGGAAACGCCGCCACGGCGGCCTTTCTCAACCGGGCGGTCAACTGGCCTGATCCCCCGACGCCATCCCCTGGGGCAGCCCGGTCACCCTTGGTGTCAACGGTCACGGTCGCTCCCCCGGCGCCGCTGGAACGGGACGACGATGGCGGCGGCGAAAACGACGAGCATGGCGGCGATCACGACGAGGTTTGCCACGGAGATCTGTAAGAAGCCCCAGTGCACATAGTGACCGGGGTGGTTGAGGTTGATCAGGGACCCGAGCATCAGGGCGATCATCTTCGGTGCCTCTTCATGCCGGTTCCTCCCGCTCTGCGGAATCTCCACCGCATGGTACAGAGGCCATCGGGTGCACGCACGCCTTTCGGCACGGCGCGGCCGGAGGCGGGAGAGCTCCCCGAGGTGTTTAAGGGAGAGGAGGAGTGCCGCCGAGCGAGGTGGCTAGTCGGACGACGCCTGCTGGGGCTGTCGCCAATCCGATGAGCATCAGCACAGCGGCGACCACCAGGGGCGGCGGCGGGACTTTGCAAGTGGAGAAGAGGCCCGTGGACGAGAAAGCCCGTGGCGAACACGGCCACCCCGGCCCACGGGGTCACCATGCCCCCACGATCGCCACCATGAGCAGTGTCAGCACGACCGCCGCGGTGCCGATGGTGCCGACGACAGAAAGGCCCCAGAGGAGACCGGCGACCGGGTAGGGCAGCAGCGCCCCGTTGCGGTTGTAGGAGACCAAACTACTTGAAGCGGTCGAAGCTGTTCATCCGGGCGCCCCGATCGGGATCGTGCGCCATCAATGGTATTGCGTGATCAGTCCCAGCCCATCACACAGCGAGCAGGTCTGACATGCGCCGGCCTCGACAGCGACGATCAAGCTGGCTTCCGTCAGCCGTCCGTCGCTCAGCCGTCCGTCGCTCGCCTCGACGTCGTTCCAGGGGTGTGTCATTCTCCGACATCGCCATGAGGACGGATTCAAACGTCGCCTCCTTGACGGCGTGCAGCCTGCCCGCACTGTCTATGCAGTGTCCGACCATCAGACCCCCTCAACCTTCATGGTCACGTGTGTTCAAGTCCGTCACTGAACAACATCGTGCCATTTCCCCACAGCCTACTACGTCGTTCGTAATAGACAAGGGGCTTTCTTTAGGGTGCCCGTGGCGGGTGTGTACCCGAACTCGTACCCATGTTGGGACAGTTCCTCGGGGTTCCAGATGATGCCGAGCCCGCAGCGGTGCTCAAGGAACTTGAGCTCGTCGGGCCCGACGAGCTGGTGGAAGTGGTGCCTACCGAGGGCGAAGTCGTGGTCGCAGCGGTGGTTGCTGCGTCAGCGACCATGGCGCCCCCGGCAATGAGACCACTGGTCAACGCGCCGGCTGCAATCACACTACGTAGGCGGAGTTTCATGGCAGGGTGTCCCTCTCTTGTCATCGGCCGATGGCCGCCCCACGGTGGGGAACAGAAGACACTGTGCGCTACCGAACTTTGGCTTGGCCTACAGGGAGTTCAAAGCGGGATAAGAAATGGCGGGCCCCAACAGACACCTGGTGAATCTCGGGTCTGGGTAACTCATTGAGAACCTCTTACGGTCTCTCGCAGGTAATCTTGGTGTCCCGGGCCGCTAGCTCATCCGGAAGAGCAGGGGACTTTTAATCCCAAGGTGCCGGGATCGAGACCCGGGCGGCCCACCATCCGATTACCGCTTTGCCATGCCGACCTCTCGTTCTCGGTCAAGGGCGTGGCAACTCTTGCAAACCGAGTCCGTAATGGTGGGGGAACCCCGAGGTGTCCACGGGAACGGGTCACCTCCACTTCCCGATGGTTTACGAACAATTCGTGTCTGGCGCAATGGCGCTTCTACCCCCGGCATTCGGGGTGTACGCGTCATACGGCAAGCATGTTGCTACCGAGCAGCCACCGCTTCGATTTCGATCTTGAGCTGAGGAAACGCAAGCCGCGATACTCCGAGGAGGGTGGAGGCAGGAAGGTTGTTCCCGAGGAACTCTCCGGCCAACGGGCCTAGGACTGCAATGAGCTCGTCGACGTCGGTCGTGTAGTAGTTGATCCGGATCACATCGGCGGCCGTCAGGTTTGCGGAGCCGAGCACCGTCTGCAGATTGGCAAAGGCCTGGCGCACCTGAGCCCCCATGTCTGCTGTCTCAGGCGGTGAGCCGTCCGCGCCGATCGCGGTCTGACCGGAGCACACCAGGAACTGTGTGGCGCCGCTCACCTCCACTGCCTGGGAAAAACCGAAAGCCTTCGACCACTCCCACGGGTTGACGTCTTTGCGGCTCATCGCCACGCTCCTTTCATCTTCGTAGTGTGCTGCGGTGTCTGACGGCACAATATGGTTCCCGCACCGATTTCAGCGAAGTTCACCTATTTCCCGGCGTGGAGCGACCTGGCTTCGGAGTGCATGGTGCGGGGAGTCTCCGCACCTCCCCATGATGGAGCCTTAGGCAATTTCCGATGCGAAGGGAAGGAATGGGATGAGTGTCGTGAGGAACCACTCAGTGACGAGCATGACAGGCGTCCGATCGGCATCAATGCGATAGATGCGGGCGAGAAGGCAATCGCCGACTGTCACGTCGAAGTTCCACGGCCGAAACACGATAGAGGTATTGAGCTCAATAAGATCATGACGGGTCACGGCGATACACATCTCGTTGAGTATCCGACCAATCGGATCGCTGCTGGACTGGAGTCTGTGACAGAACGTCGACGGCAGGCGGCTCGTGACAATGACGCTTTCCGCGTACACGTACGAGCTGCCAGATGTGCGCCCCTGAAGTGTGGCAGCCCGCTGAAGCAAGGGCTGACCCTGTGCAACTCGCAACTCGTTCGAGGCGCTCGCCCCGATCATCTCGTGCTGATGCGCGTGAGCATCAATGCATTCACCGACGAGCTGCTCCAGGAAAGTGGTCACGGTGCCGCTTGTCCTATCGAGAGCCGCCTTCAGGTCTGATGGATGGGCCACTCGCACCATTGAATCGCAACTTTCCGGACACCGAGGGTGTCTTTGATCCCTGTCTCATCGGCTCGTCCGAAACGTATCCGGCAAAGTCCGGCAATTCCACCAGCGTAGGACGCGAGTACGTCCCCCTTTTCGCTGGCTCAGTGCCGCGCCGAGAGTGGCATCTGGCCCCCTCTCCACGGTTCTCCTAGGGCAGGGCGCGAGTACACAACATTGAATGACAGTGGTCGCCGGTGTATGACCCTCAGCCTCGCCGCAGGTGATTCTGAAGCATGCTGCTGACCCGGTTCTTTCGATTCGCTGGCGGGCGGGT
>Ga0307373_10001636_pt1 | contig 41891 bp, 36 predicted proteins | sample OX2MG_FD_202534 | JGI IMG/M metagenome (GOLD analysis project Ga0307373, IMG submission 202534) | Soil microbial communities from Risofladan, Vaasa, Finland - OX-2 | ecosystem: Environmental > Terrestrial > Soil > Coastal area > Acid sulfate soil | place: Finland: Risofladan, Vaasa | collected...
TTCGCTTCCGCAACTCTCGAAAGAAAACGCCGCGTTGCGCGCGCAGAATCGCACGCTGACGGAAGAGAACGCGCGCTTGCACGAACTCGCCTCCGCGTATGCGAGCGAAGTAAGCGTGCAACCGATCGTCGATCTCTACCACGGCATCGCAGCGCGCGTCATCGGCTTTCCGCCCGAAAACGAAGAGCGCACCGTCACGATCGATCGAGGCTCTAACGCCGGCGTGCACAAAGACGACGGCGTGGTGGCGACCGACGGCATCGTCGGCCGCGTCGCATCCGTTACCCCGTTCTCGAGCACCGTCGTGTTGATTACCGATTACACCAGCCGGATTCCGGCGGTGGTGCGGCACGGGCGCTGGTGGGGCATCGCGCGCGGCAACGTCTCGAGCGTCCGGATGGAATTCATTCCGCAAGATGCCGTGCTGAAAGTCGGCGACGTCGTCGTCACCGGCGCAGGCCGCTCGTTCCATGCGGGCATACCGATCGGCACGATCGCGCACATCGAACGCGGCGATGCGACGCTCTACCAAACCGCCGTGCTTAAACCCGCCGTCGCGCTAGGCGCACTCGACCGCGTTGTCGTTGTCCCGAAGTAAGGCGCACGACGCGCCGTTTGTCGGGCCACGCTGGTGGATCGCCGCGGCATGGCTCGCGGTGGCCCTGGTGGCGCAGACGACGGTGATGCATTACGTGCAGTTTCGCGGCGCGGAACCGAGCTTGGTGCTGGTGACGGTGGTGTGGTACGCGATTCGCGTGGATACCCGCCGCGCGGCCGCGTACGGCCTCATCGCGGGACTCTTGCTCGATATCGTCGCCGGACAAACGGGCGGCGCGTGGACGATTTCAACCACCATGGTCGCGGTGATCGCCGGCATGCTTTCGCGCGGCTTCTTCGCCGATTCGATTCCGCTCGTCAGCGCGATCACCGGCATCGCGACGCTGCTGGACATGCTGGTGTTTTGGATCGTGCGCGCCTTTGAAGGCTATCCGTCCGGCTTAGGCTGGATGCACGCCCACGAAGCCGTCTTTCAAGCAATCTTGAACGTCGCGTTGATGGCGCTGGTGATGTCGATCGTGCGCCGCTTCGATACGCGCCTCGCATGATCGGACGCGAACGGCGACGCAGCGGATGGCGCCGCTCCCCGGCACGCTTCGCGGCCTTTATCGCGGTGCTGTGCATCGTCATCCTCGCCCTCGTGATTCGGCTGGTGCAGGTGCAAATCGTCGACGGCGCCGTGTACCGCGCAGCGGCACAGGCGAACCAGGTGCGCTTGATTCGCGTTGCCGCTCCGCGCGGCATTATCTACGACCGCTTCGGCAAGGTGATGGTGCGCAGCCGCCCGTCGTTCGTGGTGGGGTTGATCCCATCGGAAGTGACCGACATCCACGCGGTGCTGCACACGCTCTCGCAAACGCTCGGCATCGCCCAGAGCAAGCTCGAATACCGCCTGCTGCACCATCGCGGCGTGAATTACGAAAACTTCGACCAAGTGGTGACGTACGAACCGTATGGGCCGGTGGTACTGGCAACCGATCTGCCGGTCGCCAAGGTGGCGCGCATCTCGGAGCTGATGAGCGATCTCCCCGGCGTCGATTTAGAAGTGCAGCCGATCCGCGATTATCCGCGCGGATCGATCGGCGCGCATGTGTTCGGTTACGTGGGACAGATTACCGAAGGCGAATACAAACGCCTTAAAAACGAAGGCTACTCGCCGAACGACGTCGTCGGCAAAGACGGCCTGGAGTACACCTACGATCGATATTTACGCGGGACGCCGGGCGGGCAGCGCGTGGTGGTGGATGCGGCCGGAAACGTGGTGCCGAGCATCAAGCTTCCGTCCAAGCCGGCGGTGCCGGGCGATACGCTCGTGACGAACATCGATTGGCGCTTGCAGACGATCGTCGATAAGGCGCTGGCGGACGGCATCAAGAGTTGGGGCCACGGCCGGCCGCTCTCGGGCGCCGTCGTGGTAGAAGACCCGTGGACCGGCGGCATTCTCGCGCTCGCGAGCTTTCCCGAATATAATCCGAACGACTTCGCCGCCGACGATTACAAGCGCATCGAGTACTACCTCACCGACCCGAGCGAGCCGCTGTTCAATCGCGCGATCGCCGCCGCAACGCCGACCGGATCGACGTTTAAGATGGTGACGGGATCCGGCGCGATTACCGACGGCGTGATCGGCCCGACGCAAGTGGTGTACGATAGCGGCGCGTGGGATTGCGGCGGGTATATCGCGCGCGACATCGTTTCGGGCGGCTTGGGCAACACGACGTTCGTGCCCGCGCTCGCCGCTTCGAGCGACGGCTACTTCTATCGCCTCGCATATGGGCTCGGCAACAAGCGCTTGCGCAAATGGGCGCTCGCGTTCGGGCTTGCCCACAGGAGCGGCATCGATTTACCCGGCGAAAGCCCGGGAAACTGGCCGACCAATGCATGGTCGCTCAAGGTAGCCGGCGTGCCGATGGAGCCGGCCGATGCGTGCTTCCTGGGCATCGGTCAGGGCGCCATGCAAGCCACGCCGTTGCAGATGGTGAACGTCGCATCGACGGTCATCAACGGCGGCACGCTCTACAAACCGGAGATCGTGCACGAGATTCGCAGCCCCGACGGCAAGATCATCAAAACGATCGACCCGCAGATCATTCGCCACGTGCCCGCAACGCAAGTAGCGCTGCGTTACGTGCGCCTAGGCATGGCGAAAGTGACGGATCCGGGCGGCACGGCGTACGGTGAAGCGATACCGGGATTGCCGTACTCGGGTAAAACCGGCACCGCCGAAACCGGCGTGGGCGGCAGCGGCGCGAACACGACGTGGTTCATTGCCTGGGCGCCCACGAAGCATCCGAAAATCGCGATCGCCGTCTTCGTCGATCGCAGCGGCGGCTACGGCTCCGAAGTGGCCGCCCCGATCGCGCGCGAAATCATGGTGAAATACTTCCGCGTAAAAAACGCGCACTAAGCCGCATGGGCTCATCCCCTCCGTACGGGCGACCTCAGCCTAGCCATGGGTGCCGGCAGGGCGCACGCCAGGGAGTAAGAAGCTCGCCAATGCATGTTGGGAAGATTACTGTTGTTGCTCGCCGGCGAGATGGGAATTGATCCCTCGGAGATCGATGAGGAATCGAACTTTGAGACGCTCGCGACGTGGGACTCCCAGCGCGAAATCGAACTGGCGTTCATGCTGGAGCGCGAATACGGGATCGCGATCGATAGCGATGAAATGACGCGCTTGCGATCGGTTCACAGTATCCGGGAGCTCCTGCATTCGCGAGGCATAGCGGACCCCTAATGGCGGATAATCGCCCCTGCGTTGTTATCTACGGAAGTTGCCAGGCGCAGTTTTTATGTTTTTTACTGCGTCAGGTGCCCTCGCTCACGCGACGCTTCGATTTTCAGATTGCCACGATCGCGGCGCCCAACGGTACGCGCGATGCGGCCTTCGAAATGCCGGCGGATGTCGGACGAGCCGTGCTCCTGTGGGAACAGTACGATCAGCGCGCGGTCCTAGAACCGCGCGACGCGGTTTTGCGCGCCGTCCCCGCCGGCTGCCGGGTTCTTCGTTTTCCCGCAGTTGCGATGAATGCATTATGGCCGTTTCGCATCAAAGACCGGCGCAATCGCGCGGAGGCAGCATATCCGTGGGGACGCTATCCTCAGAGCGACTGGGTAGCATCCGCGGTTGCCGAACTCGGGCTACCTTCTGAGGAATCTTACAAGCGCTACATCGAGCGCTCGCGCGCGGCAATGCCCGACCTCGAGCGCTTGATCGATCGCGATCGTGCGACGATCGCGGCTCGCGATGCAGCCTGCGACGTAATGATGGAGGATGCTGTATTCGATCATCTTTGCGATCGTTATCAGTTCTGGACGCACGGGCATCTTGCGACCGGTCTACTCGCGATATTGTTGCAACGGCTGCTTGCAGCGAGCCGTGAAATTATCGGCGAACTCGACGAAACCGTGCTCACCGAACTCGATGCCGCCTACGCCCTTTATCCGGGCCAGGGCGAGCAACAATTACCGATTCATCCGCTGGTCATCGAACGGCTAGGGCTGCGGTTCGTGGACGAAGACACGCGCTATCGCTGGTATGGGAATAGCTGGACCTTCGCGGAATTCACTACACGCCTCATCGCCTTCGACACGAATTGGTGACAATGAGTGAACGAACGGGCGACTTCGTCCTGGCCGATCCGGCACCCGAGACGATCAACTTCATCGGCGACAGCCAGCTGCGGCTACTCGGCGGCAGGCTCTTCGTGGATCCACTGAAGCCCGATCGGCGCATCATTACGCAAGCACGATGGCGCCCGTACTTTCGCGCGTCGACCTTTTTTTACGATGGACGCTTCGACGAACATATGACGCGCGTCTTTTGGGATCTCAAGTGTACCGTGCGTGCCCGCGACAACCTGACCGATCTCTTCACACCGCTTACCTTACGCATCTTCAACGATGCAACCGAAGAGCTGTACTTTCGCCCTAGCGAGACGATGCCATCAACGGTCATTTCGTGTGGTGGCGTGGACTCTTGGGATATCGAGCAAGAACTGTATCCCGATTTTTCGTTCGAGGTAGAGGATCCGCCGGCGTTGTTCGATGCGTTGCCCGCATACCAAGCGCCTACGCAACTAGGGTACGGCGAGGTGCGGGCACGTATCGAAGCCCGAATTGAGCCGCTCTTCACCGGGCTACGCGCGCTGCGCGATGCCGGATTTTCTCGCTTGTACGTGCTGGGCATGCCGCCCCCGAGCCTCGAGATGCGAGAGCATTGGAAGCCTGTGCGGATGCGCTATGCCACGCGGCTCACGCTCGAGCGCATCTATAAGCGGTTCTGCGCGACGGAAGGCATTGGTTTCATCCCGATCTGGGATCTACTTTCAACAAGCGACGGGCTGCGCGATCAATCACTCTTCCGAGATGCCGAGCACTTCGACCTCAAAGCCCTACCCAGACTAATAGGCCGCGTCGACACGATCGTACACGAGCGCGATCGGCACGCATAACGGCGGCGCCTTGCGCCGGTGCTCAATTTGGAGCTTCTGGATCATGTGACCAAGCGCTCTCCAAGCCCAGTACATCCGCGCTACGGAAGCCCACCGGCTCGGCCTCCGTCAACATGAATGTGCCAAGGTTTTATTGTTTACGGACCGATCCGGCTACGGCGCGCCTCCCACCAGCTTCGCAACCTTTGGATTGCGAATAGTGACGATCGTGGTCTTGTTCGTGGCCTGCCCAGTCACCACGGCGATGACGAACTGCTTCAGAGGTGCCGGCGGATTATATGCAACCGCGAAGTGAAATGCGCCGATGCCATTAGCCGATGTCACACCAAAGACGGCCTGCGACTTGTTCGCGGAATCGATCATCATGATATTAACGCTGGCTGTTGGCGGTAGCGGGGAACCAGATATCTGAATGATTCCACTAACTTCAAGGGCCTCAATTCTATTGCTATGAACGAACTGATAGAGCTCTTGCACGCCATTGCTGACGCCATTTAACGAAATCGCCGCCTCACCGCCATTTTGATTTGAAAAAGTAATGTTCATCGGTTGGTAGTTATGATAGGCGGTCCACTCATTTCCGTGCAGTCTGAACGACGGGTTGGCGAGGAGATTGGGCCCGGCGCTCCTAAGCACCACCGCCTTCTGAGGTACGCTGACGGACGGCGTTTCGGCAACCGGTGTAGGGGGCCCAGCTAGACTATGCCACATCCACAAACCGAAGAGGATCACCGGCAGCAAGAGCAGCCAATATTGAGAACGGTACCAAGGACCAGCTTCGGCCGAACCGGATTCATTCTCACTCATAAGCGTCGTACCTCATTCCTTGCGAACCACGAGCGCCCACGCCCGGCGCCCCGGCGCGGCATAGGCGGCCCGGTACATACCTTTGCGCTGCGATCGTAGCGTGAACTATTTTCAATGGCGCTTCCGCCTCGGCGCACTGGGCCCTTCCTTGGTCAGGCGCGTGAAACTTATAGGGCATCGATACGCGAGCGGATCTTCCGCGCTGGAATACCGGCGTTTACGGAGTACTCCTCGGTATCTTTCGTTACTACGGCGTTCGCTCCGATCACCGTACCTTTTCGCAGCGTCACCCCGGGCATAATCACCGCACCGGCTCCGATCCACACGTCGTCTTCAATCGCGATCGCCTTGGGGAGGGACTGTCGCGCAAAGACCGGCGGCTCCCGGCCTTCAATGGGATGCATTCCCGAAGAAATCGTAACGTTCGATCCCACAAGGACGTAATCGCCCATCGTTATGCCGCCGATGGCATTGATGTACGATCCGGAGTTGCAGCCAAAGTGCGATCCCACTCTGAGACGATCCCCGTGCACGATGGTCACCCTTGGTTGGACCCAGCAAAAGCCGCTAAGCTCTTTGAAAAACACTTTGAACGCCGCATACCGGAAGGCAAACCCGATGGTGCCCGGGAGCCCTCCTACCAGCCACATAGCAATGGATTCGCACTCGAGAAAGACGATATACGCAGGATTAACACCCTGGAGCTTGCCGCGAAGAAAGCGCAGCATTGTTAGTTGTTCTTCCCCGTTCGGCCGCGGCGTTTTTGCTTCATTCGCTCGAACCGTTCCAGACTTCGGAGAAGAATCCCGGGGCCAAATGTGAGATAACGATTCCCTAGGTAGCCGATCGGTAAACAGATCGGAACGGTCAGGAGTAAGCCTAGGATCGGAGTGAGATGGAAGAGCCGGACGCTTACCTCTATGACCGCCACCGAAACGAGGTAGACCACACCGGTTATAATGACATATGTTCCGGCCTGCTGCACGATCGTTCGGTCGAAGGATCGGAAATTGCAGTATTTATTGAACACAAACTGCGCGGAGACCGCGACCGTATAGCTTATGGCCAGCGCGAGCAGCCGCTCCATACGCACTGCCAACAGCAGCCAAAATGCCGCAAACAATATGGCTTCGCCTACAATCCCGATCCATATATAATTAAGGAACAATCCTAGGCTGTGCGGCGAATTCACGAACGGCGCGAACTTCATTCGCACGCCTTCGGGCAGCCGGCGCTCGTACGCCCCATATAGAGCCGATAACACCACTTCGTATTTCATGTAGTGCGGCTCGCCAGGGTCGCGACGATGCTCTGCTCGGCGTCGAGGGGGCGTCCGTGCGGGGACGTGAGCCGCTCGATCGGCGTAGGTTTCATGCCGCGCAAACCTAGGAGGTTATCGCGATCGATCGGTAACGGAACGTGCAGCATCTGCGCGACCGAAAGGCCCAGGTTTGCTATGAAAAACGGGACGGGTATAAATATCGGCTTTACGCCAAGATGTCGGGCTAATAAAAAACATAATCGACGATAGGCTATCGGCTGCTCCGCGGCGACGGCATACACGCCGTTCGGCAGTGGCTTTTGCAGCGCGTCAACGAGAATCTCGACACAGTCGTCAATATAGATGGTTTCGACCGATTGTCGGCCGCCGTCGATCAGCGGAACGTATGCGTGTTTTGCGAGATATGCGGCGAGTGCGTGAAAAAGTCCGCCGTTGCCGATAACCAGGCCGGGACGAACACAAAAAAAACCCCGCTCTAGAAACATGCGTTCGATCGCATATTTTTGCTGCCCGTACTGCGAGAGCGCATCTCCGTCTGCGGCCATGCTGGATATGAACAACGCCTCGGCTACGCCGTTACCGATAGCCGCGTCGAGGAGGTTCGCCGCCGCCCGCAGGTTGCTCGTGAAGGCTCCCGCAGCGGCGCCGGGGCGAAGCAGCGCCCCGTGAATAAGCACGTCGACATTCGTAAATAGGTCGGCGGGAAGATCGTCAGCGGCCAGGTCGAGCCGGCGCCATTCGAAGGCCGGGTCGTCGATCGGCGCGTTAGCTCGACCGACGCCGACCACGCGCCAACCGCGCGCCAGCATGGCACGCGCGAGCGCCACGCCGATAAACCCGCTCGCACCGGTCAACAGTATGGTCCGGCGATCGCCCTTCACGCGCGCGCCTCCGCCGCTACCGCTTTCGCGACCCGATACGCATTCGCCATCAATGAAAGCGTCAGACCTTTCGCCGGAAGAAACGTAAACCCCGATCCGTCTGCCACATAGACGTTTTGGAATGTGCTCAACCGCCCGGACGGCGAAAGCGTATAGGGCGCGCCGGTATCTGCGAACGGAAGCGTCCCCGCATAGTGGATGCTGGCACCGTTTGGCGGGTGGACTCGCTTGACGGGGTAGGCGCCGAGTTGCCGGAGCGCGCGCATAAAGAGTCGCTCCCGTATCTCGATACGTTCCGTTTCGTGCGCGGTCGTCTCCGAAATGATCGCTAGCCGATCGCCGGTGGGTGAAACTGCATCCGGTTCACGCCTAAGATACGTCGTATTTGAATAGCCCTGCGGGTGGTGGATGCCCGCAATTAACAACCCCGAGACCGCAAACTGCAATAATTGTCGCGCGTCGCGTGCATTGATTGGGAGTTCGCGCAGCAATCTGAACAGTAACAGCGAGCGATAGGTATACAACGACGCCTGGGCGATATCACCGTGGTCCGAATCCGGGTCGTGCAGGAGGACGAGCTGTGCGAGCCCGGTGTTGCGGTCCAGCATAGGCCTACCTACACGGCTCGGGACGACGCACGGCATATACGTGTAGGGATTGCACAGCAGTGGCAGCTTCGTGTCCGCGTCATCGCGCGAGCGGAGCACGATTCTCGCGGAGCCGAACACACCGGCGGCTAGGACCAAGCGCCTACAGCGGTGCGTACGCTCCCCGAGGCCGCGGATGTCGAGTGTGGAAACCTCGATGAATCCATCGCGCTCGGTAAAGCGTGTAACGAGAACGTTTCCTTCGTATGTGAAGCGCCGGTCTCGCATGAGTTCTTCGACCAGGATCCACGGGCGCCAAGCCGCCCGCTCTGCGTCCGAATAGAAATCCATGTCCCGCAGCGTCGTTGCGCAACGCCCGTCCTTCTTTTCGGTCAAGAGCGCCAAGGCAGGACGGCCTAAGCGAAACCCGCCGGCGTGTATTTGCGGCTTTCGGCGGCTGTACCGCGCAAGCAGCGCCTCGATGGTTGGATCGGCCGGAATCGATGGCTGAATGCGCTCGAGTCCTCCATGCGTGTAGGATGCGGCATCGTCGGCAGAGCCCGAGATTCCGATCAGGTCGGAGATGTTTTGGTATGCTTGGCGCATCTCCGCAATGGGTAGAGACGCTCGTTGTAACTCGGCCTCGGAGAAGACATTGCACCCGAGCCCCCAACCGCTGCCCAACCCTCCTAATGCAAGGCTCTCAACGGGCGCAAAAGTATCCGACCGCGTCGGTAAAAATCGGCCGACCTCGGCGATGATCGACCGCCGCGGAGGAGTTAGATGCGCGTAGCTCTCGCCAGCGTGGGTTCTGAGGCTCTCGAACTCTCGTCCGAGAAAGTAGTCGCGCTGCTCCCGGTCGGAACGGCGCAACTCAACGAACGACTGCTCCGGGATCAGACCCTGATATGTATCGTCGCGCTGGCCGCCGTCGAGCATAAGAACGCTCAAACCGGAAGAGATCAGCGAGTGCGCGGCAATCGATCCGGTCGCACCCGATCCGACGACGATGCAGTCGGTAACGCTCATACGAAGTGGCGGAGGACAAGGGTGCCTAGCGCGGCGCTTGCTACCAATCTCGCCCCAGCCCCAAACGCAGCCAGGCCCGATCGCAGGCCGGCACGCGGCGCGAAGTCGGCATAGTATTCGGGAGACGTTTCCAAAATTGCCGACATCGCCAAAATACGTGCTCGCAGCGGCGAATCTGAACGAACCATCGCAAGGCGGCCGTCGATCGCGCTTAAGAGCCAGGGGTGGCGCAACGCAAGACTCAGGAGCCGAGATGAGGAGTCGTCGAGTTCCTCCAGGTATGCCTCGGCTCGAACGTACACTTCCAGTATTCGTTCGTGCGGCTCCCCCCCAAGGAGGTAGCGCCCGAGGAGTCGAGCTTCAAGGCGGGGAGAGACAGAATCGCGCGACATTCGGCGAGCATTCTGGCTACATGACAATCTCGCCCGCTCGACGAGGGACGGGACTCGCGGGTCGGCAATCTCATCCCCGAGATAGTAATGCGCTATAAATCGATCTGTTTCGTCCTCGCAGTGACGTTGTCTCTCGGCATAACCTCCTGCACGGCCAAGCCGCAGCACGTCGTCGTGACTCCCGTGGCCCCAGGCGGAGTCGTCGTCCCGGCCGGTACGAAGCCGGGGGCTTTGTACCGCGGCCTGTATGTCGGGCGCTCAAGCGACCTCACGTGCTGCCTAACGGCACCGCTCGCTACCCTTACCGCAACAAAGCATCTACCAGCGGGAAATCTAGTGCTCGTGTTCTATCTTCCCGATTCGGACGCGGCAAGCACCGGATGGTTCAAAGCCCACGGGATAGCCCTAACGGTCGTCTTCAATGGCCAGCCGGCGCGCCGCGCCTGCTGCTTTCACGGAGGGATGAACAGCGCTACCATCGAGCTGCCGGCGAAACTCCGCGGCGTCGTAGGCCCGATAACCTTTCAGTTGCGAACCCAACCGGCTTTCGTCCCACACAATATCGATCCCGCAGGCATGAAAGACACACGATCCCTGGGCGTCATCCTTCAGCGCCTATTTTTCTATTAAAGCTTCCGTTCGAACGCGATGAAATGCGCGTCGGATGTAGGCGCCTCCATGAAGCCTCCTTGCAGCAACTGGCGACGCAAAAATGTGATTTCGGTGGGCGCAAGTACGCCGCTATCAACGCCTACGACAACCGCGCCAATCTTGTTGGCATCCATATATTCCATTGCCCCGTCTCTATCGATGGCAGCTGCTAAAAGACGATAACTCCCCGGCCCGAACCAATCGCCGAAGGCGTGGGCGCCGTGGAGCTCGACGTAGTAGTTTATCTCCGCTTGCACGAGCAGCACGGTGTTGTAGGCAGGCAGTTTCAAGGCCGGCGCGTTGAAGATTCCCTCGGCCTCCGAATATCCCGCAAGATCTCTATCGAGCAAAGCATTATCACTGGGCATGAACGCGCTTAGATTCATGTAATTGGCAACGTCGTAGTTGAGATAGAAGGTGTCGGCCGATGCAGATGGGATGATCGTCGCCACGGCGAAAAAGGGGATGACGATTAGGCCGAAGCGTATGCGCGGTGCGAAGTACAGCAGCAGCGAACCGGCGGCGGCAGCCATTGCAGGATAGAACAGCAGCGAATAGCGCGCGAGCGTCGACGAAGCAAAGAGATATGCAACGCCCAGCAGCGTCCATGTCAGAAGCCCCTCGATCGCCCACTCCTCTCTCGATCTCGACGACCTAAGGATGAAAAACAACCATCCCGCAGCGATGGCGTACAGCGAAAGGAAGACGGCGGTAACGCCATATTCGCGGAAATCCTTCGACAGTGGATCGGATAACACGCGCAGCGGATAGGACGCTACCGCAGCCGCTGAATGGTCGGTGTGGAGGTCTGCCGTTATCCCCGCCCATTCGGCCTTGGTGAACGATGGATCCTTACCTCGCAACATGAGATTAAATACCGGTGGAACCGGGTCTCCGTCTTGAATCAGATTCCTCACGTACCACGGCGAGGACAGGGCGCAAAGGAGCACGATCAAGCCCAGCAAACGACGCTTCGGGACCCGGCCTTTCAATCCGACGAGCATGAGAACGACCGCTGCTGGAACGAACACAAAGAACGATGGCTTCATTCCGGCGAGGAACGACGTGCAGAGTATCGCCGCGAGCACGTACCTCGGCTCATCCGTAAGTATCGCCGTGATCGCGGCTCCGATAGCTGCTAAGAAGAACATCCCGGTAGCGGTGTCTTCCATCGCCGTTCCGGTCCAACGCAAGAAGACCGCGCTCAGCACGACGCTCAGAGGAAGCGCGATATAGACGACGTTCGCGGCTCCCTGGCGTAGCGCCGTTCCGGCTCTCTGCGCCGCTTCGTCAATACTAGCGATCAGCGCAAATATGCCCAGGCATACGATCGTTCCGGCGAGCCAGTTCAGGAATGCGACATACCGGCCGAGGCGCGCGACAAACATCCAGGCGTACAATAGCTCATAGTTAAATGCGTAGTACGGAAACCGGAAGCGATAATCGGCATAAATACGACCTGCCCGAAACCACTCGTACGGATAAGCTAGATGGATACGAACGCCATCGGAGCTGATGTCCGGGAGCGCGGCTTGCGTGCAAAGCACCAACATGACGGCGTATAACAGCAGCGCCGGCGCGTTGAACGCGATCCGGATAGTATTTCCGCGCGCGATCCAAAACGAGCGCTCGAGGACGCTGTTACGATGTACGAGGCTAACGGTAACGAGGTTTGCCGCCACCATTATGGCCAGCCCGGGAACGGTTAGTAGGCCGACCATCCCTAGAACGAAGCCTTCAAAACCACAGATCGCGAAGCCGGCTGCGGTTGCAATAACGATTCGAAGCATCGCACGGCCAGCGCTGGTCGGAGCGGCGGCGTTGCGCGGTTCGACGCTCAGTCCGGTCACGAAAAAGAAGAGCCACGCAACATGCGCGACCAGAAGTCCAACGAGAACCTGTGATATTGCGTACAAGGCGCCCTCGACGGCCGATGATCTGGGGCTCTAAGAAGCCGCCAACAGCTTACGTGGCTTGTCGAGTATTTTGGTTTAGTCCTTCCCACGCCTCATCTATCGCCGCGGCAGCACGGGGCCGCCGGTAGGATCGGCGGCGCGACGCGCTACGGACCGAAGCCGCGCTGTGATGCCCCGGGTTACGCGCGGATCAGGGATCGGCGTCGCCGCCGGGCTTGGTAGCGCTGCCGGAGCCGCTCGCGGTTCACCGGAGCACTGAATCGTATTTACACGGAGCGGGCGGCACAGGATGTTGAATCGCTGCAAGAAAATCGGCGGCGATGATCGCGTGCCCTTTGTCATTTGGATGAAGGTCGACAGGAGTCAAGTAGTTTTTGACGTCGTATAATCTGGAATCACAGTTAAGATCGACGACCGTGGCACCCTGAGCTTCAACTGCAGCGTTCATCCCATTTATGAGACGCGTGCGGCCCTGACGATAAACGCTGTATGGCGCACAATTTAGGTTTTCCAACCCGCCCTTGTCGGCCGAATTAATATTCGTCGCGATAACGATACGCGCATCAGGTGCCCGCGCTCGAACGGCGGCGACCAGCGCAGTCATATCTGAAGCAAACGTTCTGCGCACTTCGGAGAAAAGCGCTGGCATGCTTGTAATATCCGATAAATTGGGCCGCAAATTCAACTGTCGACATCCAGATATCGTTCGTGCCAATGTATATTGTGACGATATTTGAATCTACAGGAACGCGCGACACCTCGTCTGCGAGTATGCCGTCCATTTTCGGATATGGGGCGCCGCTGGCAGAGTGCCCAGGAAAAAAGGAGTTGGGCTCCGGGATGAGGTTTCGCCGGAGATGCCGAGATTGGTCCAGTTGGCACCAAGGTCCGCGGCGAAGATAGCTGCATACGACGTCTTCTTGGCATCCGACGCGCCGACGCCGAACGTGATTGAATCACCTAGCGTCGCCAGGACAGGTCGCCACGTAGTGCCCGGCCCAGGCGTTGAGGATGCGCCCGCTGGGGCAGGGGCAATGAGATTTTGGATGATCAGGAATACGGCGGCAGCAAGCACCATAATATCGTTGGCATGTCCCGCTGCCGATCCTCTCAACGGCTTTCCGGCGCTAGCACCGTAATCTTTCCGGGTTTATGAAGGCGGACAGCGCTACTAAAGATGCTACCCCGCATGCTATACACATATCGAGGTTTGGGCCATTCGGCTCCGTGGTTCGGGGGCATCGGAGGGACCAACATTCCTCGTGAGCGGGGGAAAGTGGGGGCTCGCCCGCATAAGGGTGCTGCGTGAAAGCCACCGCTCTTCTCGAAAACCCTACCGTATACAACCTAACGCAATGGCTCCTGGGCGCTGAGAAGCCGCGCCGCTACTGCATCACGCATCACGCAAATGTTGTCACGGGGGAAAGAGTTCTGGACATCGGCTGTGGGCCAGGTCTCGCTGTAAGATACCTTCCAAAAGTCGAGTACTTCGGCTTCGAACCTAACGCGGGATACGTGGCATCGGCGGCGATTCGGAAACCGCGCACAATTCACATGTGGTTATTTTGACAGTTTCGCAGCACAAACGCTCGCCCCGTACGATCTTGTGCTCCTTCTCGGCGTTGTTCACCATTGCGACGATGCCACGGCCGATAACCTCTTTGCCGATATTTGCAAAGGCCTTTCTCCCACTGGCCGTGTTATAACGCTCGATCCGTGCTTTACTCCGAAACAGTCGCGCCTTGCACGATACGTCGCCACGAAGGACCGGGGCGAGCATGTGCGATCGCCGCAGGGCTATCGGGACATTGGCGGAGCCCGCCTGCGCATTCTTGGGTCGGAAACACGTGATGGTCTACTACTGATCCCCACGACTATACACATTGGCGTGTTCGGAAAGTAGTCGCCTCGTCAGCGCTTCTTGCGCTTCACAATCGCTATCCCTAGGCCCGGAATGACGTGTGGGTGATTTAAATCATACCCATCCTTGCGCATTCGCTTGAGGATAACGTTGTTGACGCGACTCAGCTCAGCGGCACCAAGAAAACTCACCGCCCCGCCGTACGTGTAGCCATTGCCATTCGGCCAAACGGCAAGCACGGCGTAATCCGCAGTGTCGATATTCATTGGGAAGAAGTACACGCTCCGCTCGTGATACAAGAATGGCATTCCCGCCTCCGGCGTTGTAACCGACGCTCCCTCCGGAACGGCGGCCGCAACCTCTTGCCCCAGGCGATATAGCGCAACTCCACGTGGACTCACAAACGTTTGAACTTGCTCGATGACTGTTGGAACAAAGGTTTGCGCGAGCTGCGTAAGCGCGATCTCCGGAACACCCGCGAAGGGCACGATGGAGCCTATAAGCAGTAATGCAGCAACCGCCCCACAGTAGAATAGCCATTTTACCCTACGCTCGCAAGCCAGGTGGTAAGCTCGCACGAAACCCAGTAGGGCGGCCCACACGAGGATTGGAAAGTAAAAGGAGTGGTAGTGCGTACTCCATCCGGTCTTCTCCGCGCCACCAATGTTCCCAAATACATTTGGCAGCATAACCACCAAGGCAACGAGCGCGGCGCGCCATTCAAAGAAAGCAATCGCAAACAGCGCTGCATTTACCAAGAGCAGCACGAGGATCCCATTGACAAAATGTGGTTGCTGCAGCTCCTTCAATAACGCGTGAAGGCTAGTAGGTAAAAACGTACTGTAAGCGCTGTTTACTACCACAACCTTGAGCATCAGTTCGCCGAAGACAACGAGCGCTACCGATGTAACAAGCTTAAAGGTTCGATCGGGGACCGTCCGCCAATACAGTAATGTATACAGCAGCAGCGCCCCCCCAGCGGTGAGGGCTCCACGCTCGTTGATCGAAGCGCAGAGAAGCCCGACGGCAATAAACGCCCACCGCGGCGCACGTTCCCGCGACGCCAAAGCCATAAAAACAAACCCGGACAGGACGAAAATCCGATCCGGATAGAATTGCCCGAACAGAATGCTCTCGCCCCATGCGGGATGAGTCATCACCATCAGCCCAAATATGGCCGCGCCCCAGGCCGGAATCGACCGCCTTAATAACATCACAACAGCTAGGTATACGAGCCCGACAAATGAAAGCGCGAAGACGATCGGAAGCAGCCACTCTACAGGTATTATTTTTGCGAATAGCCCGATTGGGAATAAAACGAAATAGGAGTGCAGCCTAAGAATATTCTCATTGCCGCCTGGGGGCGTTAACAGGGGACTCGCGGCGATCGCTGACGCCGTCATCTTGGGAAGATGACTTTGGACGAAGAACAACACATGCGTAAATAGACTGCTCGTCGGCGTCCCGTGCGCGGCGATGTTTCGCGCCGTTTGGAAATAGATCGCCGAGTCCCCACGCAAAGCGTCGATATGAATGATCTTTAACGCAATCAGAGCCGCACAGAGTGGAAGCAAAATGCTAGCTGGGACAAAGTAGATCCAGAGCGCCGGCCTTTTTTTAATTAGTCGCACGAGGCGAACCTACGCTGCTGCAGCCGCACAAGCCCTCTTGACATGTTCGTCGTTGGCCAGCATCGTCAGCGAACGCGACCGTCGGGCAAAAGGTCGGTGACTTCGCCATCGCGTATCAGTCCAGATCGAATTAGTCGAGGACGCCCTTTGACTTCCGTCATGATTTTTGCGACGTACTCACCCACCACACCCACGGCAAAGAGATTGAACGACCCGAAGAGGAGAATTGCGATCAAGACGGTCGTGATTCCCTTAGGGGCAATACCGGGCACGAAGATGCGCAATAGTGCCTCGATGACGGCGATCAGCATCGATATGCCGAGTGCGGCCACACCAAGGGTCGTGAGCATCGCGAGCGGCGTGTTGCTAAAGGAAAAAATGCCCCGCTTCGCCCATTCGATATTCCTCAATATATTGTTCGTTGATCGCCCAAAAGCGCGCTCCGGGCGGACGTAGTCGATGCCGGTTTGTTTGAAGCCCACGTATGCTCGCAATCCTCGCACGAACAGATCGCGTTCCGTGCAGGCAAGGAGCCAGCCAACGACGCGACGATCCATCAGCGAGAAGTCGCCGGCATCAAGCGGAATCGGAACATAACTAAATGCGGAAAATACACGGTAGAAGGCTTTATAAAGCAGCTCCCACGCGAAAGGCATATCGCGCTTTACGCGGCGCCCGAAGACGACATCCGATCCCTGCTCCCAGCGTTCGTAAAAGGCCTCGATGAGTTCGGGTGGGTCCTGGAGATCGCCGTCTAACAGCACCACGGCATCCTTAGTGGATAGCTCCATACCGCTGCGAAACGCCATTTGCGAGCCAAAGTTCCGGGAGTGAGAGATGCCCACCACGCGCGGATCGCGAGCCGTGATTTCGCGGATCGCCGCAGCGTCCCCGTCCGGGCTTGAATCGTCAACGAAGATGATTTCGTAGTCGATTCCAAGCTTACGAAATGTTGTGGTGAGCCGCTCGTGCATTAATGGAATTGCACGCTCGTCCTTGTAACATGCGACTATGGCGCTGACGCTGCGTTTGCGTTTCTGGGCTGACTTATCCGTAACGACCTTAAACTGCCGATCGTCGAGCCCTGCGACCCAAGAGGCGGTCTTTTTCAATCCGTCTTCAAGCGAAATGGACGCCGTCCAATCGAGCATGCGCTGCGCTTTCCCGGCATCGGCATACCAATGTGCGAGATCCCAAGCGCGATTCGGCATCGAGCCGAATTCAGGCTCTCCGGGGAGGCCAAACACATCCTTCGCAAGCAGAGCCAATTCACCGACGGTCACGCATCTGCCGGTTCCAATATTAAGGCTCTCGCCGTAGAATGCGGGGTTCATTTTCGCAGCTGCAACGATGAAGGCTCTACACACATCGTCAACGTGTATAAAATCGCGTGAGACACGCGCGTCAACCAACGTCGGGTATTGCCCCTTCAGCGCAGATCGAAGCAGTTGAGGGATCAGACGCGAAGTGTCTTCGAGGGGCCCGTATACCGAATAGAGTCGCAAATTTAGGCATGGGAAGGCTTTTTGCTTTCCCAGGAAATGCAAGTGGTTTGCCGCCGCTAACTTAGAAACCGCGTAGTAGCTGTTCGGTTCGAACGGTCCTGACTCCGGCGGTGCGGTGCAGTTAGTACCGTATTCGGACGACGTACCGGCGTGCACATAGGCCGCGAATGGCACACGAGCCAGCATTTCGGTAATATTGACGAGCGCGGAAAAATTGGTGCGATAGATTTTATCGACGTCTTGTTCGAAAGAGTAAGCTCCGTAGGCTACGCAGTCGAACACCGTTTGTACGCCGGTGCTTTCGACGAGATTCTTGGTTGCCGCTTTGTCGGTCAGGTCAACGGTGAATACATGCTCGTCATTCACGTCCGCAAGTCGCCAGCTTTTGGCGCGCTGTTCTACCGCGAAAACGTCTTTGCGGTGAGCGGCTATGGTTTTGAAAAGATTCGCACCGATGAATCCCGACCCGCCGGTGACCAGAATCGGGCCGCGTAAGGCCCGAATATAGCGCTCGAGATCGATCATAGGGCGATCGCCTCAAGGACCGACTCCGGGTCGAGTCCCGAAGCCTTCCGTAGATATTGCTGCGACCCGTAACGCTCGTAGCGATGCGAACGCGCATGCAAGCTCGTGAAGCGCTTAGGGAAGAGCCCGCGTTCCATTAAATCGGTCGCAAGCTGGCTCGCTAACCCGCCCTGGCGAACATGTTCTTCAATCACGCAGAGCCCAGGCCCATTCGCAATCGCGTCAAGCAAGGCCGGCGGCAAAGCATGGCGTTCCAGCGGAAGCTCCGTTAGTGCCCAGAGGTTCGGCCGTCGAGCCTGCGGCAGAGCCATGATCGGTTCGAGGTAGGTACCCACGAGCGGGCCCAGCACAACGACAGCCATCCCATCTCCGGCAACAAGTTGCCGCCACGGCGCATAATCAGGCACAGCGAAACTCGCGGGCGCCTCACCTCGGCCTAAACGGAGGTACGCGGGGGAACGGACCTGCGCGGCCATGGCGACGACCGTCGCCACATCTTCGTCGAAGGCGGGCACGAACACGGCAATGTTCTGCAAGGTGAGGAGGACGCCATAGTCCTCGATCGCATGGTGGGTCGGGCCCATAACACCATAAGCATATCCGCCCCCATTTCCAACGAGCTTAACCGGAAGATCGTGAAATGCTAGGTCGTTGCGGATTTGTTCGAAGGGGCGCGCATAACAAAAGGGCGCGATGCTGTAGGCCCACACGTCGAAATCTTGGGCAGCAAGCGCAGCGGCTACCGAAACCATGTTTTGTTCCGAGACTCCCGCGTTTATGAAGCGCTCACCCAAAGCCGATTTCAACGGTTCGAGCGCCATAAAGCCTAGGTCTCCCGTAAAGAAGACCATCCGCGGATCCGCCGCCCGCGCCACGAGAGCGTCACAGAAGGCCTTTCTCACATGCGTCCAATCTCGCCTAGAGCCATATCATAGAGCTCGCGGGTTAACGGTAGGTAATGCCACTCCATTCGGCCTTCCATAAAGCTCACGCCGTGGCCCTTCGTTGTCGCGAGAATTATGCAGTGTGGGCGATCGGACCGTTTGGCTATTGCGCTGCGCAGGGCCGCATGATCGTGTCCGTCCACAATATCGATATCAACGTCGAAACCGCGCAGTTTTTCCCATAACGGAGACATCGAAGCGACTTCAGCGGTGGTACCAAAACCTTGCAGTTGATTGTGATCTATTAAAATCGTCAGGTTCCCGAGGCGGTGATGGCTCGCAAAAATCAGGCCTTCCCATGTTGATCCCTCTTGCCATTCTCCGTCCGAGGTCAGGCAGAACGAACGAGCATCGATGCCCTTTAGGCGAAAGCCGAGCGCCGATCCGGCCGCGAGGGAAAGGCCGTGCCCAAGGCTGCCCGTAGCAAAGCGAATCTCCGGAATGGTGGCCGCCGGAGGGTGGCCGGGAAAGCGTGTGTTCTCGCCGTGGAATGTATGGAGGTCTTCCTCGCTCACGCGGCCGATGCTCCACAGGGCGATGTAGAGTGCCCCTGCGGCATGACCTTTTGAAAGCACGAACATGTCGGGCCCGCGAACACATTCATGCATGAGAACGAGGAGTGCGTCTAGCGCGGAGAGGTTTCCGCCGATGTGGCCGACGCCGCTCTCGAAGTGCATTTTCAGTAAACGCGCCCGCGCCCGGTCTATATCAGCGCGGCTCAACCGGTCAACAGACATCGCCCACGCATTACACGCCTCCCGACTGCGGACCTTGCCGACGACTGCGTCTGGATTCGACTAGGCAAGATTTCTCCACCGACGAAGCCGATTGCCACGACTCGCTCTAGCGTAGGCTCGCCGGCCGGGAGCTCCTGCCTGCGTTAGACCGGGGCGAAACAAAAAAATGACGACGCATCCACCGGGAACTCCAACTGCCCCGTCTAAACCGCTCAAACTGTGGACACTATTTCCCGGACACTATCACCGTCTGAACAAGGGCTGCCGAGGAGCTCCGATGGCGAGGCCATTACGGTTTGCTGCGTCATTCCGGCTTATCGCGCCGCAGCATCAATTAAAAACGTGGTGCAGACTGCCCTTACTTATGCGCAAGCCGTAGTTGTGGTAGATGACGCATGCCCGCAAGGAAGCGGTGCAATTATAACCAGTGCCTACCGCAACGATCCTCGCGTGATCGTCATCGCACATAGTGCCAACGGAGGCGTTGGCGCGGCTATGAAAACCGGTATTGCCGCAGCCTTAGAGTGCCATGCCGAGATCATCGTGAAGATCGATGCGGACGGACAGATGGATCCGTCGTTTATTCCGGCGATTCAAGACGCGTTCGACCGGGATCCAGTCCTTGCGTACGTGAAAGGGAATCGTTTTTTTGATGCAAGCGTCGTTCGCCTCATGCCGAAAGTTCGTCTTTGGGGGAACGCGGTTCTGTCCCTGATGACGAAAGCGGCCTCGGGCTATTGGAATCTGCTCGACCCCACTAACGGCTATGTCGCCTTTCGATCCGATGCGCTACGCATGCTAGATTGGCGATCGTTTGCCGACAGCTATTTTTTTGAAATCTCGATACTTTGCGAGTTTGGCCTCAAGCGTTTCCCGATACTCGAACTCGAGATGCCGACGATTTACAATCTTGCACCCAGCTCGCTCTCCGTAAGACGCGTGATTTTTGAATTCCCTCAAAGACTAGCAAAACTCACCCTAAAAAGGTTTTTCGTTCAGTATCTCATTTTCGATGTGAACATTGGGACACTGTATTTTGTTATGGGTCTCTCCCTGACGCTCTTCGGATTCGTGTTCGGATTGGTCCAATGGATAAATGGATTTATAACGCACCTTCCAAAGCCCATCGGCACCGTGATGCTCGCGGTGCTCCCGTTTATGATGGGTTTCCAATTGCTCCTAAGTTCGCTAATGTACGATGTTCAGATTTCGCCAAAAACACGGCATGAACTTTTAATGGTGCGACATAATCGCAAAGCTAAATAGCCACAGCCCGGCCCGGCGCGGTAAACCATTGCGGCGCGTGTGCCTCGCACCATTGGATATTGAGCGATGAGCATCAACTTGTCTCAGCAAGTCAAATACCTGGCGCATCGAACGCCTGAAGCGGCATTCTGCACGTTTACGCTGGGGCCACACACCACTCGTATCACGTTCGCTGAGCTTTACGAACGTAGCTGCGCGTACGCGCGTTATTATCAGATGCGGGGCATTGGTCGTGGCGATGTCGTCTTGATTATTCTTCGTCATTCTCCGCATTTGTTTTACAGCTACCTTGGTGCGATATTGGCCGGCGCCGTCCCGTCATTTATGCCGTTCCCCTCGCCCAAGCAACGCCCGGCATTGTATTGGTCCGATCATGAAGCCCTATTCAGGCGCATCGAACCGCGCCTCATCGTCACGTATGAAGAAAACGCGGCTACTGCCGAACGGCTCATCTCCACCCTTCCAATCGGCATATGCGTAGCTGACGATTCGATCCTTGCTTCGCCGAATGATCCCCACGCTGATTTCATCGGCTTGCACGCGCAGCCGGGCGATATAGCATGCCTGCAGCACAGTTCCGGAACAACAGGCCTAAAAAAAGGCGTGATGCTCACGCATCGGATGTTGTTCGATCACCACAAGATGCATACGGAGGTGATCGGATTCGGGGATGGCGATTCTATAGCGTCGTGGCTACCGCTCTATCACGATATGGGTTTTATTGCCTGTTTCATGGGCTCGCTTTTGCAGGGCACGCATCTGGTCGCGCTCGATCCATTTGAATGGGTGATGCGCCCGCGCATGCTGCTCGATGCGATCGAGCAGTATCGCACGACGTTTTCTTGGCTCCCCAATTTTGCGTTTTCGCACCTCGTGAACGGCGCCCGCGGAGAGAGGGAATGGGATCTGTCGTCGATGCGCGCTTTTATTAATTGCTCCGAACCTTGCAAGCCGGCAACATTCGACCGATTCTTGGAGCGTTTTCACGCCAGCGGTGTCAGCCGAGAGAAGCTCCACGTTTGTTATGCGATGGCAGAGAACGTTTTTGCCGTAACGCAAACGCAGCTGGGGAAGAGCCCCACGGTGTTGCGCGCCGACGCTGCGGCGCTGTCGCTGGGGGTGTTCAGCGATGCACAAGACGAAAAACAGGAACAGCGACTCCTCTCCTGCGGAAGTGCGGCCAACAGTGTCGCGGTCTTAGTCCGGGATCATATCACGGGTGAAGAGGTTGCCGAGAACCAGATCGGCGAAATCCATGTTACTAGCAAGTTTCTTTTCGGTGGCTACTATCGGCTCCCGGAAAAGACGCGTGAACGCTTGGCTGACGGCTGGTATGCGACCGGCGATGTAGGCTTTTTGCATGATGGTGAATTATACGTTACGGGCCGTGTCGATGACATGCTGATTGTGAATGGCCGGAACTACTACGCCCATGAAATCGAAGCGCTCCTGACAGATATTGAAGGCATCGTCCCGGGACGATGCGTCGCCATCGCGGTTGAGGACGAACGGAGCGATGCGACGGTCGTGGTCGTGCTTGCCGAGTGCTCGGGAGATGGCGCGTCGGCGGCTACGACATCACGCGCAAAGCGGCATATCTTAGAGCGTGCGGGCTTGGCAATTCATGCCTTCGTTCCTGTGGCCGCAGGGGCGCTAGTAAAGACGACGAGTGGAAAAATCAGCCGTACCAAGAATAAGGAGCTGTACCTGCGCGGCGAATTTGAGGCAAGAGAGCAACAAAACTCATGAGCGATACGAATGTCTTCCAAAAAGTGCGTGCCACCGTCGCGGCTACCTTTCATGTGTCGCCTGAGGAAATCATCACGAGCGAGACCACTAGTACTGATGTGGACGGTTGGGATTCGCTCTCCCATTCCATCCTCCTCATGAACGTGGAAGAGGCATTCGGAATCGAGTTGCCCTTCGAGGCGGCCTACGAATTGGCGAACGTTGGGGAGCTTGGCGATTTAGTGATCGCGACGCTAGCCGAGAAAAAGCAGGCGGCCCCGTGAGATCGATTGTCGTGTTCGGCGACGCACTCGCCGGCGCAATTGCCATCGTGCTCGATCGCATAGCGGGCATCAGCGGAAAATATGGTGTCGTCCATCTTGGCGCCGAGAATGTTGCCGCATCCACGCGGGCTCTCGCTGAATGCGCGTTGTTTTTGCACCAAGAGCCCTACGAAGCTGGCCAGCTTCTTACCGCAATTCCGGCTGGTTGTGAGCGGATCGCATTCCCCTCGCTTGAGCTGCGCTACCTATGGCCATTCACGTGCGTCAATCCCTTCAACCGACCCGAGCCGCCTCGCTACCCAAACGGGCGTTTCCCCTACGGAGACAGTTTTATAATTAGTTGCCTACAACAGCATGTTAACCCAGATAAGATTGTCGAATATTATCTATCCGTCGAATGGGATGTTTCATGGCCTGACCTGCAGTCGCTCCACCAAACTGAATTAGAGCGCCTCGACTGGCTCGAGGCGCGCACGGATGTCAAAATGGTTCCCTATATTCAAGAGTATGCTTCACAAAGACGCCTATTTTGGGGCGCCGCGGGTCCAACAAACGCATTATTATGCGAGCTCATCATAAGGCTGTTAGATCGTATGTTTGCCTCGAAAGTGTTGATTACCCGTAGAGTTTTAACGGAACTACTCTATAGCTTTGGAGACCGCGATCTCTTTGGCCAAATAGCAGTTCCAATACACCCCCGTGTCGCGGAGTATTTTTCCCTTCAATGGTACAACCCGACGGCTGGTCACCAGCACTTCGACGAAATCCTCGGCTATCGTGAATATTTTGAGCGCATGATAGAAGCATCTCTAGCGGCTACGCGGCTATGAGTAACCAGGAGACGATCCTCGTCTATGGCAACTGTCAGGCGGAAGTGGTTTCGTCAGTTTTTAGACTCGACGTAGGTATCACGGCACACTTCGACATCCGCTATATCCCAAGCTATCGAGATAGACGTTTTGACGAGCTTGTTCTAACGGATGAAGACATTGCTAACTGCGCCTTTCTATGTGAACAACACGACTCAAACCAGTTTCCGCAACGCGACGCGCTACCAGAAACCTGCACAATCATCAAGTTTCCGTCGATTGATTGCAATCTTTTGTGGCCAATGACTGCAGTAAATCCATATAATCCAAGCGAGCCATCCTTCCCGTTCGGGCGCTTCCCGTACGGCGACCGCGTTATCTTATCGCAGATCGATGCGGGCAAATCGCCAGAGGAGATACTAGAATATTATCTGAACGCATGGGACGATTATAAGCCTGACCTAGATCGTCTCCTAAAACTTGAGTTGGCCAGATTTGCCGCCCGCGACGCGAAGTGCGATATCGGCATGGGACAAGTTTTTTTCGATTATTTTGCTGCGGAGCGCCCTCTATGGACGGTTAATCATCCGACACGGCGTCTTCTTCAAGAGCTCGTGGAGCGAATCGCGGCAGCAGCACTCTTGGTAGATAAGCGCTTCGCAGAAGCAGATATTGCGACAACCATGGAATCCCATTTCGCACTTTCGCCGCGGGGTCCACTGGGAGTCATCAGCGTGCCTATACATCCCGGCGTCGCTCGGCATTTCCAGCTTTCGTGGTATGACGAGAACGAGCATCACTTTCTCTGGGATGGGACCTCATTAGTATACCAAGACTACTTCAAAGAGCTTATCGACTGGTCGATTTTAGTAAAAGGCCAGCAAGCCAGCGTGGTAACCAACTAGGCCGTCGGTGTTGGATGCGCCTTTTCTAAAACGCTCGACAGCATTGAAAATAGAGTTGGCTTTACCGCATTTCGAGTGAATGGGGTTAGCACTTCAAATGATGCGCGCGCTATTTGGCCCCACAATTCTTCATCATCGTAGACCCTGCAGATTGCTCGCGCAAATGATTGACTGTCGCCTGCAATGAGACAGTCCCGCCCATCTTTAAACCCGAATCCCTCCGCGGCGATGTCTGTCAAAACTACAGGCAGGCCATGTGATAAGGCTTGGCCGACCTTACCCTTTAGGCCGGCGCCGTATCGAAGCGGAGCGACAAAGACGCGAGCAGACCCGAAGTAGCTGCTCACATCGGGCACATATCCCGGAACTCGCACCCGATCCGATTGAAGAGCGAGTACGCTTTCTGGTGGGTTGCTGCCCAGAAGCGTTAAACCGATCTCCGGATGTTCGAGCCATACGAGGGGCATGATATCGCTACAAAGCCACCTTACCGCGTCAACATTGGGCGTGTGGTTATAACCCCCAATAAAGAGCAGCCCACTCCGTTCTAAGTAGCCCGGGCTCTCTATTATCTCGGGATCGTGCAGGTTCGGGATGACAAAAACATGGTCAGCGCCGAGCGCCGATAGCAATTTACGCTCGTCTTCGGTAACTACGATTGTCGCGTCAGCTATCCGCGCGGCAGCGACTTCCTCGCGCTCGCTCGCTTGCCAATCGTCGGGCTCGCCACCGAAAAGTTCATATTCGCGGCGCTTGCGCACAAAATGCAGATCAATCGTGTCGTATAAAACCTTTGTTGCACGGTTACGTCGAATCATCGGCTCGTATTTCTTGAAGAGCTCGGGGCGGCAAATCCAGGCAAAATCCAAAAATGGAAGCACTTCCTCCAACGCTTGCTGTTGCGTTCGTCCGCCATCTGTGTGATGTAGCACCTCGACGCCTAGCTGATTGAGTTCCGTCGTATACGGCTGCATCTGCGCGAAGTTATCGGGAAGAAATATGACCTGGTAGCGCGCCTCGCATAGAAGTTTTATAATCTGCATTAAGCGAAGGGACCCCGATTCTCGATCGTACAAGGGAACGTACGAGTCGACGATGAGGATCGTCGGGGCCGATTTGAGTCGGCGCGCCGCGCCCGCGACCGACGAAGGATGTGCCTCATAATGGCCGTCCAGGACATTAAACCACTTCTCATGGAACTTCGGGCGATTAATATCTTGATAGCGCTTCGAACCGCTCGTTATATCGATGCCGGAACTCACCCCTTCGTAGTGGACGACCTCTGAAAGTGGCTGGTAGACAACTCGCTGACCTAGCGCCCGAACAGAAAAGCAGAGGTCGGTATCTTCGTAATACGCAGGTGCAAAGAGCTCGCTAAATCCACCAATGCGTCGGAACAGATCACGGCGAATCATGAGGGCTGCCCCGGAACAGTAATCCACGTCGCGAACGTAGTTATACCGCGGGTCTGCGGGATTGCCGGTACGGCCGTAGTTCCAGCCCGACGCATCGCGGAACATAATGCCGCCGGCTTCTTGCAGCGTGCCATCCGGGTACACGAGCTTGGATCCAACCGCGCCGATCGAAGGGTCCGACTCCGCAAGAATCACCAGGTGGTCAAGCCAGGCCTCGCGCACCTCAGTATCGTTGTTGAGAAAGCAAATGTAACGGCCGCGCGCGAGTGCCGCACCGCGGTTGCACGAACGCACGAATCCCTGATTGCTCGCGTTACGAATGTAGTCGATGCCAGGTAGCTCGGCCAGAACGCCGGGCGTGCCGTCGATAGAGGCATCATCGACAACGATAAGCTGCACGGGTAATGTCGCTGGCCACATGTCGATGACGGATTGCAGGCAGCGCACCGTCACGTCGCAATGGTTGTAGACCGGAATCACTACTGAAACCATCGGTTCGCCATCCGCTGCAGCGGGCCGATCCGACCAGGACCGTACCAATTGCCTCTCTGCGAGTGTGCGGGCTGCGGCATATGGCGCCTCTGCTGGACGGCCGAGGCTGAGCGCGAGGCCAGGCGACCACACCGCGAAGCGGTCCTCGCGGCCTAATCCGAGCACCGCCTTGAACGAAAACCACAACATCCGCAGGGCATGAAAGCGGCTGCGGGTGACGGTCTCGTAATCGTTTCGCAGACGCGCCAAGCGCCGTTGTTCGTCGATTAGATGCTTGGACGCGGACTCGATTTGGCTGGAATCCAATGGGATTGCCTACTTTGGGTGCAGGGTTACGATGTGCCACCCTTTGAAACAGACGCAGAGCATCCTTCTTTGCGGGCGCATCCGGCGTCCGCAGCCAACCTGGAGGCCCCGTGCACATCGAAACCACCGACCGATGGAAGGACTATCCCCAGCAAACCGAGTTTGCGCAGGGTACGCTCGATCCGAATTCGAGCCTAGCGATTCTGGTCGGTGCGGTGGGCGAGCGCAAGCGTGTTCTCGATGTAGGGTGCGCAACCGGTTACCTAGCCAAGGTTTTGCAGAGTCGTCAGTGCGATACGGTCGGCATCGATATTAATCCGAAAGCCGCGGAAGAAGCCCGTAAGTACTGCTCGAGGGTCGTGGTTACAGATCTCGATAATGCCTCGATCGCCGAAGCTGTCGGTGACGATACGTTTGACATTATCGTCTTTGCCGACGTACTCGAGCACCTGCGCAACCCCCTACGCGTGCTCGACGAAGCACGTTCCCTGTTACGCGAGGGCGGCTTCGCACTCATTTCGTTGCCGAACATAGCGCATGGCGCGGTCCGGCTCGCCCTGCTACAGGGGAACTTCGATTACCAGGAGTTGGGCCTGCTCGACGATTCGCACCTACGTTTCTTTACCCGCAGGTCCGCCGAGGAGCTCTTTCTCGAAGCCGGCTACCACCTTGAAGAAGTCGGGCGGACGGTGCTGCCGCTCTTTAGCGAGAGCGACTTGGTGCCCGACGTTCGCGAAAGCGATTTTTCGGCCGAGGCAGTCGAGGCCGTTCGGCGCGACCCCGATTGCGATACGTTGCAGTTCATCCTGCGCGCATATCCGCTCAACAACGAAGCGCGATTTCGCAACCTTGCAAAACGCTTCTTGGCGACAAATACCGAGCTAGCGAATACGCGCACGCGTTCCGAACGCGAACGGGAACTACTCGCGCAGGCCTCGGCCCGGCTCGAGCAACACGAAGCTGAACTTGCGCAAACCCGTCAGTTCCTGGCGTCCGCAAATGCCGAAATGTTACGGGCGCAAGCGGACTACCAAGCCCTCGCCGCAGACGCTCGCGAGATCGAAGGGCTGCGCCTGCGCGTTCAGGATGCCGAGGCGCTCCAGGCTTCCGCGGCAAGCGCTACGGAACGTGCCCATGGTTTCGAAATCGACCTCGTCCGCGCACAAGAGCGGTTGGCAATCCAAACCGCACGCGCGGCCGAACTTGAGGCGCGCGTCATCGATCTAACGCATTCCCTCGGCGTTTTCCAGCAAGAGCAGCACCGGCTCGAAGCCGAGAGCGAAGCGAAGGACGACCGCGCGCGCGATCTGCTGGAAGCCATCGCTAGACTCGAAGACGCGGCACAGCACCCGGCCGAAAACGCAGTAGCGCAGCAGCGCATTCCAGAGCTGCTGGCAACCGTTGAGAGCCTCCGGGTTGAGATCGCAGAGAGCGAGAAGCTCTTTAAGCTGCAAGATGCCGAAGTCGCGGCGGCCCGCATGCAAACGAAAGACGCGGAGCAAGAACTCGCAACGCTGCAGCAAAAGGTCGCTGTTCTGGAACAGGATCTCACGCGTTCGGGCGCGATGTTATCGGCTGCGTACGCCGAGCGGGGCGTCCTACACGCGAAGCTCGGCGAGGCCGAGCGCGAGCTCTTCGATCGCGATGCACGCGTACAAGGACTAGAACGCGATGCCGAATCGCTCCGCGCCGCCCAGGCCGAATCGCGCAAGACGATAGAAGATCTCTACGCGCAGTGGGAGGGCCTCGAGGCAGCCGCCGCCGAGTATCGAGCGCAAATCGAGACGCTGCAACGCGACGTCGAGCACGCTCGAGGCGCCTCGTCGGATCGCGAGCGCCGTATTACCTCGCTCGATGCGAACATCCAGCGGCTCGAACTGCGTGCAACGGCCGACAAGGAGTCTATCGAACAACTCCACGCTGCGATAGGCCAATTCGAATCCGTCACTCGCGAACTTGAGTTTACCAAATCCGCGTTAACGGCCGAGCGTGCGCGGTTGCAGTCCGACGTACAAGCGGCCGAATCCAGGTGCAATATCCTTGAGTCGCGCGCGATCGAGCTCGAATCCGTGCTGCTGGAAAACACCGAATCGCTGGCCTCGCGCCTGCGAGCCGAATCGGCCCAACTCGCGACCCTTATCGATTTGATTCAATCCGGATCGTTCTGGTCGCTCAAGCGCTTCTTCGGGAGAGTGGGCCGCATTTTCGGGCGACGCGTCTCCTAGGCGAATCCTACCCCTGCATCGCTCTGCGCGTAGGCTTGCACTACTTCTTGCGGCGTTCCGAACATCTTGACGCGCCCGCGATCGAGCCACAACACCACGTCGCACCACCGCTCGATGATCCCGGTGTTGTGCGAAACCAGCACGATCGTCTTGCCGCGATCTTTGAAATCTTCGATGGACATCAGGCACTTCTGTGCGAAGAGTTCGTCGCCGACGGCCAGCACTTCATCAAGCAGCAGGATATCCGGATCCACGCAGACGGCAACCGCGAACGCCAAGCGCATGAGCATGCCGGACGAATACGTCCGCACCGGCGCGTCCATGAAACTTCCCAATTCTGAGAACTCGACGATCGCATCCATTTTCGCTTCGGCTTGTTTGGGCGTAAACCCCAACACCAATAACTCTACGCGTGCGTTTTCCCGGCCGGTGAGATCGGGGTGAAAGCCGGCTCCCAGCGCAAGCAGCGGAGCGAGAGCGCCATCGATCGATATCGTCCCGGCGTCGGGTGGAAAAACTCCGGCCAGGAGCCGCATCAAGGTTGTTTTGCCGGAGCCGTTGCGCCCGATGATGCCGAGCATTTGCCCGTGCTCGATCTCGAAATCGATGTCGGCGAGCGCCTCGACGATGCGCAGCCGATGGTCCTCGGCCGTGAAGAGCCGCTTCACCAAGGCATCTTTTAACGTCGCGCGCCCCAACGAGCGATAGCGAAACGATTTGGCGACGCCGGCTACGCTAATCGCGTTCTTCATAGATACTCGCCGAACGAATCTTTGTAGTGATTGTACGCCATTTGCGCGATCCCGAAGAGCACCAATGCCGTAAGCGCCAGGTATATCAGATCGCTCATTTTCGGAAACGTGTTATAGAAAAGGATCCGTTGATAACTCACGATGAGCGAGACTAACGGATTCGCCAGCGCGATCGGGCGAATCGCCTCGGGAATCGAGCTTGTCCTATAAAAAATCGGCGTCAGGTAGAAGCTCAGCATCACAAAATACGTTACCAGTTGCTGCACGTCGCGATAGAACACGTTAAACGTGGCGAACAAGGTTAGCGTCGCGAATGTTATCACGCTTTGCAGCACGATGAGGACCGGCAAGGCGATCAGCGCGATTCCTAGATGTCCGTGCAGAATGATCGCCAAAACGACGAACACGGGCAACGAGAGCAGAAAGTTTATGAGATTCGAGAGCACCGGGACGATCAGCAGCGCCTCGGTCGGGAAGACGGTCTTGCCCACGTACATTCGGCCGTCGACGATCGCGCTGGTGCCGAGCTGGAGCGCATTCGCGAACCAATTCCAGGCGAGCAACCCGCTCAAGAGATAGAGCGGAAAATTCGGGATGCCCACCTTGAGGTAGACTCCGAACACCAGCGTGTACACCGCCATAAAGAGCAGCGGATTCAGGAGCGTCCAGGCAAAACCGAGCGCCGAGCCTCGATAGCGAAGCTTCAGATCGCGCACAACCAGCTCGTAAATGAGCCAGCGAAAATGATGGAGCCTTCTCGCGAGGGCTACCGGAGGATGCGTTACGAGTTCTTGCGCCAAACCGAAGCTGAGGGTTCTTTTCGCAAGCGCCGAAGCCTCCACCTTACGAATGCGAAGCGCGCTGCGGAAAACGCTCGATATCCTCGAGCTTCACGGCTTTCGGGCCTTGGTCGTTCGCGGTACCCAAAAGCTGCGACGCATTACGGCGGCGCAATGGCGCTCCTTCCTGGAGCGACGACGTTGGGAGCTTGAAGTCGTTCGCGATGCCGCGCCGGCTCCGGTTCGCGTATCGAACGGGGCCGATCCGCTCGTCACGATCGTCGTCATAGGCGAAACGCTTCGCGGAACCCGCAACACGCTTGGCGCGATTGCACGAACGGCGCAAGGAATCTCCTACGAGGTCCTACTCGTCGCGGATCCGACGGAGCAGGGGATTGTCGATTACGCGCGTGCCTGCGAAGGGCTACGGATCGTTGCCTGCGGCGGCTCGTATACCGAGCATTTGAATGCGGGCGCGGCGGCCGCTACTGGGACGTACGTTGCGTTCGTTGCGTCCGGCGTCGTTCCGACCGGCGAATGGCTCGCGAACCTGCTCGCCCCGCTCCTCGCCGACGCACGCATCGTTGCCGGCGGCGCGCAGCTGCGTTCTCGCGATCGGCGGCTACTGCACGCAGGCGGCGCGTCGGACGGCAATGGAGCGCTCGTGGAAGTCGGCGTGGGCGACGAGCCGGGGCTTCATCAGTACGCCTACCTTCGCGACGCGGAGTTCGTCACGCCGCGCTTCATGCTCGTGCGCGCTGACGCGTTGCGCGCGGCCGGCGGCTTCCCCGAACCGTTCGCGGACGAGCATCGCTCGGCAGCCGGCTTTGCCCGCTCCCTGCGCTCGATCGGCGAACGCGTCGTCTACCAACCGACGGCGATCGCTTACGACGGCGACGCGATCGTTGCGGCAGCTCCCCACGCCGCCCAGAGTGATCTGGCTGCTCGCAGGCTGCAAGGAGAGCGACGCGTCTTAATCGTCGATACGCACGTGCCGTTCACGGACCGCGACGCGGGGTCGCGCCGCATCGCGGCGCTTGCGCGCCTGATGCGCGCATTGCAATACGACGTGCTTTTTCTGCCGGACGACGGGATAGCCCACGAGCCATACGCTGCGGGCCTGCGGGCGTGCGGTATCGACGTGCTCGAGAATCGCGACGGCGGCCGCGCCGCGCTCGCGGAACTCTCGCTCCCCATCGACGTCGCGTGGGTCTGTCGGCCCGAGCTCTACGAGCGTTACGCGGCCTTACTGCCCGCTAGCACGGGCTGTAAGCGCATCTACGATACCGTCGACTTGCATCACCTGCGCGAGCAGCGCGAAACGGCCGTCACCGGCCGTACCACCGCCTGGGAGCGCACGCGGGATGCCGAAATTTCCTACGCACTTGAAGCGGATCGTACGATCGTGTGTACGCCGGAGGAGCAATCCACGCTGCGCGAATACGGCATCGAAGCGTTTGTCGTTCCGGTCGTCGAGGCGATCCGAACGACGGAGCCGCCGCCGTTTCAAGGACGTAGGAACGCGCTTTTTTTGGGCAACTACAAGCACCCTCCAAACGTCGACGCCGCGCGCTATCTCTGCGAAAGCGTAATGCCGCTGCTCTGGGTCGTCGACCCGAACATCGAACTCACGCTTGCCGGTTCGGAGCCGACGCCGGAGGTGCTGCAATTGCGCTCGCCTCGCATCCGCGTGACGGGCTATGTGGCCGACGTTACGCCGTTGTTCGATCGCGCGCGCGTCTTTCTCGCGCCGTTGCGCTACGGTGCCGGCATGAAAGGCAAGATCGTGCAAAGTCTTGCGATGGGGTTACCTACCGTAACCACAAGCACGGGTAACGAAGGAACCGGCTTTCGTGACGGCTACGATATTCTCGTTGCCGACGATGCCGCGGCGTTCTCCGAACGTGCGCTCGAGGCGTACCGCGACGAGTTCCTCTGGAACCGGCTCGCTACGGAAGGACGCGCGAGCGCGGCGCGTTTTTCGCCGGAGAGCGTGCTAACCGCGCTGTCCAATGCGCTCGCTTTTGACGCTTAGTCCGGGCGCGAACGGCCTCTTCTTCGGCGCGCAACGCCGCTTCCAAAAGTGGCCAACTGTGGGCAAACGCATCCGATTTTCCGTTGACGCCGCGGAAGAAATCACGAAATGCGCGAGCGACGCAGCCGATCCGACGAAACTGTAATCGCACCAGCTTTGGAAGCAGGGATCGAAAGAGCCAATATACGACCGCGAGCGGTACGGTTCGGGGGTAGTATTGCTGCATGAGGTACAGCATGTTGCGAACTGAGTAGTAGTCGTGCAACTCGCTTTTGAAGCCGACCGACCGGCCCTCTTTATGCCAAACCACCGCCTCCGGGCAGAAGACCAGCTTCCAACCGAGCCGGCGCAACTTGATGCACCAGTCCGTTTCCTCACGATATAGAAAGTACGATTCCTCAAGCAGGCCCGCGGAGCGAATCGCCTCCGTTCGCACAAACATGCTCGCACCAACTACGTGCTCGAGGGGCTTAGATAGAGCCGGCGATGCAACCACTTTCGTGCCGCGGCCGAACTGCGTGTCCACGCCGACCATCGGAATAATCGAACCGCCGCCGTATGCTTGAACGATATCCGGTTGCGCGTGGCGCAAGAGCGTCGCGCCGACGATAGCGATACGCCGGTCGCGCGAGGCGCAATCGACCATCCGGGTCAGCGCATGAGGGTCAACAATGGTGTCGTTATTCAGAATCCATACGTATCGCGCATCGGTGTGCGCCAGGGCGTAACGAATGCCGACATTATTGCCGCCCGCATATCCTAGGTTTGCGCCGGTTTGCACGAATATCAGCGGCGCATCGGTGCAGTCGGCCGGGGCATGCGCGTCGCACTCCGGATCGTAAACTACGGAACGCAGCGGCTTAAGGGCGGGGCGATAAGCCCACGTTCCGCCCGGGCCGTCTGCCGTCGTGTTCACGGTAAGCCGCCCGCTCGCCCATTCTTGCAAGCGCTCGAACGAACCGTCGACCGAGCTGTTATCGCACACGATAATGCGATAATTCGCATAATCGCTCCTCAGCAAACTCTCGAGGCATTCGACCGTATCGAGCCAGCCGTTCCAGTTCAGCACGACGATCGCTACCTGCGGCTCGGCCGCAGCGCCGAAGCGGAGCGCGTTCACGAGATCTCCCCGATCAATCGTTCGAGGAGATCGTTTTGGCGCTCGTCTAATTCCGTTTGCGCGTCGGCATTTACACTCCACCCTAGCCTGCTCATGGTGGCGAACGTTTCGTAAAGCCGCAGCAGCCCTGCTTTATCGTTTAGGCGCGCTTCGAGCTGGGTGCGCGCCTCGGCGTACTCGCGAGGATCCACGCGAGAGGTATTAATGCGCTCCGAAAACGTCTGTGTCGATGCCGCATATTGGGGTTCACCGATAAACGAGAAAATGTCGCCGAGCGTGCGCGCCGGGTTGGCTTTGAGATCGTCGTACATCACGATTTTGACGACCTGCGGCCCATAAGCCTGCGCCGCAAGTAGCGCCCACGTCATGATGCCGGTCCACATGTGGATCGCCTCGTCGAGGCTTGTCTGCCGGCCGCCGGCGCGATCGAAATGCAGCATCGATGCAATAACATCGTACGGGTGACGCACCATGCACACGAACTGCGCCAGCGGAAAGAGCTTTCGCAGCATCGCAACGTTGGCGGTGTTCTCGGGAGCTCCGTCCACCCAACGCCGTTTGGGCGCATAGGACATGCGGCGCAGTTGAAAACGCTCGTCGTGCCCTCCGAAGCGGCCCGGCTTATTTGCCATGCGTTCGAGGGCGACGTGCTCAGCGCGCCGTTCGCTGGCACGTTTCATAAACACATCGATGCCGGCGCCGATGCTCGCGAGATACTCGTCGCCGGAAATATCGTAGATTTGAAAAAAGTTACGCGCCGCAGACGTCGAGTGGCGGTAGCCCGCTAAGGCCCCGCTTCCGAGCAGCGTTAGAAAACCGGTCTCTTCGAGTGGCCAAATATTCGGATGTTGGCCGATCGCCCAGGTAAGTACGCTCGTAGCCGAACGGTACGAACCCAAGACGAAGACCGGGCGCGGCAGTTCGTCAACGAGCCGGACGCTATGCTGCGAATAATGGTCGTCAACCGCCGTAAGCTGCGCCGCTGCTGCTCGCGGCGGTGCCGGCCGGCCCGTTCGCAGTCCCCAAAAAAGGAGCGAGAGTTCACGCTCGTCGTCCGTGGCGTTCGGCACGGAGGCCAGTTCGGTGACGATGACGATCGTGCATGGGCGGCCGACCGGTAGGCGTAACGTCGCGACCGAGCGCTGATGCGGTTCGGAAAATTCGAGGATCGCCTCAAGCCGGCCATCGACGTAGACGAAGCTGGCGAATGGAAAGTACCGATAGATCGCATCGGGCCCCGAGCCGAGCTCTAATTCGGCTTCACGCCATCCGCCCTGGCCTGCGGCCTCGGCGATCGTGACGGTGAGTTCGGCGCGGCGCGGCAGCCATTCGAGGCAGTCGTCCCGGTAGTTGTCCGGGTAACCGCGCTCGATGGTGGTTGCGTTGCGCAGGGCGAGCACGTGGTGCAGCACGGCAGTCAGTCGCTCGATCTGCGAGCGGCGGGGCACGCGGTCATCGCGCGGCGCTGAAGCGGCGTCGCGGTCCGTGGGAACCGTTACGAGGGCGGAAATCTTCCTCAAACAACTCCATCCATGGTTCCACCCGGCTCCTACAAGGCCATATTCGAACCCAAAGCACGAACACCCCGCCGCCCCAACGGGTGGCCCGGGGCCGATGTGAAAGTAGGCCCCATGCATCGCTTCCGGCGCACCGCGATTCTGGCCGCCCTTTTAGGATTCGTCGGCCTTTGTGCTGCAGGGCCGTCCCTTGCCGATGCCGCGACAACCTACCCGCAGGGCATCGCACCAAGAAACATTCTCGGGGGAATCGCACCGGGAAGCGATACCGGCTCTTGCTGCTGGGTCGGTAGCCGGGCCGCCTTCACCGTGACGCCGCCCCCTGGCGCGGACACGATCCTGATCGACCTTTTCATCCCGGTGTACGCGGCCGGCGATCGTCCTCAATCGTTTGTCGTAACGCTCGCACATGCTCCGGCGCAAACCCGCTGTTGCTTCGGCGCGGGCTCACATCGGCTCGCGCTCGCGATTCCTCCGGCGCTGCGATCGCAACCGCTGCGTATCACGCTGAGCCCGGCGTATACCTTCGTGCCGGCGCAGGTGGGGATGGGCAGCGATACACGACACCTGAGCGTGCTCTTGCGCGGCGTCGGGTATTTGAACATGGCGACCGGCGAGCGCTACGACGGAGATTCGTTACTGACCGATTCGCCCGCCGGGACACGGCTTAGCCTCGCGCTCGCGCTGCTGGGAGGGCTCCTCGCACTCGTCCTCGCCCGGCGGCGCGCGGCCTATGGATTCGTGGCGCTCGTGGCCGCAGCGCCGTTCGCGCTCTACTACTCCACGCACGGCACCACCGTCACGCTTTCAAAAACGGTGTTGATTGGGGTTGCGGTGGGATTGGTTTTGCGCGGAATGAGCGCCTTTCCTAAACCCGGCCGCACGTTTTGGTGGCTGTTCGCAGCCCAAGGGCTGCTCGTAGGCTCGATGATCCTCTCTGCTCTGCATGCGATGAACGTGCATGCGGCGGTGCGCGAAACGCTCAAGGACATAGAATTTCTCGCGACGCTTGCGGTTGCGTACTTCGCGTATCGCGCCGATCCCGACGAACGGCTGGTGCGCTTCACCTTAGCAACGATCACGTGCTTGGTCGCGGTGCTCGCGCTTCTGCAAGAAGTTGCCGGCGCACCCGAGAGCCTATCGTTGCTCGGCCACTCCATCGCCCGCATTGCCGGGCCGCTCGAAGGGCCCAATCAACTCGGCGCGTACCTCGGGATCGTGGTGCCGAGTATCGCGGCGTTCGTCGCGCTGCGTCCCGCGGTTGGAATCGAACGCATCGCCCTCATACTTGGGACGATCGCGACGCTGCTAACCTTCTCGCGCGGCGGGATTGCCGGCCTAGCAGTAGCGTTCGCGATCGTTTTGCTGCTGCGGGCCCATCGCGAACGCGCGCGCGGTGTTGCCCTTGCTGCGGGCCTCGGGTTCGTCGTGCTCTTTGGCATCGCGTGTGCCGCGATGGCCGGCCACGCGCCGGGTGCTTCGCGCATCTTCGGCGCGAGCGCGGACGCCTACAACGGCGGCCTCGGAACGCGCGCCGAACTTTGGAGCGGTGCGTACACGCTTTGGCGCGAGCATCCGCTGCTCGGCGTCGGGCCGGGCAACTTCGAACTGGAGATCTCGCGCTTTGCGCCCGGCGTGCGCACGCACGCCAACAGCGAATACTTTCAGGTGCTATCGGAACAAGGGCTACTCGGCGAAGCCGCGCTGCTGGGGCTCGTGGCGTTATCGGTAGCGGCGTTCATGCGAAACTGTAGCGAGCCGTTACCGCTGGCAGGCTTTACGGTTGCGATCGTCCTCGCATTCCACCAGATCGTCGACACGCTCTGGATCTACCCAAAAGTCGGCATCATGTGGTGGGTGCTCATCGCCATCGCGGCCGCCGCGAACGATCTCCTGCGGGAGCGCGCGCAATGAAGAGTCAGCTTTGGCCGATGCAAGGTTTCGCGGAGCGCGGTATCGCAGGCCCATTTCGCGCGTTATCGGTAGATGCTGCAGAGCGTCTGAGTTCGGACATCCAAGAGCACGTCCTGAATACTCCGCCGCCACTGGGGCACAATTCCAATCAATCGCGACACCTCGATTCGCCGCTCGTTATGAGCGCCTGCACGACGCCGCAGATACTGGCGCACATCGCTTCGGTGTTGGGGCGCGACATCGTACTTTGGAGATCGAACTTTTTTACCAAACCGCCCGGTTCGCCCGAGTTGGGTTGGCATCGTGACAGCGACCACTGGGGAGACATCCTGCGGCCACGACGCAACGTGTCGGCTTGGTTGGCGCTCGATCGCGCCACCGTCGAAAACGGCTGCATCCGAGCGATCCCGCGCTTGCCGGGATTCTCGGCTGAGCCGTCGGCAGATCCAAAATTCGTCGTATGCGACGACGGCTTGCTCGCAACGGCAATCGATGTCGAACTGGAGGCGGGCGAGTACATTCTGTTCGACGAGAGCCTCGTCCACGGATCGCATCCGAACACCACCGAGCAAGCGCGCCTTGGCCTGGCCATACGCTTCACCACGCCGGACGTTGAGGTCGATAGCGACAGCATTTTTTCCGGCCACCGCTGCATTTTGCTGCACGTCGATGGTATGGATGATTTCTCACCAGCATAAGTGCATCTTCGTACACATTCCAAAGTGCGGGGGTACGAGCATCGAAGACCTCATCTGGCCGGGAGAGCGTACCGAAGCGGATTTATGGATGGGGTTTACCGATTCGCTCGGCAACAGGTATCAAACCGGGGCTCTGCAACATTTGCTCGCGCGTCACATCCGAGCCGAAGTCGGTAAGGCTGCGTTTTTCGCGTACTTCAAGTTTACAATTGTAAGAAATCCGTGGGACAAGGCGCTCTCGCAGTACGCCTTCATGCGGCGCCGGGACGACCTTCGGGCCTATATCGGAATGGAGCGCGACGATGAGTTCAAGCGCTACCTCGAACTGATCGGCAAGCGCACACACGTTCAATGGATGCCCCAACACGCATTTATCCACGACGATGATGGAGCGCAAATGGTCGACTACATCGGTCGATTCGAACGCCTTGCCCATGACGTCGAACTGATCTTGCAACGCGTCGGCGTGCAGGGGTCTCTGCCACACCGCAAGGCCGCGACGCACCGGCTCGCTATTGCCGATCTCGACGACGAGGCGATCGATATGGTTGCTGCATTGTACGCGGAGGACATACGCATCTTCGGATACGAACGGCCGGAATGACGATAACCGAGGCAACGACCTGCAGCTCCGGTCTTGTCGCGCAGGCGGCCCTACGCGCGCCAACGTAATTTCCTGGAGGAGGAACAGCTACGCTCTTTATTCGTCGTTCCGGCATGTTTAATGGTGGCCAGCTCAAGGTCCTCGACTACGCTCGGCACGTTGGCGCTTCGGGCTACTTTCAACCGCGGCTATATACAACGACCGGTATCGACACGTCGTACGATCCCGCGCTTTGCGCAGACGATATCCCGCGAACGGATTCGCTTGATGGAAGCGACGCATTTTTTCTAGCCGGCCTGGATTGGAGCGTGCTCGACAATGCAGGCGTCGATATAGGCGGGCGCCCGGTCGTCAATCTCATTCAAGGCTTCAGCCACACCACTCCCGGCGATCCTCGCTACGAATACCTTTCACGGCCTGCGTTACGCATCTGCGTCAGCCCGCAGCTAGCGACGGCGCTGGCCGACACCGGCCGAGTCAACGGCCCAATCGTCACTATAGAGAATGGCTTGGACCTCGACGCGCTTCGTGCAGCACGTACGAACGCACATTTTGCCGTCGCAATCGCCGGTTTGAAGAATGCGCCCCTCGCCCTGGAGATTGAAGCCCGCCTGCAAGAGTGCGGCATCGAAACGATCGCACAGACGCAGGGGCTGCCGCACGATGCGTTCCTTGCGCTTCTGGCGTCCGCATCGGTCGCCGTCGTGCTGCCTCATGAAACCGAAGGCTTCTTTCTCCCCGCGCTCGAGGCCATGGTCCTGGGTTGCGCGGTCGTCGCTCCGGACTGCATCGGCAACCGCTCGTTCTGTGTCGACCACCGAACCGCGCTGGTGCCCGAATACTCGGCAGACGCAATAGTCCAGGCGATCAGCCTTTTGCTTTCGGATGCTCTCGTCACCAGGCGCATTCTCGCCGGTGCCGCCGCAATTGTCGAACGCTACAGCCTCAGCGGCGAGCGCGATAAATTTTACCGCGCCTTAGACATTTTTCTCGATGCGCCGTAGCCGGCACTCTACCATCACCAGGAAGATGGAACGAGGAGACCGTACCATCATCGGCCTGTAGGGTTGCTCGTTCCTCAAGAATAGCCGCAAGCATTGTACGATCACGTTGTCAGTCCCGCCGTTATTCAATCCACAGAAGCTCTTCTGCAAGGCTTCCGTACCGCGTCGCCGTTCAAGCATATTTGCATCGATGGATTTTTCTCTGAGGATGTCGCAAGGGACGTCGCGGCTCAGTTCCCTACGTCCGAAAGTGGCGCACCCAACCTCTATGGGGCCGCAGGCGGAAAATCAGTTCACGAAGATTTGACGTCGCTGAGCCCCGTGTTTAGAACGCTGCATAAATACTTTGGTTCGACCGCTTTTCTAAATTGGTTGTCCACGCTCACCGGTATCGAAGGGCTGGAATACGACCCTTCAAACTACGGTGGTGGAACTCACGAAAATTTCGACGGGCGCGATTTGCGGCCACATGTCGATTTTAATTTCCACCCCGTGAGCAAACTTCATCGACGCATCAATCTCATCGTGTATTTCAACGAAGACTGGGACCCCGCTTGGGGTGGATCAATCTCACTGTATAGCGATGCTCGCGACCCGTTAGCGCACGTCGTAACGTACCAAGCCGGCTATAATCGCTGCGTGATCTTCGAAACGAGCGAACGCTCGTGGCACGGCTTCGATTGCATCGATCTGCCGTCGGACCAAAAAGGTCGCTCGCGAAAATCGCTTTCAATCTACTTATATACTCGCGAACGCCCCGACGAGGAGGTTCATGCGGACCACACAACCTTCTTCGTACCGCGCCTACTCCCGAATCGCTTTATGCCGGGCTATACCCTTACGCAGAAAGATGCCCGCGAGCTTGGGGAATTGCTCGGCCATAGAGATCGATTGATCGCACTTTACCAGCGGAAGCAAGGCGAGCGTGTGCCGGATTCCGTCCAGGCGGCGCGCTTACGGATCCTCGTTGCGCAGCTTGCAGCCCAGTTGTCGATTCCGACCGCCGGCTATGTGTCGCAAGAAGGCAACGCGACGGGCAGATACCCCGACGGTTGGTGCGGCAGTGAGGCACGCTTTGCGATTTTAGCCCAACGTGCGATTGGATTCGTGAGCGTTGCCGCGCGCATTCCGCAGGGCATGCCTCCCGGGACGCTTTTCGACGTCACTATCGATGGGAAAACAGTCGCTCAGGCAGAGGCCGTTTTCGGCGAGCTGGAAATCGGCTCGGAAGTACGATTCGCGCCCGGTTCGATCCACGAATTGCTCATCACCACGTCCAACGTCGTAAACTATCACAAATTAGGGTTGAGCCCCGACGAACGCGATCTTGGATTCTTCCTAGAGCGCGTGCTTTTCGAACACATTCCTTAGAATTGGTAGCCGAATCTATCGATGTCTCGCGCAAAATGTCGGGCCACGATTGCCCTCGTTCTTTTATTGTAATAGTGCCGATAGCCGGCATGCAATGATGCGTTATCGTGCGGAAGCTGCGCGGTCACCCCAATACGACGGCATATTTCCGTAAAATCGCTGTCGATCGATTCGTAGCGCCCCACGTAACTCATGATGTCTCGGTCGCGCTCGTCGACGATCATCGCGGTCATATCGGCCCGCGCGACGACATAGAGCTCGACAAAATCAGAAAAACGTTGGCTTCGCGCGACGATTTCCGCGAGGTCGGGATCCATCTCGCGGTGGATGCCCTCCCTTTGATATTGCTGCTGGAAAAAATAGGTCGAAACGACCACATCCCACGGGTTGCGAACGAACGTGAAGCTAAAAAGCTTCTCCCAGCGTTCCTCTCCGAGGAATCTGCGCAGCGCCGCTGCAGGCAAATGCTGTTGTGGAAACTCTCGCAACGTTGCTATCCGGAAACTTCGACGAATATCCACAACGATCGCTTCGCGTTCGGGATGAAGCATCAATGCATCCCATAGCCCGAACGCACCGAATTCAATCGTATCCTTCGTGGCGTCGAGAGCCTGGAGAATCGAAGTGCCGGCGGTTTTTGGAATATGGACGAAGGCACACGCATGCTCGGTGAACACGGGCATGTTCATCGCTTAGCCGCGGGCTCACGTCTCCCCTGGAAACCCCACCCCTAGAGGCCGCGTTAAGGTCGCATTCGTATTATGGATTCAATGCCTCAACTCGCTGTTTCTTTCTGCAATGCGTCGCACACAGCCGGCCGCGTTCTCGGGCTGTTCGATACGGCAACGACGGAATTGGTTTGCCCGGATTTGGGGCGAGCCGATCTCACGTCGGCGTGCGGGCTTGC